>Ga0206101_1000217_pt1 | contig 12771 bp, 10 predicted proteins | sample 1B0metagenome_FD_148613 | JGI IMG/M metagenome (GOLD analysis project Ga0206101, IMG submission 148613) | Enriched microbial communities from leaf-cutter ant dump, University of Wisconsin, Madison, United States - 1B0 | ecosystem: Environmental > Terrestrial > Nest > Insects nest > Nest dump... | reverse complement strand
CCTGGTCTGCTGCGTTAACCACAGCTAATAATGGAGCCTGGTGTGGCTATAGTGACTGGCGAATACCAAATGTAAATGAACTGCTTAGCCTGGTGAATTATGGAGAAATTCCGGCAAACTGGCTAAATAAGACGATAGCTGCTGGTGGAGGTGGGTTTAGCAATGTTGCGGCAGGTACTTACTGGACTTCCACTACTTTTACTCAGGATGATGCTTATGCATTCTACGTTCATATGCTACGTGGTAGCCTTTCATCTCAAGCTAAAACTAGCAGCTTGTATGTGTTTCCAGTCCGTGGCGGAAGATAAACCATTTGGTGATTTGATTATTACATATGCATAAGTTGTGATGCCTGACTGGTTCAGGCATCTATACGGATTCCATGTCAAAACGTTGAATAGCAAGTTAAAATCATTTAAATAAGGGATAAATAAATGAAAAATAAAACTGTTAAGTTGAGTATATTGCTAGTAAGCCTGATGGGGGTAGTAAGTGCGGTCGATGTTCCCCATATGCCTGATGGCAAGTCGAATGCTTCCGATGCTACCGATAAGCGTTTGACAACCTCCAGATTTATTGTAAATGGGGACTGTGCGACTGACAGGTTGACCGGGCTAATGTGGGCAAAAAACGCCACAATCGGCTTTGAATCTACCAGTGGCGGAGGATTAATTGCTCAACCGGATTATACTAATACCAGAGCTAGTTTAAATGGTTTAACTTGGCTACAGGCAGCTCCAGCCATTGCTCAGTTGAACGCAGCTCAGCAAAAACTATGTGGTTATTCTGACTGGCGCTTACCTAATATTACTGAGCTGGAAGAATTAGTAAATTATGCTATAAGGCATAGTAGTTCGACTCCAGCGACATGGCTAAACAGTAAGGGTTTCGTTAATGTTCAAGCTGATGCTTACTGGTCATCTACCACTTTTGATAGCAGATCTGCCAGGAGTGTTTATTTTGGTAATGGTGAAATCAGCTTTGATGATGAGTCTAGCAGTCTCTATATATTGCCGGTACGCGGCGGGCGGTAGATTATTGGTATGGGTTTATCTCATATACTAGATAAGTGATTTAAGGCAGTTATCAATTTAAATGAGTTATAATCCTGTCTCTGAAATGCAAATTAAAGAGAAATAAATGCTGAAATTTGAATTATTAAAAAAAGACGGTGATGCCAGGCTTGGACGAGTATATCTGAATCATGGCGTAGTTGAAACTCCGATATTTATGCCGGTAGGGACTTATGGTGCAGTAAAAGCGTTGGCACCAACTGATCTGGAAGCTTCGGAAGCGCAAATTATTTTGGGGAACACATTTCACTTGTGGCTACGGCCCGGATTAGACATAATCAGTAAATTTGGTGGTTTACATAAATTTAATGGCTGGAATAAGCCGATCTTGACCGATTCCGGCGGGTTTCAGGTATTCAGCCTGGGTAAGCTGCGTAAGATTAAGGAAGGAGGGGTTTATTTTCAGAGTCCGGTAGATGGGTCAAAACTATTTTTATCTCCTGAAAAGTCAATGGAAATCCAGACCATACTTAATTCTGATATTGTGATGATTTTTGATGAATGTACCCCTTATCCGGCAGATTATGAAACTGCCAGAGAATCCATGGAATTATCCTTGCGTTGGGCACAACGTTCCCGAGATGCATTTAACGAGTATAATAATCCTAACGCATTATTTGGTATCGTCCAGGGTGGAATGTATATGGATTTGCGTAAACAGTCTCTTGATGGATTAATGCAAATCGGTTTTGATGGTATTGCTATTGGTGGGTTGTCGGTTGGGGAACCGAAAGAGGAAATGGAACGTATGCTTTCCGAACTCGTGCATATTTTACCAGAAGACAAACCACACTATCTAATGGGGGTAGGTACTCCTGAAGATCTGGTTTATGGGGTTAAGCATGGTATTGATATGTTTGACTGTGTAATGCCTACCCGTAACGCACGCAATGGTTGGCTATTTACTCGTTTTGGCGATGTAAAAATCAAAAATGCCAAATATAAGGATGATGCTGCGCCTTTGGATGAAAGCTGTACTTGTTATACCTGTCAGAATTTTTCCCGTGCCTATCTTCACCATCTCTTTAAAATTGGTGAGATTCTTGGTTCACGCTTAAATACAATTCATAATATTCACTATTATCTACAGCTGATGAAGGAAATTCGAGAGGCAATTAAGGAAAGCAGGTTTAGTCAGTTTGAAACTGAGTTTCATGCTAACCGACAACTGTTGAAGAATTAATGCTGATTAGCTATACAGTTTTACGATAATTATTCCTGACAAAATTAATATAAACCCTATGCCAGACATAAGATTTAATTGTAATTGTCCAAAAAAAATGAAACCAAATAGCACAGTGAAAATCGGATAACTGGATTCGATAATAGCTGCCAGGCTTGCATTGCTGGCAGTTATACTTTTTAGAATGAAATAACTGGCGACTATGTAAATTAGGGCGCTGCCCATGATTAAAGCAAACATTTTAGGATTGCCAAGTTTACTGGTGAAACTGCCCAAATTGCCTTTAAATATGAAATATCCTGCAAGAATTATAAAAACAACGAGCGCTTCAAAAAATAATAATTCAGTCGTATCAAAGTATTGTAACGTTGCTTGATTGATTGTATAGCTTAATCCCCATAGGATTGCTGCTCCCAGTGCAAACCAGAACCATGACATAACTATTTTCCAGAAATTAATATCGATTATTTTAGCATAGTTCAAGTATGGTAAAATCCGGTAATGCATAGGAAATTTTTAGGCTTGGTATTTTTGGCCAAGTTTGTTGGATATATTTATTTTATTTAATGGTAATTATGACTAATAAAAAAGCTAATTTTCAGGAACAGGTGCTAAAGGAACTAGACGAATTCCAACGGGTACAATTTGTATTTTTTTATCGTCAAAACTATAAGAAGCTTGGAGTTGCTTATTTATGGTTGATATTTTTTGGAGTATTCGGTTTCCATAAGCTATATCTGAATAAGCGGGTCGGATGGTTGTACCTTTTATTTTGCTGGACAATGATTCCAGTATTATTGATGCTTTTGGATATATTTCTGCTACCGTTTCAGGTTAAAAAATATAATAAGAGCCTTAGTGTTACAATTTTTGACTTAATTAAAAAATTATCTTCAGATTCTAATACCCAATTACTTTTAATTGACCGACGCTTAAAGAAAAAACGAATTAGCTTACTTGAATGGATACTTGCTTTTACAGTTGTTTTTGGAGTTATTTTTCCGGCGGTAAGTTATACTGCAATGAGGTTAACCGCCCATAAACTGGAAATCCATTATAAAACCAATCATCTGGATGGTCGGCAAAGCGATTTGTACCTTAGTATCTAGTTATATATGTTATCAGTTACTCTACCTTCTAAAGTACATCCACAGAAGAACCAGCTTGCCAGACTCCCTGCAGGAGGGGATTCCTTATTTATTGCGAACCTGGCTAACAAGCAGAAAAAATCATTCTTATATATAGCTAATGATGGTTATCAATTACGCCGGATTGCTGATGAGTTAAAATTTTTTGCACCAGATCTAGCAGTTGGGTTGTTTCCTGATTATGAAGTATTGCCTTATGAACGGCAATCTCCTTATAGCGAGCTTATAGCTGAAAGGCTGCAGTTGCTGTGGCAGTTACAGCAGCGTAAGTTGGATGTGGTTCTGATACAGGCTAATACTTTGCAAATGCTGTTGCCTCCACTGGATTTTTTTAATCAGCGGGTGTTATGGTTAAAAAAAGGCAATAAAATCAATAACGATATCTTACGCGAAAAACTGGTTGCTGCTGGTTACCAACTGGTAAAACAAGTCTATGCAGTTGGAGAATTTGCAATTCGCGGCTCAATTATTGATATTATGCCAATGGGAGCAAAGAAAGCTATCCGCATTGATCTTTTTGATGATGAAATTGAAACTATAGCTTATTTTGATCATAAGACTCAGTTAATTGAAGAACATGTAGATGAAATAAAGCTGTTGCCATCAAGAGAATATCCAAATGACTATGCTAGTTTAAAAGAAATGGTTGCCAGGTTTAGTACGAAGTTTCCAAATGAGGCAAAAAGCAGCCTTGCCAAGGATTTACAAAGTAGTATCCTGCCTGCTGGGGTTGAATTTTATCTTCCGCTTTTTTTTGATAAATGTGCAAGCTTATTTGATTACCTTGATCAAAGTTGGCAGGTAATTTACCATGCTGATTTGCTGACTGTTCTTAATCACAACTGGCAAGAAATTAAAAAACGCTATGACTATTATAGCTATCAGTATCCATGTCTTAAACCAGCAGAATTATTTTTTGCTAGTGAACAGGTTTTTGCCAGCCTGAAAGAGCATACCAGTTGGGAAATTGCAGTTACTCAGGATTTATATGCCGGATTTACTTTTTTACCTGACCTTGAAATTGAAAATAGGACATCTAATCCATTTAATAATTTGCAGCACTTAGCCGGTAAACGGCAACTTATTATTTGTTCACCAAGTATTGGTCGGTTGGAAATACTGAGAAACTCTCTGGCTAATAATGGTATTAAAGCTTCTATTATTGATAGCCTGGATCAGCTTGGGGAGACTAAGGTAAGCCTGCTTCATTCAGAGTTGAACCAGGGTTTTGGCTACAATAACTATTTATTCATTACTGAAGCCGATTTATATCCTAAAAGCAATCTGGTTCGTAACCGGAAATACCGAAAAGCACAACAATCGGCAAAAAATGATCTTATTTTGCGTGATCTGGCTGAGATCCAGGTAGGTGATTATGTTGTCCATCTTAACCATGGGATTGGTAGATATGTTGGCTTAACAACCCAAACTATTGCTGATACCAATTATGACATGCTTGAATTAGAATATCAGGGTGGCTCAAAATTATTTATTCCGGTTAGTAACCTGCATTTAATTAGTCGTTATTCACATCTGGATGGTAGTCAGGTAGAGCTTACCAAGCTTGGTTCCAAGGCTTGGGATAAGATAAAAGCCAAAACGGAACAGAAAGTAAATGATGTAGCTGCTGAATTGCTTGAATTATATGCCAAGCGGGAAATGCAGGAAGGGCATTCTTTTAGTGTTCCTGCTGAGTATACTGAATATGCAGCCAGTTTCGGTTATGAACCAACACCGGATCAACAAGCTAGTTTTGATGAAATTATCAAGGATTTAACCGGTGTCAAACCTATGGATCGGCTGGTTTGCGGTGATGTTGGCTTTGGTAAAACTGAAGTAGCACTTAGGGCTGCTTTTATTGTAGCAATGTCTGGTTATCAGGTAGCGATTTTAGCGCCAACTACATTATTGACTGAGCAGCTATACCAGAAGTTTGTCAATCGTTTTGCTGGTCTGCCAATAACAATTGGTGAAGTTTCCCGTTTTCGGAGTAAAAAAGAAATTACTCAAACTTTAACTTTACTTGCCGAAGGTAAATTGGATATTATTGTTGGTACACATCGCTTAATTCAGGATGATATTAAATTTGCCAAGCTTGGTTTGGTTATTATAGATGAAGAGCATCGTTTTGGCGTCAAGCAAAAAGAAAAATTCAAACAGCTACGGAGTAATGTAGACATATTGACCATGACGGCAACACCAATTCCACGGACTTTGTCAATGGCATTGGATGGATTGCGTGATTTTTCAGTGATTGCTACCCCGCCATCACGCCGTTTGAGTACTAATACCATTACTACACTAGATGACGATAGCGTGATTCAGGAAGCGATTTTGCGGGAGATCCGTCGGGGCGGACAGGTGTTTTTCCTCTATAATGATGTTGCAACTATTGAACGTATGCAGGATCGGTTATTAAACCTGATGCCGGAATTACGGATTGCCATCGCTCATGGGCAAATGCCGGAAAATGAGCTTGAACAGACGATTAAAGATTTTATCAATCAGCGCTATAATTTGTTATTATGCTCAACTATTATCGAGACAGGAATTGATATCCCTAATGCAAATACGATTCTGATTTATCGTGCTGATAAATTTGGCCTGGCACAATTGCATCAATTACGTGGGCGAGTGGGGCGAAGCTACCATCAAGCTTATTGTTATCTGATTGTACCTGAGAAAATTACTCCAGATGCGGAAAAAAGGCTGGAAGCAATTAAAATGACTAGCGAATTGGGTGCAGGCTTTAATCTTGCTTTACATGATCTGGAAATTCGTGGTGCTGGTGAAATCCTTGGAGATAACCAGGCTGGGAATATTAAAGAGGTAGGCTTATCTTTATATACTGAAATGCTAAAGAAAGCTATTCGCAAGTTGAAACAGGGCGAAAAAATTCATGGTAGCTTTGAGGTAGAAGTTAGCTGCGATGTTAATCTGAATGCAACTGCTATTTTACCTGATGAATATTGCTTAAGTGTACATGAACGTTTAATATATTATAAGCGTCTGGCTAAGGCTGAAGATCAGGAACAGATTGATAATATTTATCAGGAAATTATTGATAGTTACGGTTTACCGCCAGAACCGGTAAAAAATCTGATTGCCAGTCATTCAATTAGAGTTTTCGCCATTCCATTAGGAATTCGCAAGATTGACATAACTGCTAATAGTATAACTTTACAGTTTATTGAGAAACCTCCGATTGAACCACTTAAGATAGTTTTATTAATGCAAAAGCTTAAAACTTGTAAGCATGATAACAATAACCGGTTAATCTGGCAAGTAAAATCAGAATCAGTTTCAAAGCGGATTAATAATATTAACCTGATTTTGTCAGAATTAACAGGTAATGTATAATGCAGAGGCTTGAATATAAGACAGTTAAAACTGCTAATGGACAAACTGGCTATATTATGCTTGGAAGTGGTAAGCCGTTACTTATGCTAGTGGGATATTCCGGCAATCTATTGCATTGGAACGGTGAACTGGTATATGAATTGGCAAAATCTTATACAGTTTATTTACCTGATAACCGTTTGGTTGGCCTAACCAATTCAGATAATGCCACAACGATGGAAGGAATGGCCCAGGATACACTTGATTTTATTTATGCGTTAAACCTTGAGAAACCGATTATTTGCGGTTGGTCAATGGGTGGGATTATTGCTCAGGCACTGGCTTATGATCATGCTGATAAATTGGGTGGTCTTGCATTTATTGTCAGTCAGCCGGATTATAGCTATACTTTAGGTAAACTGCATCAGTTAGTAACTGATCTTAGGGAAAATCCGGGTAAAGAAAGCCGTGATCGGTTAATCGAGTTATTTTTTTCTGGTATACCTTCAATAGAATTTCGTAAGTATCTGGCAAAAACTATTCTACCGATTAATCATTATGTGTATCCATTTAATAAAGAAGCTCAGGAGTTACAAAATAAGGCCGTTGCCGGGTGGGGTGTAAATGATGCAAAATTGCAGGCAATAATCTTACCCGCATTAATTACTGTTGCAAAAAATGATCAGGTAACCAAACCACAAGCAAGTAATGTATTACACCAGTTATTGTCCAATTCAAAGCTTGTAAGCTATCCCGATGGCGGGCACTTCTTTTTACATTATTATCCACAAGATCTGGCATTACAGATAATCAATTTTTTTGCCTGATTATTACAAGCAATTAATTACCCCTTTTGCTTTTTAGTGGAGTGAATCTCCAAACCTGACGTTGCTAGTGAATAAAAAACATACTGATAGTTAACACAAACGCTATAAACCAGATAAGGCTGCGTAAAGTAGCTTTATCTGCAATATAGAGATAAATGTATAACGCTCTTAAAATAACTACACTGATACAGATTGATGTTATGCAGGTTACGTTAGCATGGTTGTAGGCAGCGACAAGAACTGCAGCAATATATATCGGCAGAGCCTCAAAACAATTTGCCTGTGCTGCATTAGCATGTTTTCTCCAACCCGTTAGATTAGCCATAAATTCCCGTGGGTTATGGTTGTCATATCGTCCTGCACCATGACCAAATTTAGCAATGCCTGCACAAAAAATCGGCATAATTCCCATAACAAGCATTGTTATAAATGCAATATTCATTTTAAATTCCATTATATTAATTTAGTATACTAGTGACTAAAATATTATAGCATATTATTATTCACGGTAAAATTATGCTTTTATATTACTCTTTATATTTTAAACTTGGACTTTGTTGTCCTTTAAAAAATGCACCTTGTGTACCTTAATGTACATGTTGTCATATTTTTTATGTGTTCTTCGCACCCAAGTTTGAAATACATCGACTACATTCAGATTATTTATAATTGGTAGAAAGTTTTCTCATTTAATGAATTACGCTTTATTTGAAGATGTATTAAACCCCAAGCAGGAATCCAGCTATTTGTTTTGGAATATGGCGGAAGAAATTTGTATTTATGATTTTGGCTGTATTCTTGATGGCCTCTATGCAAGCGAAAGGCTGAGTCAGCGAGGTTATTATCTAGTTGGCTATATTGCTTATGATGCAATTTTTGGGTTTGAAAAACGTTTAAGAAAACTGCAATCAACGACAAATAGCGAACCACTAATTCATTTTATTGCATATAAGAATTATACAAAATTTGCTAGTAATAATTTAGCCGAAACTCTTGCTAAACTTGGAATTTATATACAGGGTGGCCAGTTAGTAAATATTCGTGTAATTGAGTTTGCTGATAATAAAGATGAATTTGCTGCAAAATTTTCCCTGATTCAGGAGAATTTGAAAAAAGGTAATACTTATCAGGTAAATCTTACTACGCGGGTTAGTCTTGAATTTGATCCTATAACAGACATCGATTTGTACTATCAGTTGTCCCGGACTAAACCTGTTGAGTATGGTGCATTACTTCCTTTTTCTCCGCAAACAGTTATTTCATTATCACCAGAATTATTTTTTCGTAAAATTGGCAGTAATATTACGGTTAAGCCGATGAAAGGCACTGCGCAGCGTGGAAATACGATAGCTGAAGATGAAAGTAATTATAATTGGCTTGGGAATGATGAAAAGAATCGGGCGGAGAATTTAATTATAGTTGATTTATTAAGAAATGATCTGGCCAGAATTTGTAAAACTGGAAGTGTAAATGTTGCTGAATTATTTAAGGTAGAAAAGTTTACGACAGTATTTCAGATGATTAGTGAAATTAATGCGCAATTACCGGATAAAATCAGGTTTAGTCAGATTGTCCGGGCATTATTTCCGTGTGGTTCAATTACGGGGGCTCCCAAATTAAGCACTATGCAAATAATTGATGATGTGGAGCGTAGTAATCGGGGAATTTATTGCGGGACAGTTGGATTTATTTTACCAAATAATGACATGCATTTTAGCGTCGCAATCCGTACTATCAATAAAACTGAAGAATGCCAAAAATACCAAATTGGAGTTGGTGGTGGAATTACCGTTAGGTCAGAATTTACTGAAGAATGGCAGGAAATGCAAACCAAGCTGAAGTTTTTAAATAATTCTTACTATCCGGACTTTAATCTAGTTGAATCATTACTTTATATTGATGGGCAACTTCATAATCTGGAACAGCATCTATTACGGATGAAGCACTCTGCAGAACGTTTATTGTTTGAAGTTGATATTAATTATTTACGTACAAAATTAACCGATTATTTTGATGAGAAGTCAAGTATCTTTCAAAGTGGGCAAAAATATAAAGTTAGAGTGTCAGCTGATTATAAAGGCAGATTTGAGATAAGTCATTCAGAACTGCATATGGTGAATGAGGTATATAAAGTTAGGCTATTAAAGATACCTCTAAATAGCAGTAGCGTTTTATTTCATCATAAAACTACAGCTAAAGAGGTTAAGGGGTTATATGATCAGTTATACTTGAAGTATAAGCCTAATGATATTGATGAGTTAATTTTTATTAATCAAGATGGCATTATTACTGAGTCACGTTATTTTAATGTCTTACTGGAATATGATGGGCAATGGATTACTTCTCCCGTAAAAGCCGGGTTATTGCCTGGAGTTTATCGCCAGAACCTTCTTGATCAGGGTAAACTTGTTGAAGTCCCGATAACAGCTCAAATGTTGGAAGATGCGACCCAGGTCTATTTATGTAATGATGTCAGAGGGTTAATTTATTGTGATTATCTGGGGTGGATATGAAGGTTTTATTAATTGATCATCATGATTCGTTTATTGATATGATTGCTGATTATTTGAGGAAGTTAGGAGCAGAAATAGTATTGTTGAAAACAAATCAGTTAAACCTGAATACTATTAGCCATATACTTCCTGATAGGATCATAATCGGACCAGGGCCGGGTCATCCTCTTGATCCGGCATTAGACCCTGTGCGTAAGATAATAGTTCAGGCAATAAAGCACAATATTCCAGTTTTGGGGATTTGTCTTGGTCATCAAATTATTGCTGAGTATTTTGGAGCTAGTGTAATTCAGACGGAAAATATTGCTCATGGTATGTGCAGTAAATTATTACATGATGGCACAGTATTATTTAATGGGCTTCCCAAAGAATTTATCGTTACTCGTTATCACTCCCTGATTGTTGATACACAGGATTTCAATCATGCTCAGTTAAAGATAACGGCAACAACTGATATTGGTGAAATAATGGCACTACAACATCTATCTTTTCCGGTTTTTGGAGTCCAGTTTCACCCGGAATCAGTCATGACGGAACATGGTCTGGAAATGCTGAAGAATTTTTTAACGAAGGCTATCTAATAAATGCTTTTTTAATGTCTGATCAGTAGCATATATTCCACCCGTTTCAAGCGTAGTATGCTTTGTATCTCTATCGCAAATTCCATTGGTACTCATGCAGTCATGTTGAGCCTTGATTATGACGGCAATATCGTCTGTTTGCAGGATATGCTGTAGAGTAACGAATACTTGTCTGGTTAATCGTTCCTGCAGTTGTGGGCGATGAGCAAAAAATTCAAGCACACAGTTTAACTTGTTTAGCCCTATCACATAATTTTTCGGAGCATAGGCTATGGTCGCAACTCCATGGATGGGTACCAGATGATGTTCGCAGGTTGTAGTAAACTTAATGGCTTCAGCTATTAATGGTTCATGATAACCAAATTCGTTTGAGGATAAGCTTATAGCGGGGAAGTTTGAATAATTTAAGCCATAAAATTGCTCATTACACCAAAAATTTATGATTCGTGTAGCGGTACGCTTTATTTCTTCCTGATGTGCATAAATACCCGTATCAGCAAGAAATGATACGAACTTTTCTTCTAATTGAAAGAGTTTGTTACTTTCTTGCCATTGACGGGTAAGTATAAAGTTGGCGGGATTCTCAATTTTCAGGTGCGTTAGCAGCTGCTGAATGTTTTTACCGAGTTGAGGATCAGTCTGGTACATTTTACTATTCCAAGCGGTTATATTTATGGGTTATAGATTATACCTGAATCAGCATATCTTGTCATTAAAATTAGCCTCCATGGTTGCTAATTTTAACCCCCTTAAAAGTATTACTATATCTTAAGGACAAACATAGTCATCATGAGTACCACCATTATTGCAGTACTGAGTTTAGTATGAGCTGGATAAGTCCTTTAAAGGTACTTCAAAGCCACTAATTGTCCATGGGTCACAGAGCCCCATTAAGGTAAACCCTTTAAATGATTTATTGCGCATAATTAAATTTCCAGATTATGTGTATTTGAGAATAAAATTGTTTTTTATGAATAAACAATAGATTTTGTAGGGGGATTTACTATTGTAGCAGATTTATGTATTAATGTATCAAAATAAAAAAAATAGGCAAATATTATCAAGGTGGAGTAATAGAGCTTGCTTTGGGCATTTAAACCGCCTTTAAAATATTTTTTAATAGATAAATGGAACCACTCAATAATACTAATCTTTTGTGCATTCGTTTAGCTATACGAATGGCTAGTTCCGGAGATTGAATTACATATATTTGTTTGAATTTGTGTCGGGCTTCTTTGGCAAGGTGGTACGGATTACTTGCGCGAGGCTGCCTGCTGATATTACAAAAGATTATGTTATCACTAATTTGTGCATAATTATTCAGCATTGCTGATATATTTTTGTCTTTTAGTATTGAACAGATAATTATGGTACCTGATTGCGGATAATGATTTTTTAAACTATCCGCCAGTACTTTGGTGCCATTCTCATTATGGGAAGCATCTGCTATTATTAGCGGATAACGACTAACTCTTTGCAGGCGTCCTGCCCATCTGGTTTGCCTGGCGGCCTGCTTGATTATATCCTGCTTTATACCAATTTTATTTAGGATACTGAATGCACATAAAAAATTACGCGCCTGAAAATGGCCGAATAAGCCAAGCTCAAATTTGTATTGGTTTTGTTTACTATCAGAAAACATTAAATGTGTTGTAAATTTTTGATAGTCAAGTTTGGTAGCATATTGGTATACTTTATCTATGATAATAAAGTTATTGGTTTTCCGGTTAGTTTCAGCAATAAGTTCAGGGCAGTTATCACCAATTACAGTAAACCCGTTTTTGATAATCCCACACTTGTGTTTTGCAATTTCTTCCAGGCTATTTCCCAACCATTGAGTATGTTCAAGGCTTATATTGGTAATAATAGTATAGTCACTATTTACCACATTAGTAGCGTCATCACGCCCACCCATGCCTGTTTCCAGTATCAAGTACTCAATCTCTTTTTTAGCAAAATGATAGAACACTATCAGGGTTAGCATTTCAAATGAGCTAGGGTAAATATTAAATTTGCTTAGCGCATCTTTTAATTCCAGATAAGTACTAACTAGTTCAACGTCATTGATAAGTATCTTATTCAACATTATACATTCATTAATTACTTG
>Ga0206101_1000216_pt1 | contig 12782 bp, 9 predicted proteins | sample 1B0metagenome_FD_148613 | JGI IMG/M metagenome (GOLD analysis project Ga0206101, IMG submission 148613) | Enriched microbial communities from leaf-cutter ant dump, University of Wisconsin, Madison, United States - 1B0 | ecosystem: Environmental > Terrestrial > Nest > Insects nest > Nest dump... | reverse complement strand
CCACCAGACAGTTACTATCTCTTTATTGCTTCATTGTCATAATAACAATCGCCTGCGGAACTCACTTCATTAGAACTATCTAGCCAGATAGTTCTAATTACGTTCAAGCAATCCTCGGCTGGTTAGATTGTTATTACTGACATTCATCAATCAGGAGATAGTAAAGTCTGGCAATAAGGGGAATCAGTCTGCGGCTGATGGGTTTTTATTCCTATCTACCATCTACTAGTATCTATTTACTAACTAAAAAATAAACTTTACCTATTGACGAATTTAGAGAGAGTATTATTGGCTAGTATTTAACAAAATCTAATAGTAGTATTTTAATCTGTATTCTATTCAGAAATATGGTTTAATGTATGGTAAATGGCAAGTATTGCGGAATATAGACAAGAGCAGATCAATAAACTTAACGAGCTAAAACAGCTTGGTGTTAATCCGTATCCGGCTAAATCTTATCGCGATACCAATATCTCCGAAATCATTAGCAATTATTCTAGCTACGAGGGCAAGGATGCCACAGTTGCCGGCAGGATCCTTAGTATCAGGACGCACGGAAAGCTGAATTTTATAGATATTGCTGATGAAAATGGCAGCTTACAGCTGCTTATTCGCGAAGAAAATATAAAGCCTAATTTTGATAATAGCGAGCTATCGGCTAATGAAGTCAGATTATTAACTCGTGGTGATTTCATTGAATCGCGCGGCACGGTTACCAAGAGTAAAACTGGCGAGATTTCCATTGAATCAGAAACATTAAGGATTTTAGCTAAAGCAATTCGTCCATTACCAGAACAACTAACCGATAAAGAGACTCGCCTTAGACATCGCTATCTCGATATGGCGATAAACACTGAAGTGCGTGATCGCTTTAAGCGTCGTAGTAAATTTTGGCAGGCAAGTAGGGAATTTTTAGATCAAGCAGGCTTTACCGAGATTAATATTCCGGTTCTAGAGCATACAACAGGTGGTGCGGATGCCAACCCGTTTGTTACTCATATGGATGCACTTGATGAGGATTTTTACTTGCGCATTAGCCATGAGCTACCACTTAAAAGACTGCTAGGTGCTGGATTTGAGAAGGTTTACGATATAGGTCCACGCTTTCGTAACGAAAACTACACCGAAGAACACCTACCAGAACATGTGGCGATTGAATGGTATTGGGCTTATGCCGACTGGCAAGATGGCATGAAGCAGCTCGAGGAAATGTTCCGCTATGTCCTGAAAGAGACTTTTGGCAAGTTGCAGTTTAAGCTTAATGGCAAGCAGATTGATATGTCGAAAGACTGGGAGAAGTGGGATTACGCCGAGGTTATAAAGAAACATTACGGATTAGATATATACAATTGTTCTCTTGAGGAGGTGCAGCAGGCGCTCAAAGAAAATAATCTTGAAGTTGAAGATGCGGATAATAAATCTCGTGGTATCGATAAGCTCTGGAAAAACATCAGAAAAGACGTGGCTGGTCCGGTCTGGCTTATTAATACACCGAAGTTTATTTCGCCCTTGAGTAAATCTGATGATAAGAATCCAGATGTAACTCAGAGATTCCAGGCGGTGATTGCTGGTAGTGAAATGAGTAATGGCTTTTCGGAACTTAATGACCCGCAAGAGCAATTTAATCGATTCTTAGAGCAGCAGCATATGCGCGAAGCTGGCGATGATGAGGCCATGATGATGGATATAGATTTTGTTGAAATGCTTGAATATGGCATGCCGCCAGCATGTGGCTTTGGTTTTTCCGAAAGGGTTTTCTGGGTGTTTGAGGGTGTAACTGCCCGTGAGGGTGTACCTTTTCCGCAGCTTCGAGCTGAAGTCAGCGAATCAACCAAAACAATTTACCCTGAAGTTTACGGTCCAGATGGTTTGCAAGCAAAGTCTGGTGAAAAAGAGCAGGACACCAGTAAGCGGATTGTAGCGGTAGTTGATAAGACACTCGAAAACTGGCAGGTAGCCAATGCAACGGCGCACATGAGTGCTTATCATGGTAACAAAATGGACGAGCAAGTATTCCAGAGCGGAAAATACTTCGTGACCAAAGACGGTGTAGAATTGCCACGTAATTCGCAGCACCCGATAATGATTAAACGCGCTGAGCAGAAAGACCTGCATAAATTGCTTGCTAAAGTTCGCAAGACTAACCTGAAGTTCCATGTCTTTATCAAAGAAATGATCGACACAAACATCGACAAAGAGATAGTAGAGAAACTAAAAAATACCGAGATAAACGACTTAACAATCTACGGACTAACTATTTTTGGCGATAATAACGAAGTAAATAGCCTAACCAAGCATTTCCAACTCTGGAACTAAATACTTTTAGCTAAGCGTTCTAGCGCTATCTGGAAGGCGGCTTGCTTGAGGGTGATTCGTTTGGCGGCACCTCGGTCCCAGACTGAATGAAAAGCTTCAAGCATGATGTCTGTTAGCTGGCGATTAACTTCGGACTCTTCCCACTGTTCGTCTGATTTTGATTGTAGCCACTCCAGATAACTCACTGCGACGCCACCGGCGTTGGCTAAGATATCAGGCACGACTATGACACCATTTTTACTCAAGAAGTCATGGACTTCTTGCGACATGGCATCATTAGCCATTTCTACAATTATTTTTGCTTTAATGCTGCGCATATTCTTTTTGGTGATAGTATTTTCTAAAGCGGCTAAAACTAAAACATCAGTCTCTTGAGCTAAAAATTTATCCAGATCGATTTCCTCACCTAAATGCGTTTCGCAAACACCCTCCATACAGTAAATACCAGCTTGTACACCATGTGATTTTTTATGGCGCATGGTTAATTCTGGGTCCAGACCGCCTTCTTCGTCGGTGACTATGCCACCTCTGGAATCTGCCAGGCCTTGGATTCGCCAACCATAGTCGCTCGCGAGTTTGGCATAGGCATAGCCGACATTGCCGAAGCCATATACGGCGATACTTGGCCTGTCTGGCGCGCGTCTACCCATTTCATCAAACAGACCCTTGGTGACGACAATGCCGCCACGGCCAGTCGACATTTCTTTGCCTTTGCTACCACCATTATCGAGCGACTTACCTGTAAATGTTGCTTTAGCTTCATCATGCTTACTAGCATGCTTTTCGTAAGCTTCGACCATCCAGTCTATAATTGTTGAGTTGGTGTTAACATCGGTTGCTGGGATATCTACATCCTGGCCAATATATGGAGCGAGTACATCAGCGAAATTTACAGATAGTTTTTTAAGTTCATCAGCACTAAGGTCGCGCGGATTTATCGTAACGCCACCTTTGGCGCCACCTAGGGGCACATCTATTAGTGCGCACTTCAAGCTCATAAGTGTGGCTAAACCAATCATCTCATCCTCATTGACCAGTTCATGAAAACGCAATCCACCTTTGTAAGGGCCACGAGCATTATTATGTTGCACTCTGTAGCCGTCAAGAATCATGACGTCACCGTTGTCTCGCTCCAACGGTACGGATAGTTTGATGACAGCATTTGATTTAATAATTCTATGGATTTTGTGGGCCGGTAAGCCAATATCCTGGCCAACTTCGTCAACAATCTTAGCAATGTTTTCGGCAACTGATAGTTCACTCATCTTTGTTAGTATAGCAAAACCATAGTCTCTGATATACTAGTGTAGATGTTAGATCTTGAAATAATTCGTACTCAGACAGATAAAGTTAAACAAGCAGCCAAAAACAAAAACATACAGGTTGATATTGATAAGCTGCTTAATTTAGATGAAAAGCGCCGTGTCTTGCAGGGGCAAATTGATCAGCTTAGAGCTAAGCGTAATGAGCATGCTGCTGCTTTAAAAAATTCTAAGCCAACATCTGAGCAGATTGAAACTGGTAAACGACTCAAACAACAAATAGCCTCTGTAGAACAAGAGTTGGATCCGGTACAGATTGAGTTCAAAACCTTATGGCATCAAGTGCCAAACGTCCCTAGTGATGAAACGCCAGTGGGAAAATCAGAGGATGAGAACGTCGTTATTAGGCAAGTAGGTAAACTACCTGAGTTTGATTTTGAACCCAAGAACCACTGGGAGATTGCTCAAGCTAAGGACTGGATAGATAAAGAGCGAGCTAGCAAAGTTGCTGGTGCGCGTTTTGCTTATATCAAAGGTGATTTAGTTCTGCTAGAGTTTGCGCTTTGGCAATTTGCTCTCAGCATTCTAACCAGCCAATCCAAAATTGAAAAAATCGTACATGAGAATAACCTGGATGTTAGCACTAAGCCTTTTGTGCCCGTCCTGCCTCCGGCTGTTGCCAGAACGGCTGTATATGAGGCCACTGGTCGCTTAAACAAAGAAGAACAGACCTATAAACTCGAAGATGACGATCTTTGGCTTAATGCTAGTGCTGAACATACTTTAGCGCCAATGTACATCGACGAGATTCTTGAAGCTGATAAGCTTCCCATACGCTATGTTGGCTATACGACAGCTTTTCGTCGCGAAGCCGGCACTTATGGCAAAGACATGGAGGGGATTTTGCGCTTGCATCAGTTTAATAAACTTGAGATGGAAAGCTTTTCAACACCCGACCAGTCTTATCAGGAACACTTACTGATGGTGGCAGTTCAAGAATATTTGATGAGTCAACTCGAACTACCTTATCAGGTATTAGAGAAATGCACTGCTGATATTGGCTTCCCGAACGCTAAGGGTGTTGACATAGAAGTTTGGCTACCTGGCCAGGGCAAGTACCGCGAAACTCACACGGCTGATTACATCACTGATTTTCAAGCACGACGTATGCAAACGAGGGTGCGCATGCCCGATGGCACGCTAGAAATTGCGCACACCAACGATGCCACAGCGTTTTCCCAGCGTCCGCTAATCGCGATTATTGAGAATAACCAAACTGCGGACGGCTCAGTTAGAGTGCCAAAAGTTTTACATGCCTTTATTGGCAAGGAGGTAATTTAATGAAAATCGATATCAATACTAAGAAGTATGAGCTTAATGATGATATAAAGAAGTACATAGATAAAAAGATTGGTAAGCTAAGCCGTAAACTGCCTCGTAAAGTACGCGATTCAATCCATGCTAAAGTCACACTCAAAGAGCGTCCAACCCGTAAAACAGACAAATTTGCCTGTGAAGTTCGGTTGGTGTTGCCACCTAAGCAAGAGTTTGTAGTTGAGGAAGCTACCATCAACATGTTTGCTGCAATTGATATTGTTGAAGCTAAGCTTGCCAACCAGCTCAGCAAACACCATGCTAAGAAGGCTAATCATCGCATTGATCGCAAGGGCGTCCTTGATCGTATTAGGTCAGTTGCTGATCGTGAATTTTGGCGTCGCCAAAACTAGCAGACTCGCGTTTTAAGTGCTAACCTATTAACCAACACGGAGGAATTTTGAAAGAATTAGTTAAAAAAGTTTTTGGGGACCCTCAGAAGAAAGATCTGAAAAGATTAAATAAGCGAGTAGATGTAATTAATGATCTTGCCAGTAAGTACAAGCGCAAATCGATTGCAAATCTACGTAAGTCACTAAATGACATTCGCGAACAAGTAAGTAAAGGCAAGAATTTGGATGAGGTGTTGCCAGATGTTTTTGCTATAACGCGCGAGGCATCCGATCAAATACTTGGAATGAGACATTTTGATGTTCAGCTGATTGGTGGCATGGTCTTGCACGAAGGCAAAATTGCCGAAATGCGTACAGGTGAGGGTAAGACTCTAGTTGCAACTTTGCCACTAATTCTTAACGCATTGGCTGGTAAAGGAGCCCACTTGGTAACAGTCAACGATTACCTTGCTCGTCGCGATGCTGGATGGATGGCTCAGATATATCATGCACTTGGTTTAACTACGGGTGTAATTATTGCTCAAGAATCTTTTGTCTATGATCCTGAATACAATAATCCATCCCATGATGATGATCGTTTGCGACACTTAAAGCCAGTTGACAGACAAGAGGCTTACCAAGCTGATATTACTTATGGTACAAACAATGAATTCGGATTTGATTACCTGCGTGACAATATGGTTAATAGCGAAGAAGACTTACGCCAACGTGAACTGGCATATGCAATAGTCGACGAGGTGGACTCAATTTTGATTGATGAAGCTCGTACACCATTGATTATCAGCGCTCCAAGTGTCAATAGTGGTAATCAGTATGGGGAATTCGCCAAAGCTGTCCGACGGTTAAAAGAATCTGACTACGTATTGGACGAAAAGCAGCGAGCTGTCAGTTTAACCGACGAAGGCGTAGAAAAGATCCAAAAGATTCTAGGTGTTGATAATATTTATGATCCTAAATATGTTCAGATGATTTATCACCTCGATCAAGCCTTACGTGCCGAAACCTTATTCAAGCGCGACCGTAATTATGTGGTTCAGAATGGTGAAGTCATTATAGTTGATGAATTCACTGGCCGGTTGATGCAGGGGCGTCGCTACAGCGAAGGCTTGCACCAGGCAATTGAAGCCAAAGAAGGTGTAGAGGTGCTTCAAGAAAGTATGACTCTAGCAACTATTTCTTTTCAGAACTATTTCCGCCTATACGACAAGCTTGCTGGTATGACAGGTACAGCCGAAACTGAAAAAGAAGAGTTTTACACCATTTATAAATTAGATGTAGTTGTTATACCGACCAATAAACCTAATCAGCGCAAAGACTTATCTGATCGAATCTATAAAACTCAGCATGGTAAGTTCTTATCTATGGCCAAAGAGGTCAAGGAGCTCCAAGCTACAGGGCAACCGGTTCTTATAGGTACCGTATCGGTCGAAAAGAACGAGCTAGTTGCAAAATTACTAGACAAAGAAGGTGTTAAGTACGAAGTGCTTAATGCTAAAAACAACGAAAAGGAAGCTGCTATTGTTGCTAAAGCTGGTCAAAAGGGTTCAGTAACACTAGCAACCAACATTGCCGGTCGTGGTACTGATATTGTTTTGGGCGAAGGTGTCAGAGAACTGGGCGGTTTATTTGTAATCGGTACCGAGAGACATGAATCTCGCCGAATCGATAATCAGTTACGCGGACGATCTGGACGGCAAGGCGACCCGGGAACGACTCAGTTCTACGTCAGTCTTGAGGATGACCTGATGCGTATTTTCGGGGGTGATCGGATTGCCGGATACATGGAGAAGCTAGGCGTAGGCGAGCAAACAGCAATTGAGAATAAATCAGTTACTAAAGCACTAGTTGGCGCTCAGAAAAAGGTTGAAAATCATCATTTTGATAGTCGTAAGCAAGTCGTTAATTACGATGATGTTATGAACCGTCAACGAAAGGCAACCTATAGTCAACGGCGTAAAATACTGCGCTCTGAAAATATCAAAGACGACATCCTAAGTGCTATTGAGAGCGAAGTAGACTATCTGTTGTCAGCTCCAGCTACGGTTCCGACAAACTCAAGTTCAAAGAAGAAGGTTGATAAGAAAACCGAGCGAGAAAAACTAGTGCAAGAAATTGGTACAGTGATACCGCTGAGCGGGCGTGATCGTAAAATGCTGCAGGAATTAGAGCAAGATGAGCTAGCCGACAAGGTGAAGAAGCTAGGCAGAAAGCAGTATAAGCAGAAAGAAGAAGAGTTCGGTGCCGAGGCTATGCGGTTTGTTGAACGAGAAGTTTATTTACAGATTCTTGATAATTTATGGATGAACCAACTAGAGCAAATGCAACACTTGCGCGAGGGCATAGGTTGGCGCTCGATTGGCCAGAAGGACCCACTGGTAGAATATCGTCGTGAAGGTCAGATACTATTTGATCAGATGCAAGGCGAGCTACAGTCTGAAGTTGCGCGGACTATCTTCAGAGTAACACCGCGCCTTGATGATGAGCTTGAATCAGACTTAACCAGAGCCGCAGCTGGCGCTAAAGAAAATGATCCAATTGAAGGTAATGAGCCTAATGTAAAAAGTAGTACCTCTGAGCCTAAGCCCAAATCATCCAAGACTACCGCCCGCAAAAAGAAGAAGCAAGAGCGTCAGCGACGCAAAAAGTCTCGCAAGTAGTTAGTAGATAGTTTCTGGTAGATTGTAGATGGGGTAGTATGACAGATAAGAATCAGTATAAGACTTATAAGGATTTAATTGCTTGGAAGAAAAGTCATAAAGTTGTGCTCCATATCTACAAGATAACAAAAACATTTCCACAGGAAGAACAATTTGGCTTAGCTTCACAGATGCGGCGAGCGGCAGTTTCGGTAACTTCCAACTTAGCAGAGGGGTATGGTCGTAAATCCGCAAAAGATAAAGCTCGTTTTTACATTATGGCTAGGGGTTCATTGATTGAAATTGATAATCAATTAACCATTGCTTGTGACGTAGGATACATGACAAGAGCGCAGTTTGAAGCTATCATTGAACAACTTGAGGAAGCACACAAAATTTTAAATGGTCTAATAAGGAGCTTGGAAACCAAATATGATTAAACCCCAAAAAACCCTAACTACTATCTATCAACTCCTATCTACTGAGCAAACGCGATGAAGCACACAGTTGAGGAAATTGGTCTTGCAAATGGTGCGCGCGGGCTACTAATAAACATACCTAATGCACCGGTTATGAGCTATTTATTTGGCTTTAGAGCTGGCTATTTTGTGGCTCCAGATGGCAAGTGGGATGTGCCGCACATTCTGGAGCACATGATGTTCGGAGCTAATGATAAGTTTTCAAAAGCAAAATACTATGGCGCAGAGTTCGAGAAAAATGGTGCTTATCATAATGCTACAACCAGTAAATGGCATGTGACTTATGATTCTGAGTGCGCTGATTTTGAATGGGATAGAGTGCTGGAACTGCAGTTATTAGCGCTTGCTAAACCTAAGTTTCTTGAAGAAGAATTCCGAGCCGAAAAAGGCAATGTTTACGAGGAATTAACCAGTTATTTCAATAACTATTTTCGAGTACTAGGTGGCAATTTGGCTCAGTCGGCTGGATTAGATATGTATACAGATGAAGAGCGTGTACCACAATTACCACAGATTACGCGACAGGATATAGTAGATTTTTATCAAAAGACTCATACCAGCAAGAATCTAAGGTTCATAATTGCTGGGCCAATATATGGTAAAAAAGGTAAAATGCTGAATATCTTACGTAAGGGCTTGAAACCTTTAGCGCCTGGTGAAAGGTTTGAGTTGCCTGACGAAACGCCGCATACATTAGACAAGGCGGTTTATGTTGAGCGACCAGACGTAAAAAAACTACACTTCTATTTGGATACGTATGTTGATTATCGTCTAGATGAATCTCAGTCTGAGGCACTAGAGTTACTAAACGATATTCTGACCGGTACTTTGCATTCACGTATTTTAGGTACCGCTCGAGAACAGGGCATTGTTTACAGTATGGGCTCTGGTTTGAGCTTGTCGCATTCTCATAGTTCATGGTGGTTTGGTGCTAACGTCAATCAGGAAAATGCTGAAAAGCTAATATTGCTAGTGCGCGATGAGCTTAGGCGGATCGCCGATGGTAAGTTAAGCAAAAAAGATATAGAAGCTGCCAAGCAGCTAGCAATCGGCCGGTTTCAGCGCGGCTCTCAACGTGTAGTCGATCATGTTCGTGGCTATAGTAATCGTTACATGTATGATGGCTCAATAGAAAATTACGCTCGTATACCCGAGCAAATTCGTAGCATTGAAAAACCCCAGATGATTAAGACGGCTCAGGAGTTTATGAAACAGAATATTTGGGGATTTGGCATTCTGGGCAATTCCTCTCAAGACTTTGCCGACGATATGCGTGACAAATTATCAGATGTATTTTAAGTAAATTATCAAATACTCTAGTAAAATATAAACATGGATTTAAAATCTAAGAATGTAGCAGTAGTTGGTTATGGCCTGGAGGGCAAATCAGCAGCTGCTTATGCGCTGGCTAAAGGTGCTTCGGTGACAGTGTGTGATGCTAATGAGAAGCTCAATACAAACGGTCTGCCGGCTCAACTAGGTGAGTTGTATCTGGATCAGCTATCTAAGTTTGATGTTGTATTTAGATCACCTTCTATTAACCCTAATCTTTTAACACAAGCAAAATACATTACCAGCAACACCAACTGGTTTTTAGATAATACCTCAGCGCTTACAGTTGGAGTTACTGGCAGTAAGGGCAAGGGGACAACTTCTACGCTGATTCATCTGTTAGCAGAAAACTTAGGGCTAAGGTCCTGGCTTGCTGGTAATGTTGGTAAGGCGGTTCTGGACATTATGGATGATGTCAAAAAGGATGACGTGGTTGTGCTGGAGCTCTCGAGCTTCCAATTAATTGATGCGTATGTCTCACCCGAAATTGCCGTATGTCTCATGATTGAACCCGATCACATGAACTGGCATCTAAACATGAATGAATATATTGATGCCAAAGCTAACATTACTTTGCATCAAAACCCAGATAATTTATTCATCCATCACCCATCCAACGTAAATGTACAAAAAATTGTCTCAAAATCGCCTGCCCAAAAAATTGCTTTTGGACAACCGCCGGCAGCCCATATAGAAAACGATCAACTGGTTTTCAAAGGTCATGTACTCATGGCTATCAAAGAAGTTGGAATGATAGGTAAGCACAATCTGGAAAACATCTGTGCTGCATTAACAGCTCTTGAATCATTAGCAGATATTAAAGGTATTGATTTAAAAGCCAAGCTTGATGACATTACCACTGTTATCCGAAACTTCAAAGGTCTTGAGCACAGGCTAGAATTTGTTAAAACGATTAATGGAGTTAATTACTATAATGACACTTTTGCAGTTATGCCGGATGCAGCAATTGCTGGGTTGGCATCATTTGACCAACCTATAGTGGCAATCATTGGTGGAGTTGATAAAAAGGTTGAACTCTCTCATCTCGCCCAGGCGCTTGCTCGGCGAGCTAAACAGGTGATTTTAATAGGGGAAATAGCAGATAAAATGTCAGAGTTACTAGATAATGAGGACTTTGAAGCTTATAAAATAATCAGAGGTTCAATGTCGGAAATAGTCGATTATGCTGCTGGCGTAGCTGATGCTGGTGATGTCGTGCTACTTAGTCCTGGCTCCAGTAGTTTTGACATGTTCAAAGATTACAAACACCGAGGTAAGCTTTTCAAGGAGGCTGTGAATGAGCTTTAATACTTTTATTTTTAAGAATTATGAAATTGATCCTAATGATTCAACTATAAAACTTCATTACTCTTATGATCATCAACTTAATTTTACTGAGACACTAACATGGAACCATCCGTTGTCTAATGTTGAGCAAATTGAGCCAGCACTACAGCTACTGCATCTGGTGTTGGGCATCTCTTATTTTAAAGCTTATTTAGCACCAAATATATCACTACCTGATTACGATTTAACAGATGATCAAGCTAATTTTCTGAATGCGCTCTACACTAATGGGTTGGGGGAATTTTTATATAAAAACAATTTAGATTTTTCTGATATTGCCAAATTTACAGCTTCAGTTGATGGCGCGCCACAGATCGAAACCAGTAAGCAGCTCTCAGGAGTTTTGTTGCCAGTTAGTGGCGGAAAAGACAGTTTACTGTCGGCTGAGATTTTGTTATCTGATAGGGTTGAGTTTACGCCATTGCACATAACCACTACGGGTAAGTACCCAGCTGTTTTGGATCAGTTTGGCCAACCGCCAATAATTGTAAAGCGACAGATTGATTCTGAGCTAATCAAGGCAAATCAAACAGACGCATTTAATGGTCATGTGCCATTTTCTGCAATTATAGATTCAATCCTGCTTGTAACAGCTACTATGTTTGACTTTAGGGATATTGTGTTGAGTCATGAGAACTCTGCTAATGAAGCCACTACTGTGTATAAGGGGCGTGAGATTAACCATCAGTTTTCAAAAACAGTAGAATTTAACAATCTATTACAAGCTTATGTGCATAGACACATCAACCCAAAGCTTAATATTTTCTCATTACTATCTGCATTAACTGAGTTAGAAATAAACGAACTGTTTGTGAAAAATGGTTTATTCGATAAATATCAGGGCCTTTGGTCGTCCTGTAATCGTGCTAATTACAAGCTTGGTCACGACAATCAAAAACTTTTTTGGTGTGGCGAGTGTAGTAAATGCGCCAATGCCTTTCTATTGTTAGCACCTTTCGTCGATAAACTAGCTTTAACAGATATGTTTGATGGCAAAAACCTATTAGCTGACAATAACCTAACAGCTACTTTTAATAGCCTGCTAGGGCAGTCCGAGGCCAAACCATTTGAATGCGTCGCCGAAATCAATGAACTACGCCAAGCCATGAAGCTATTGCAAGATTCTAATGACTGGCCAGAGGCAACTTCATATCCTGCAGTATCACTTCCTACTCCTAGCTCCACGACTATTCATCCTGCTATTCCTGATGAATACAGCAAGCTAGTAGAAAAATTCCTACACTAAGCATAAGCAGTTTGCAAAAAATATAAAAATATTGAATAATATTGACAAATCTATATATACACTGTATTTTTAGTGCATAAATAGGTAATCCTTTCGTGGTTGGCGTGGGCCGAAAGAGTCAAGAGGAGTCAATCATGAAAAGTTTTTTCAAAGGACTAGCACGCCATAAACTTGCTACAGTAGCTTTAGTAGCTTTATTTACTATCTTTGGTCTAAGTATCGCTAATTACAACAATTCTGATGCTGTGTCAGCCGGAGATTGTGACTCTAATGCGATTATTTTTTGCGGTGCGTATTCACAAGGTGAGTTAGCGCGCGATTATTCTAGTCTCGACTCCAAAGGCCGCGCCACCTACGCCCACGCCGGCGTCAACCCATCTAAGTTTGGTAGTACTGTCATGGGTAGCGTTACCCGAGACAATAGGGTAGTAGTAAAC
>Ga0206101_1000215_pt1 | contig 12825 bp, 7 predicted proteins | sample 1B0metagenome_FD_148613 | JGI IMG/M metagenome (GOLD analysis project Ga0206101, IMG submission 148613) | Enriched microbial communities from leaf-cutter ant dump, University of Wisconsin, Madison, United States - 1B0 | ecosystem: Environmental > Terrestrial > Nest > Insects nest > Nest dump... | reverse complement strand
TCTCCTCATCATAGAGGAACTGCAGCACCTTCAGGTTCATCTCCGCGGGCGCCGTGACGGTGAGCAGCCCGTAAGGCTCCTCAAACGCCAGCGGCAGGTCGCTGAACTTTTCCTGCAGCCGTCCGGTGATATGTTCGTTGGTCAAGGCCATGATTGTCGCTATGCTTTATTGAATGCCATACGATGCCATCAGCTGCTTGTAGCGCTCGCCGGTGCGCCGCCGCAGGCTTTCGTTGCCCACCAGCTCCTGCAGCTTCAGGATGCCGTCGAGGATACCCTCGGGCCGCGGCGGACAGCCGGGCACGTAAACGTCCACGGGTATGACCTGGTCAATGCCCTGCAATACGCTGTAGCTGTCGAAGATACCGCCGCTGCTGGCGCAGGCGCCGATGGCGATCACCCAGCGGGGCTCGGCCATCTGCAGGTACACCTGGCGGAGAATGGGGCCCATCTTCTTGGCGATCGTCCCGGCCACCAGCAGCATATCGCACTGGCGGGGCGTGAAGCCCATCCGCTCCGAGCCGAACCGCGCCAGGTCGTAGTTGGCGCCCATAGTGGCCATGAACTCGATGCCGCAGCACGAGGTGGCAAACGGCAGCGGCCAGAGCGAGTTCTTGCGCGCCAGCCCCACGACCTTCTCGAACGAAGTGGCCATAAACCCTTCGCCCATATAGCCCTCGGGCATGTCCACCAGCTTCACCTTTTCATTCGTATTGTATTGAACCGGACGAGGCATAATCTGTTTCTCCTATTTTAATTTAATCCTCCCATTTCAGGGCGCCTTTCTTAATGATGTATATAAAGCCGCAAAAAAAGAAGGCCACGAACAGGAGCACGGCGGCAAACCCCTCCTGCCCCAGCTCGCGGAAGTTGACGGCATAGGGGTAAAAAAAGATCACCTCCACATCAAACAGCACAAACAGGATGGCGGTGAGGAAATACTTCACGCTCATCGGCTGGCGGGCATTCCCCACCGCAGGGATGCCGCTCTCGAAGTTGATCAGCTTGTCGTGCGTCCGGCGCTTCGGCCCGAGCAGATGCGTCAGCGCTACCAGCATGGCCACAACACCGGCCGCCAGCAGCAGCTGCAGGGTAATGGGCAGGTAATGAAGCGGCGTGCTCTGCCCCGCCGCCAGCATAAAAAGTTTCATAAGTAAAACTGTCCGGATACAGGAAATTTAAAGCATACAAAATTACGGGTAAACTGAGAATTTACAAGGGTTCCGGCATTTATTTAGCAAAATGGATATCCCGGTTTCACATAAAAAAAGGAGCATAACACATGCCCCTCAAAAATCATAAATTCTGCCTGCCGCAGCTCAGGCCATCTCCGACCCGACCTTTCCCTTGATCTTCCTGGCAGTGCCCGCGCCTTCATCCAGGATGTCCAGGATCCGCCTGCGGGCGTCCGAGCCCAGCCCCTTCACCTCGCGGCTGACCACGTCCTTCAGGTCCGACAGCTCGCTGATGGTATTGCGTGACATCCTGCCCATTTTGTGCTTCCAGTCGCCGGCAGTATCTGCGATACGCCCGCGGATGGCCGCCCCTTTCCTGGTGGTAAATAATAATCCGACCGTGACCCCGATAGCCGCGAAGGCTATAATGCTTGCTGTTTTCATATAGTTTGTATTTTAAAAAGGTAATATGACCGTGAATCGCATGCTACATCCCTGTAATAATCATGCCAGCAGCCGCACAGCTATATTTTTAATTTAATTGTATCTTGTCGGCAGTAACGCATAAATGACTGGTACAGTTTTTTCATGCAGCCATAAAGCATGCGCAGATTTTTACGGATAGCCGGGTGGATTATGGGCAGCATTGTGCTGCTGCTGCTGTGCGTGGTTATCGGGCTGCACACCCCGGCGGGGAAAAATTTTGTCCGCAAGCAGGTGCTGCATTTTCTCCGCAGCAAGCTGGACACGGAGGTGCAGCTCGGCCGCATCAACTATGCGCTGCCGAAGATGCTGGAGCTGGAGGACGTATTCTTCCGCGACGAAGCGCGCGATACGCTGCTGGCGGTGCGGAAGCTGCGCGTGGATATCAATATGCTGGCGCTGCTGTCCGGGAAGGTGGTGGTGCAGCGGCTGGAGCTGGCGGGCATCAGGGCGCATGTGTACCGCCACGCGCCGGATACCGCGTTTAATTTCACCTATATCATCAATGCCTTCACCGGTGAAAAGCCGGACAGCGCGCCCACTGCCGAAAAGGTGCAGCAGGCTAATGACACCGGCTCGTCGCTGCGCTTCGACGTGAACCGTATTTACCTCGACGATATCCATATCCGCTTCGACGACTATACCGGCGGGATGCGGCTGGCAGTAGACCTGGAGCGGCTGCAGCTTTCGCTGCGAAAGATGGACCCCGTGAAGCTGGACTTCGGCATACGCAAGCTGTCGGTGGACGGGCTGGCAGCGACTTTCCGGCAGGACACATCGTACCTGCCGCCGTCGCCGGATACGGGGCAGCCGGCGGACTTCCGCCTGGCAGCGGATGAGATCGCGCTGGACCGGGTTGCCTTCCGGTACGACGACCGGCTGAGCAAATTTTTGTTCGACCTGAACCTCGGCCACCTGCTGGTGCAGCCCAAAGAGGTGGACATCAAAGGCCAGCGGATAGATATTGACCGGCTCGCGCTGGACTCCACGCGGGTGAGCGTGCTGCTCGGCGCCGCTTCGGACGTGCCGCAGGAAATAGACACGCTGGCGGATACCATCGCGGCGCAGGGATGGCGGGTGCATGCGGGGGATATCCGGCTGGCAGGCGTGCATTTTAAAATGGACAATACCGCCAGTCCGCGCCAGCCCTACGGCATGGACTACGCGCATCTCGACGTCCGCAACCTGCATTGCAGCATGGAGGATGTGCTGTACACCACGGACACCATTTCAGGAAATATCCGGCATATAGCGGTACAGGAGCAAGGCGGGCTTGACCTGCGGGAGCTGCGCACGAAGTTTGTCTATCACCCGCAGGGCGCCGTGCTGCGCGACCTTTACCTGCAGACCGCACAAACGGTGCTGCAGGATCACCTGGAAGTGACGTATCCTTCGCTCGACGCCCTGAAGACCGATATGGGCGCGCTCCGGATGAATATCAACCTGGCCGGCAGCCGGATAGGCTTCCGGGATGTGCTGGTGTTTGTGCCGGCATTGCGGGAGCAGGCGTTCTTCCGGGAGCATCAGCATGACCAGCTAAAGCTGGACGCCGCGCTGGAGGGTTTTATGAATGATCTCAGCATCCGCAAATTCAACCTTTCCGGGCTGAGCCGTACGGAAGTGGCGCTGACCGGCAGGCTGAAAGGGCTGCCGGATGCAGACCGCCTCGCCTATGACCTGGACATCCGGAAGCTGCAGAGCGCGCGGGCGGATATAGCGCCACTGCTGCCGGCGGACCTGCAGGCGCAGCTGCGGCTGCCGGATGCGTTCGGGATGGCGGGGACAGTGGCGGGGACGAGCAAGGATTATAACACGCAGCTGGCCGTTATGACCACCGACGGTAATGCTTTCGTGAAAGGATACCTGCGGATGTCTCCCGGTAAGAACAGGGAACAATATGATCTGCTGCTGAAAACAGACCGCCTCAACCTGGGACGCATCCTCCGGCAGGACAGCGTGCTGGGGCGCGTGTCGGCGGACTTTGCCGTGAGAGGGCGGAGCTTCGATGTGAAGACGATGACGGCGGCATTGCGCGGCACCATCCATTCGGCGGAGCTGAAAGGGTATGATTATAACAGCATCACGATGCGCGGCCGCATGAAGGACGGGGAAGGGCGGCTGCGGCTGCGTTCGGAAGATCCCAATGCATACCTGTCGCTCGCTGCGGACGCCAGCTTCAGGGATACTTTTGCGGCTGTGGTCGCTGATATAGCTATTGACAGCATAGACTTCCAGGCGCTGCATTTGTACAGCGATCCTTTCAAGCTGCATACGACCATACATGCTGATGTGCCTGTGGCCAACCCCGACTACCCTCAGGCGACCATCGTGACCGGCCGGCCGGTGCTGCTGCTGAAGGGACAGCGGTACCTGCTCGACAGCCTGCGGATCGTATCGCAGCCCGCGGGCGACAGTCAGCATATCACGGCAGACCTCGGCATGCTGTATGCGCAGCTGACGGGGCAGATGCCGCTGACAAAGGCCGGAGCGGTCGTACAGGAGCATATCAGCAGGCATTACAGTGCACCGGCAGATACGGCAGCCTCTGCGCGGCAACAGCAGCGGGATACCGCCGCATTGCCGGAAAATTATAACATGCAGCTGACTGCGCGTGTCGTGGATGCGCCGCTGCTGCATGCTTTTGCGCCGGCATTGAAACGGATGGACACCATTCATGTGGATGCCGCGGTGGACACACGCAACCTGGAACTCCGGCTGTCGGCGCCGCGGGTCGTCTACGATGCTACCGAGATCACCGGCGCGACGGCCACGGTGACGGGCAGCGACAGCGCGCTGACATACAAGGTGGCGCTGAAAAAGCTTACGCAGGGTAACCTGGAGCTGATACGCACCAGCCTGCAGGGAGAGGTGTCGCCGGGTGAGATCACCGCCAACCTGAAGATACAGGATACTGCCGGCAAGGACCGGTTCGCGCTCGCGGCGGCGCTGCGGCGGCAGGACGGCGACCAGGCGCTCACGCTGCGGCAGGGGCTGCTGCTGGACTATAAGGCCTGGCAGGTGGCGGAGCCTAATAGAATTGTCTTCGGACCGCAGGGCTTTTACGTGGAAGGTTTCGCGATCAGCGCGGGAGAAGAAGCGATACGCATCCACAGCGATCCCACGCAGTACAACGCACCGCTCACGGCGGAGATAGATCATTTCATCATCGGCGACATCACCCGCATGGTGAGCAAAAAGGATACGCTGCTGGCCGACGGCATTCTTTCCGCGCAGATCAACCTGCGGCAGATAAAGCCCGAGCCGCTGGTGGCGGCGCAGCTGGAGATCCGCAACCTGACGGTGTTTAACGTCAGCATGGGCGACCTCAGCGCGCGGGCGGAGCACCAGGATGCCGGCACGCTGCATGCGGAGGTGAGCCTGGAAGGACAGGGGAATGATATCCGGGTTGCAGGAAATTATTACCTGCAGCCGGTGCAGGGTAATGATTTTGATTTCAACATAGACCTGAAAGCGGTAAGCCTGAAAAGCATGGAAGGTCTTGCCATGGGCCAGATACGGAACAGCGGCGGCTTCCTGCGCGGCAGCCTGCAGCTCCGGGGCACGGCACAGGCGCCGGCGATCCGCGGCGAGCTGCGCACCGATCAGCTGGCAACCACTGTGTCCATGCTGGGGATGCAGTACCGCATGCCGGAAGAGCGGATCGTCTTTACCGACGACGGCATCCGGCTGGATGCATTTGACATACTGGACAGCGCAGGCAACAAGATCACGCTGGACGGCAGCGTGATGACACGGGATTACAAGGACATGCTGCTGGACATGAACGTCCGCGCCCGCAATTTCAAGGCGCTCAGCTCTACCGTGCGGGATAACAAGCTGTTTTACGGCAGTGTCGTTATCAGCAGCAACCTGAACATCAAAGGCAAGCCCGCTGCTCCGGATATAGACGGCAGCATCGGCATCAACAAGGGTACGGCTTTCACCGTGGCGATACCGCAGTCGGAGGCGGCGATCCAGAGCAGCGAGGGGATCGTGATGTTCGTGGATATGCGCGACACGGGGCGCTATACGCTGTGGGAGCCGGTGGCAGATACAGTGCCGCGGCTGGCGCTGAATGCCGGCGCGGATATCAATGTGAACATCAGCATTGACTCCGCCGCCGAGTTCAGGGTCATTATAGACCCCGGCACCGGCGACAACCTGCGCGTGCGGGGCGAGGCGGCGCTGAATGCGGCGGTCACGCCGGGCGGCGAGCTGACGCTGGCCGGCAACTATGAGCTGCGGGAAGGCGCGTATCAGCTCAGGTACAATCTCATCCGCCGCCGCTTCGACATCAAGCCCGGCAGCATGATCACCTTCTCCGGCGACCCGCTGGCGGCAAACATGGACATCACCGCCATCTACGAGGCCAACATCGCGCCGTACGACCTGGTGGAAAAGCAGGTGCCCGACCCTACGCAGCTGAACTATTACAAGCAGCGCCTGCCCTTCGAGGTGCTGCTGAAAATGCAGGGCGAGCTGATGAAGCCCTATATTACCTTCGACATAGACCTGCCGGAAGGAAAAAGCTACCGGATGGCCTCCGAAGGCGTGGACCTGGTGCAGGCAAGGCTGAGCCAGCTGCGCACCGACACTTCCGAGCTGAACAAGCAGGTCTTTGCCGTGCTCATCCTGAACCGTTTCATCGGCGAAGATCCCTTCTCCTCCGGCGCCGGCGGCGACGTCTCCTCCGTGGCGCGCCAGAGCGCCAGCCGCTTCCTCAGCGCGCAGCTCAACAAATATGCCGGCTCGCTGATCAAAGGCATTGACCTGTCGTTCGACCTCGCATCTTCCGAAGACTACACCACCGGCGAGCGCCGCGACCGTACCGACCTGAACATCGCCGCCAGCAAGAACCTGTTCAACAACCGGCTGACCGTCACCGTAGGCAACGACTTCGAGCTGGAAGGCCCGCAGTCAAGCACAGATCAGAACACCAGCCTGATCCCCGGCAACCTCGCGGCGGATTACCGGCTGACGGCGGACGGGCGCTATACCCTCCGCGCTTACCGCCAGGACCAGGATGAGGGCGTGCTGGAAGGATATGTGACGGAGACGGGCCTTAACTTCATCGCCACCTATGAATACAACCGCTTTAAAAATCTCTTCAACCGCAAACGCCGCGCGCGGGAGCGGGAAGAAAGAAGGAAGCGGCAGGCGGAACAGGAGCAACAGCAGGACACAGGCCCGGCAGGCTCAGAAAAAAAGAAAGAATGATGTACCCGGCAACCAAACAGGCAAACACTTTGCACCGCATCTGTCTGCTGCTGGCGGGCACGCTCCTGCTGTCGGCATGCAGCAATACGAAGCACCTGCCGGAAGGAGAATCGCTGTTCCTCGGCGGGACGGTCAAAATCACGGATAAGGAAACAGACAAAAGGGAACGGAGCGTGCTGGCCGGCGACCTCGAAGACGCCATCAATCCCAAACCCAACAGGAAAGTGCTCGGCATGCGGATCAGGCTGAGGCTGTATAACTTTGCCGGCGAGCCAAAAAAAGAAAAAGGGCTGCGCTACTGGCTGCGCAACAAGGCAGGCGAGCCGCCGGTGCTGACCAGCAGCTTTGACGCGGAGCATAACCGGCTGGTGTTTATCAACATGCTCCAGAACCGCGGGTTCTTCTATCCTTCGGCAGACGTCGCCACAAAGACGAAAAGAAAAAAGACAAAGGCATTCTTCACCGTCGCCACCGGCCCGCAGTACCGTATCCGCGAGACCGTCTTCGTCACCGACTCCTCGGATCTGTCGCAGGCCATCGCCGCTGCAAAGAGAAGGACGCTGCTGCGCCCCGGCAAGCCGTATAACCTCGATCTCATCAAAGGAGAAAGAGAGCGCATTGACAAGGTGCTGAAAGAAAAAGGCTATTACTTCTTCAAGCCGGATTACCTGCTGGTGAAAGTAGACAGCAACATCGGCGACAGGCAGGTGGATATGTTCGTCACGCTGAAGGAGGAGACGCCGCCGGAGGCGTACCATGTCTACAGGATCCGGGATGTGTTCGTTTACCCGAATTTCCGGCTCAGGAGCCAGCGTGCGGACACCAGCAAGGCCAATGCCGTGATCTCGGACGGCTACCAGGTCATAGACCGCCGGCGGAGCTACCGTCCCGTCGTATTCCGCCAGGCCATGCAGTTCAAGCCCGGCGATGTGTACAACCGTACGGATCAGAACACCTCGCTGAACCGGCTGCTCAGCCTCGGCACGTTCAAGTTTGTCAAGAACCGCTTCGAGCCGGTGCCGGGGAATATGCTGGATGTGTATTATTACCTGACGCCGCTGCCGAAAAAGTCGCTGCGCTTCGAGGTCGGCGCGCTCACGCAGAATGACAGCCGCGCGGGCTCGCAGGCGAGCATCAACTGGCGCAACCGCAACACCTTCCGCGGTGCGGAGCTGCTCCAGATAAAGCTCAGCGGCGGCTTCGAGGCGCAGTACGGCGGACTGATACGCCAGCCCAACACCTACCATGCCGGCGCAGAGGCCAGCATCAACGTCCCGCGCTTCGTGGTGCCGCTCGTCACCATACCGCCCGCCAGCGTCTTCATGCCGCATACCTATGTCAAAGCGGGGTATATGCTGGAGACGAGGAACCGGCTGTTCCGCATTCATTCCATAAAAAGCGCCTACGGCTTTGCCTGGAAAGAGGAGATACGGAAAGACCACCAGCTGTATCCCATCAACATCACCTATGTGCGCACCGACACGCTGGGCAGCACGGAGAACCTGAACCTGAACTACAGCAACCTCGTCTTCAACGGCCTGATCATCGGCCCTACCTACGAGTTCACCTATAACTCGCAGATGGGCAGGCGGCGCAGGAACCAGTTCTACTTCGACGGGCTGGCCGACTTTTCCGGCAGCTATACCGGCATCGGCAGGCGGGCGCAGTACGGCGACCGGCCGGATCAGCTGCTGGGGACGCAGCTGGCGCAGTACCTGAAGTTCCAGACGGATTTCCGCTATTACCGCAACTTCTCCCGCAAGACCTCCTGGGCCAACAGGCTGTTCTTCGGGGTTGGCGTCCCGTACAGCAGCTCGTCGCAGCTGCCGAACGTAAAGCAGTTCTTCAGCGGCGGCAACAGCAGCCTGCGCGGCTTCCGCTCGCGGATGCTGGGGCCGGGGACATACAATGAATATTACCTCACCGGCACCCGGTCGTATATCGAGCTGCTGGGCGATGTGAAGCTGGAGCTCAACACGGAGCTGCGCACGGATATCTACCAGTTCCTCAAGGGCGCGGTGTTCGTAGACGCGGGTAATATCTGGCTGTACAACGACAACCCGAACTTTCCCGGTGGCAAGTTCACCACCAATTTCTACAAGGAGCTCGCCGCCAGCGCGGGCGCCGGTCTGCGGCTGGATTTCAGGATCATCATGCTGCGACTCGACATGGGCATTCCCATCCGCAAGCCCTGGCTGCCGGAAGGCGAGCGCTGGGTGTACAACAAGCTCCGCCCCGGCGACCCGCAGTGGAGAAGGGAAAACCTGATACTGAATATTGCGATCGGCTATCCGTTCTGATCCGCTCCCAGCACCGCTCCGGCACGGCCGGCAGATACATTAAACATTAGAATATCAATGAAATCATTGGGTATCACCTTTTGGGTGGCTGATACCTTTGTCTGGTAATCTGACAGACTGCCGTTTGCCATACGCAAGGCGGACGATTGTATATACTGCGTGTTGCCGGCTCCTGCAATAAAACAATTCCTGATATTTTCTCTAACATTTTTAAAATCCAGAAAATGAACAAAATGTATTTTTCTATTCAAAAACAGATCACATACGCCATCGTGCTTTTGCTGCTGGCAGCAGGGAATATTCCCGTGTTTGCGCAGGCGCCTAATTTTGAATGGGCCAAACAAATAGAGGGAGCAGGGGCAGATAATCCCACAGCCATAGCTGTGGATAATTCCGGGAATACATATACTACGGGTTCTTTTATCGGCACAACAGATTTTGACCCAGGACCGGGTACAGAGAACCTTACCGCAAACGGACTGGGCTCGGACATTTTTATCTTAAAACTGGATGTCTATGGCAACTATGTCTGGGCGAAACAAATAGGAGGAGCGGGTGTCCAAGACCTGGGATATGCCATAGCTGTGGATGATTCCGGAAATGTATATACTACAGGGAGTTTCAGAGGCACGGCAGATTTTGACCCGGGACCAGGCACAGAGAACCTTACCGCAAACGGTACAAACCCGGACATTTTTATCTTAAAACTGAACGCTAACGGTAATTATATATGGGCCAAACGAATAGGGGGAACAGGGCTGGATGAGGCTAAAGCCATAGCCGTGGATAATTCCGGAAATGTATATACTACGGGGTCTTTTACCGGCACAGTAGATTTTGACCCGGGACCAGGTACAGAAAACCTTACCGCCAGCGGATTGTTTATCTCAAAACTGGATGCTAACGGTAACTATATATGGGCCAAACGAATAGGAGGAACAGGGGGGATGGCTAATGCCATAGCCGTGGATAATTCCGGAAATGTATATACTACGGGGTCTTTTATCGGCACAGTAGATTTTGACCCGGGACCAGGTACAGAGAATCTTACCGCTAACGGTGCGAACTCGGACATTTTTATCTCAAAACTGGACGTCAACGGCAACTATGTCTGGGCGAAAGGAATAGGAGGATCGAGTGTCCAGGACCAGGGACGCGCCATTACCGTGGATGATTCCGGATACGTATATACTACAGGGATATTCAGAGGCACAGCAGATTTTGACCCGGGACCAGGTACAGAGAATCTTACCGCCAACGGTACAAACCCGGACATTTTTATCTCAAAACTGGATGCTAACGGTAACTATATATGGGCTAAACAAATAGGGGGAACAGGGCTGGATGAGGCTAATGCCATAGCCGTGGATGATTCCGGGTACGTGTATACCACAGGAGGTTTTAACGGCATAGCAGATTTTGACCCCGGACCAGGTACAGAGAACCTTACCACCAGCAGCTCGGCCTCGGACTTTTTTATCTCTAAACTGGACGCCAATGGTAACTATGTTTGGGCGGGAAACATGGGGGGAATAAACTCGAGTAAAGGATATGCCTTAGCCTTAGGCACTTCCGGAAGTGTGTATACTACAGGGACTTTTATTGAAAAAATAGATTTTGATCCGGGACCAGGTATATTCTATCTCAGCACTTCCGACTACACACCTGATGGTTTTATTCATAAAATGAGCCAGTCATTATGCACACCTACCTATTCCAGCATAACGGCTACAGGCTGTGACATTGACAGCTTTATCCTGAATGGGCAAACCTATAAGACAAGCGGCATTTATACGCAGATATTCACCAATGCCGCCGGGTGCGACAGTGTGCTCACCCTTAGCCTCACGTTCAAATATAACAGTAACACCGACTCTTCCCTGACTCAAATTGCCTGCGACAATTACACCCTGAACGGGCAGACCTATACCCAAACCGGTACCTATACCCAGACATTTACCAATGCTGCCGGCTGCGACAGTATCCTCACGTTACATCTCACGATCAACCAGACTACTTCGGTGGTACTGACAGAAATCGTTTGCGGCGGCAGCTTCACCCTCAACGGACAGACTTATACACAGACAGGTCTCTATACACAAACATTCATCAGTACGGTCACCGGCTGCGACAGTATCATCCATCTTGACTTAACGACCAATTATACCGGCACACCTTTATTGCTGACGGAAACCGTATGCGGCGACAGCTATACCCTGAACGGCCAGACATATACCCAGACCGGCATTTATACCCAGACATACCAGACTGTCCCCCACGGTTGCGACAGCGTGGTAACACTTGACCTGACCCTTCATCCCATACCTGACCCTTCCGTTACACAAAACGGAATGGCCCTGACTGCCGCCGCCGCCGCCGCCACTTACCAGTGGGCTTCCTGCAGCGGCAATAACGGCTATGCCATCATACCGGGCGCCACGCAGCAAACCTATACGGTTACGGCCGACGGCGGGTATGCCCTGTTCATTACCGCGAACGGGTGCAGCGATACCTCCGGCTGCATCCAGGTTACGGACAGCAGCACGAGCATTGGCATAAGCGGCGCTATGGGAGATCCTGTCCGCATATACCCCAACCCGGCTTATACCACCGTGCATATCACGGCCCCTTTTACCGTGCATGCTTCCATCAGCAGCCCGGACGGGAAAATACTGCTGCAGCAGGACGCAGCAAAAACAGTAGATATTAGCCGGCTCCCGGCAGGCATGTACCTGCTGCGGGTGACCGGCAGCGACGGACGGTTGCTCCGGGCGGAAAAATTAATCAAAACAGCGCAATAGGAACATACAGATGCTCACAAACAGATCATACAAAGCGATACGCAAATCCATGAAGGCGCGGGCCTGTATCCTGGCTGTATGCATGCTCAGCCAGTACGGTTCCGTAACGGCGCAGACCAGCATCTCCGGCGTGATCAACCAGTATGCGCGGGTGAAATATATCAGCCCGGCGAAAGACCGGGTGCAGGTAGTACAAAATGTCTTTTCCGCCGGCGACAAGGTGCTGGTGATCCAGATGAAAGGCGCCGCCGTCAACGGGTCCAATACAGCGCTCTACGGAACCGTGACGGCTTTAAACAATGCCGGAAGGTATGAATACAGCACCGTGCGATCCGTACGATGGGATACGGTGATACTGACCCGGCCGTTTTGCCGGGACTTTGACCCGGCCGACAGCGTGCAACTGATCAAAGTACCCGTTTACAACGGGAACGTATCAGTGACCGGCACATTGACCTGCCCTCCCTGGGGGCCGGGAGGCGCCGGCGGTGTGCTGGCGTTGGATGTGACCGATACGCTGACGCTGCATGCAGGTATAGATGTCAGCCGCAAGGGATTCCGGGGAGGGCATGTGCTTGCTACCGGATTTTTTTGCTGCGACATCAGCCATTATTACATCCCGACAGCGACCGAAGGGCAGAAAGGAGAGGGCATTGCCCATCATATCACCGGTCAGTGGTACGGATGCGGCAAGCTGGCCAATGGCGGAGGAGGCGCCAGTGGAGCTAACAGCGGAGGAGGCGGAGGAGGGGGTTACGGCAGCGGTGGAACCGGAGGCTATCAGTTCTGTTATGCTTGTACTGATTTACGGGGTGCAGGCGGCAGTGCGCTTGCTTATCAGCAGGACCG
>Ga0206101_1000214_pt1 | contig 12859 bp, 5 predicted proteins | sample 1B0metagenome_FD_148613 | JGI IMG/M metagenome (GOLD analysis project Ga0206101, IMG submission 148613) | Enriched microbial communities from leaf-cutter ant dump, University of Wisconsin, Madison, United States - 1B0 | ecosystem: Environmental > Terrestrial > Nest > Insects nest > Nest dump... | reverse complement strand
CGGAAGACATCCCCTTTCTCCCCGTCTCCTTCTTCAGGACCCACCGGGTGCGCACCGGTCGCTGGGACACACCCGCCCTTCATTTTGAGAGCAGCGGTACCACCGGCGGGCAGCCTGCCGTGCACGATGTCCGCGACGCCGCGCTGTGCCGCGAAGCCCTGCTGCGGGGCTTTGAGCAATTTTACGGAGACCCCGCCGGCTATGTCATCCTGGCGTTGCTGCCTTCCTATATCGGGCGCGGCAACGCGTCGCTGGCGCATATGGCGGCCACGCTGATGGCGCAGGGCGCGCATGCGGATTCGGGATTTTACCTGCATGAATGGGACAAGCTGTATGCCGTCCTGCAGCGGCTGGAGCGGCAGGGCAGCAAGACCCTGCTGCTCGGCGTCACCTTCGCGCTGCTGGATTTTGCCGCGGCCTTTCCCATGCAGCTGCGCCATACCATCGTCATGGAGACCGGCGGCATGAAGGGCCGCCGCGAAGAATGGACGCGCAGCCAGGTGCACGGGCTGCTGCAGCAGCAGTGGGGACTGCAGCAGGTGCATTCGGAATACGGCATGACGGAATTGCTCTCGCAGGCATATGCCACGGCCGGCGGTCATTTCCGCTGCAGCGATACCATGCGGGTGCTGCTCCGCGACATCCAGGACCCGCTGGAGATCCTCCGGGAAGGCACAGGGTGCATCAACGTCATTGACCTCGCCAACGTCCACTCCTGCGCCTTCATTGCCACGGACGACATCGGCCGGCTCCTGCCCGACGGCTCCTTCGAAGTGCTGGGGCGGACAGACCACGCGGCATTGCGGGGATGCAGCCTGATGGCCGTCTGATCTACCCCTGATTGCCCCGCCCAAAACATCTTCGGAGAAAACCGATCCGGCCGGATCGCCCGGTTTATCCTGTGGAATTCCTGCCTCATCCTTCTGTTGTCCTTTTAATTGCATGTAAATAATAAATATTGTTATTGCGGCAGCACGGTTTCCCGCGGGCGGCATGTTCATTTTTTCATTTTCAAAAAGACAGATTTTCAGGGGACATGTATATCTCCTGACAAAAAGTTGTTAATTTAGGGGCTGTTCAAACAAGGCTGCCCAACCTCCGGACTGCAGGAACAGTCTTATATGGGTAGCTAATTATTCAAGTATTACTTGTCTCTGTCTTTGGCATATCAGCTGTCCAGCCAAACCAGTGGGTTACAGGAGCTCATTCATGGGTGCATCCGCAATGAACGGAGCGCCCAGGAGCAGCTGTACCGTTTATTTTACCCGCGTATGATGGCGCTGGTGAAAAGGTATATAGACCAGGATGTGCAGGCGGAGGAGATATTGAATAACGGCTTCCTGCGGGCATTCCAGAAGATAAAGCAGTACACCTTCCAGGGTTCTTTTGAAGGCTGGCTGCGGAAGATCGTTTTTCATGCCGTGGCAGATTATGTGAAGCAGCATGTGCGGTACACGGAGAAGATCGTGCTGGTGGAGAAAGACCAGTACGTGCATAAGGACCATGCGGACCGGCTGTATTACAACCAGCTGCTGCAGCTGGTGCAGTCCTTGCCGGACGCGACGCGGGCGGTCTTTAACATGTATGTGATGGAAGGGTTTTCGCATAAGGAGATCGGCAAGATGCTCGGCATCAGCGAAGGCACTTCAAAATGGCACCTGTCGGAGGGCAGGCGCCAGCTGAAAGAGAAAATAGAGCAGCTGCAGCTGCACCTGAAAAAGTAAATTTATCCGGCATGGATAAAGAGAAGATACATATTGACGATCTGGTCCGCGGGCAGTTCACCGGCAGGGAGGAAGAGGAGCGCCCCGGGGCCTGGTTGCATATGCGCGAGCTGCTGGATACGCACATGCCGGCGGGACAGGCGCCCGTGGCGTTCGGCTGGCGGCGCTTTGCCGGGTATATGGCGGTGCTGTCGCTGGCGACCGCGCTGACGGTGGGCGGCTACCGCTATGTGCAGCAATATGCCGGCGAAGAGGAGGCGGCGCTGCAGGAAGAGACGGTTGCCGCGAATACGGAAAGGGCGGCCGGGACGGTTTTGGACCATACTGTACCTGACGCTGCCGGCAGCATGCCGGCGCCGGAACGCAGCGGGGCGGTCATCGCACGCAGGCAGGCGCCGTCCGCAGATAAAGCAACTTCCGCAGATAAAACAACTACGGATGCCGGCAGTCAGCCGGCGTCTGCCGGACATACGGCCGGGCAGCAGGCCGGGGTAGCAGGGGCACAGCATACAGGTACAGGCATGCAGGCAGCAGGCAGGGGCGGAACTTCCGCCACGGGGACCGCTGCCGTGCCGGCGTCCGGTAAAAGCATGGCATCACGGGCCGCTGTCGCCGGTTCACGCACAGGCGGGGCCGCGGCCTCCGGAACAGTGCCGGGCGCTGGCGAACATATGGCCGGGCAGCCTGCCGGTACGCGTACCAACAGGAGCATAACGACGTCCGGAACTTCTTTATCACAGGCGGAAGCGCATGCTGTGCGGCCGCAGGCGGGCAAGCGCGCCGGCCAGGCTGTAACCACAGCGACCGGCGCCGGGGAAGGAACGGCGCATAAGCCAGGCCGGGGCGCCCGTCGGCCGGAAGCGGCAGCGGGGGCAGCAGCGCGGACGGCATCCCTCCCGGCTTCACCGGGCAAGCCGCAGCAGGGACAGGTTGCCGCTGCAGGCAGGCAGGCAGCCGCGGGCAGCCGGATACAGCACGGTTCAGGCAGGGAAGCAAAGGATACGCCGGCGGCAGTCCCGGGAAGCGGTATCTCCGCTGCCGGCGGCAGGGCGGCGAATGCAGAATTTATCCTGCAGCGGGATACGGTGGAAAAGATAAACCTCGTGTACCGTACGGTCATCAACCCGCTTTCCCGTACCCGCAGCGTGCAGGTGGACACGGAATCCATCGAGCGGATGGTCATTGAGCGGCGCATAGCGGTTGCGGCAGCGCCGCCGGCACGTGCGAAGGCAGCGCCGGACAAGAGATCCGGCAGGTCTGCCCGCCCCGCCGTTGCCGCCATTACGCCGCCGCTATCGTCCGCATCCGCCGGTACCGCGCCTGCGACGACAGCCATCGTCCTTGCGCCCGGTGCAGCCCCCGCGGCAAAGGAGCATACCGCGGCGAATGCAGCGGCGCGCCGGTCGAAGCGCGGCGGGGGATGGGATCCGCAGCGCTTTGAGGAAATGTTCCTCGATGCCAAGTTCAACCTGTCACAGGCAGAATTCTACCCCGGCATCACCGGCGGTATCAACGCCATGTTCAGCGGGGGGACGTTCATCCCCGGCATACAGCTCGGGTTTAACGGCGAGATCGTCTTCAACGACCGCTGGAGCGTGATGACGGAGCTGAAGTACATCAACCGTTTCAGCAATAACAAGACCATTGAGGACAACTACGTGACCGCTCCCTATACCAGCGGCCCCAACGCGCCGGTGCCGGTGTACAATACGCAGACCAACGCGCTCACGGGCACCGTCTATACGCGCGACTCCGTGATGCATTCCTTCAACTTCTCCTCGCTGGGCACGCTCGACCTGCCGATCAGCATCCGGTATGCGATCAACAGGTTCTTTATGGCTGCCGGCATTGACCTGGTGCATCATTTCCGCATCAACGCCGAGGAGGTCACCCAGCCCGTACAGGTGCTCCGGGATACCATCTCCGCAGGCCAGCCGCTGCCCGCACGCTGGCAGGAAGGGGGCCAGTCCGTTTACCTCAACGACCTTTCCGCCCGCTTCGGCATCGGCTACCTGATCGGCGTAGGGTACAAGGTAACGCCCAACCTCAGCCTCGATCTCAGGATGAGCCATATGCTCACCGACAATGCGCGCACCATCGGCGCCGGGAAGGTCTCCGACCAGCTGTTCAAGGTGCCCTATCTGCAATTCTCCCTTGGGTACCGGTTTGGCAGCCGGCACCAGCCGTATGCAGAGTAAGGAGGTCATTTCAGCAGTTAAACAACCCGCTTTACAGGGCGCCGGGTGATGTGCAATGATCCGGGCATGCGACGCCTGCAGCATTGTATTGCGCTGGCAGGGAACACTATTGTATTGCTCCGGCAAACGTCTGCAGATAGGAGACCGCTGCCGCCATCCTGCTGCCGTACCAGCTGAACATTTCCCCGTCCGCCAGCCGGATCTCCGCGCCGGGAACCATTTCCCGCAGCTCCGCAACATGCTTTTCCCCGAAGGGGAACGGCTCCGAAGAAAGTAGCACCAGCTCCGGGCGGCGCGCCGCCAGCTCATCCGCAGTAAAGGAAGGGTACCGCTCCCGGTCTGCAAATACGTTCTCCCAGCCCAGGTGCCCGAGCACGTCATGTATAAAGGTATCCCGGCCGATGCTCATCCACGGGTTGCGCCAGATCAGGTAAGCGACCCGCTTCTGCGGCCCCGCCGCCTGCCGCAGGGCGGAAAAGCCCGCTTCGATCTCCCGCGCCAGCGCTGCCGCTTTCGCCTCCCTGCCGGTCAGCATCCCTACCTGCCGGATCATCTCCACCGCCTGCGCCACCGTGCGCACATCGCTGACCCATACCGGGTACGACTCCGCAAGCAGCATCACCTGCTCCTGCATATTTTCTTCCCTGTTGGCGAGGATCAGGTCCGGCTGCAGCGCTGCAATGCGGTCCATATGGACATTTTTGGTGCCGCCGATCCGCATTTTGCTGCGGAACCAGCGCTCCGGGTGCACGCAGAATTTGGTGATGCCGGCCACCTCCGCCTCCAGCCCGAGGTCGTACAGCAGCTCCGTCTGCGAAGGCACCAGCGAGATGATCCGCCGCGGGTATGCAGGGAGGATAACTTGCCTGCCGGTCATATCGGTTACTATCATCACTTCCGTCCCCGGCTGCTTCCCGGCATAAATGACTGCAGCCGCACAGCTGTTACGGGGACGACAAAGCTATGGCTTCTCCTGCTATCCGTAAAAAATCCCTCCCTGCCTGCCGCTGCCCGGCAACGGATTGTAAATAATGCCTTGCCGGCTGTACCCCATTATCTACCAGTTATTAAATAGGTATTTTTAATAATATTCATGCTTTTATTTTTGAATGAGCAACACAGAATGTTTATTTATTAAAATTTACGGATATTTATTATATTAATTAAGGTAAAAGTTATCATTATGAAAAGAATCCTATTGCTCCCGATTTTTAATGTGCTGGCAATGGCGGGCATGCAGGCGCAGATCTCAGGTCCGGCGACGGCCGGTGTGGGCGTGCCGGTTACCTTCACAGGTCCTTCGGGCCAGCAGACCTACACCTGGTCGGAAGGCCCCATGACGCTGGACAAGCCGGCTGCGGGTTCGCTTACGCCTACGGCTATCAATACGGCGGTGACCTATCCGCACGAAATCGTCGTGCAAAACGATAACGGGCACTGGTATGGGTTTGTGATCAGGGAGAATACAAAAGAGCTGGTCCGCGTGGATCTCGGGACGGATCCTACGGCGCCGTCGGCGCTGACGACCGTACTGGGGAATTTTTTGCTGAATACTAATGCGCCGTTCGGGTTTGATATGATAAAGGACAGCGCCTCCGGCAAATGGTATGGTTTCGCGGTGCAGCAGGGTACGGGCGCTACAGCGGCGTGCGTACGCTTCGACTTCGGGACTTCCCTGGCAAATACCCCGGCGGCCGTAACGGTGACGTTGCCGTCTTCCTCGGCATCCCTGTCTGCCAATGTAAATATTGTAAAATATGGAAATGAATGGATCCTGTTTGTCGGTAACCGGTGGGGCGGCCCGATACGGATTGATTTAGGCACGGATATCACCAATACGGCTCCGTCCGCAATACAGCTGCCCGCGGCGAGCGCTGCGCCCAGTACGAATACGTCTATTGCAATTTATAAGCAGGGGAGCAACTGGTACGGGCTCGCTGTGCACACATCATATTCAAACATCATACGCTATGATTTCGGGACTGACCTGAAAAATAATACGCCCGCCACAACGGTAGTGGGCAGCAATGTGATCGGGAACACCAATAACTGGAATATCAAGATCGTCGCGGGCGGGGATTGCGGCAAGGATCTATACGCTTATGTGCTTTCCAATAATCTCAAGCGGCTGGAATTTCCGGGAGGGGACATTACGGCAACGCCAGTAAACAGCACTGCATTGCTGTCCGCTAATTTCAGCAGCACCATATGCATCGGCCTGTATCCTTACGTGTACAACGGGACGCTGCATGCGATGCTGGGCAGCCTGTACCAGGGGATCTATGATATAAAGCTGTCTGACCTGCCGGCGAGCGTGCAGCATAAATATAATACCCCTTTTATGACCACTACGTTTGCCGCCGGCGGTACTTATACAATTAACCTGGTTACCAATATGGACGGCGGGAAGTCACAAACGTACTGCCATACCATCAACGTTGCTGCCGGTCCTCCTGCACAGCCGGATCCCTATACCTCGGCTCCGGCGAACGTATGCCGGGGGGATGCGGGCGTGACGTACACGGTGCCTGTGGTGAGCGGAGCGACCGGTTATGAATGGGTGTACAGCGGCGGTACGGGTGTTACATTTTCCGGCACTTCGAGCACGGCTGCGCCGACCAACGACCTGACGTTCTCCGGGACGGCGACGAGCGGGACGCTTCGCGTAAGGGCGGTGAGCAGCGGCGGGCAGAGCACGTACCGGGACACATTCATCACGGTGAACGCGCTGCCGGCGGTTTCTGTGAGCCCTTCGGCGACACAGGCGATCTGCGATGGGGACAGCGTGACGCTGACAGCCGCAGCGAGCAACGTGAACTACCAATGGAAGCGTAACGGGACGACGAACGTAGGTACGGACGGCACCTATAAGGCGAAGACGCAGGGAGACTATGCGGTAACGGTAACAGACAAAACGACAGGCTGCGCGGCGACGTCGGGGAGCGTGACGGTGAACGTAAACCCGCTGCCGACGGTAACAGTGAGCCCTTCGGCGACGCAGACGATCTGCGCGGGAGACAGCGTGACGCTGACGGCCACGGCAGGCAACGTGAACTACCAATGGAAGCGTAACGGCACGACGAACGTAGGTACGGACGGCACCTATAAGGCGAAGACGCAGGGCAGCTATACGGTAACGGTGACGGACAAGGGGACGAGTTGCGCCGCCACATCGGGGAGCGTGACGGTGAACGTAAACCCGCTGCCTACGGTAACGGTGAGCCCGTCCACTGCACAGGCGATCTGTGACGGAGACAGTGTAAAGCTGACGGCTGCAGCAGGCAATGTGAACTACCAGTGGAAGCTGAACGGCACAACGAACGTGGGCACTGCGTCTACCTATGACGCAAAGACACAGGGCAGCTATGCGGTAACGGTAACGGATAAAGGATCGGGCTGCTTCAGCACGTCGGGGAGCGTAACGGTGACGGTGAACCCGTTGCCGACAGCGACGGTAAGCGTAGGGGGCACGGGTATTGCCTGCGCTGGCGACAGCGTGGTGCTGACGGCGGGCCAGGGTAGCGGTTACAGCTACCAGTGGAAGAACGGCAGCGGGAATGTAGGCACGAACAGCCGTACCTACGGCGCGCGTACGACAGGGGACTACAAGGTAGTGGTCACAGATGGGGCGACGCAGTGCAGGGACAGCACGGCGCCGGTGTCGGTGACGGTGCTGCCGCGTCCTTCCGTAACGCTGGAGCCGGGCGACACATCGTTCTGCGCCGGGGGGATAGTGACACTGAACGTATCCACGCAGGACACGGGTCTGACGTATCGCTGGAAGAACGGTCAGACGACGATCCCGCTGGCGCAGGCTTATTTCCTGGAGATCAATGAGACGGGAACGTACCGTGTAATAGTGGGCCGGTCGGCAGTACCGGGCTGCGAGGACAGCACGAATACGGTAACCGTGACCGTGCACCCGCTGCCGGTACCGGCAACGTCGTGGGACGGGGCGGTGCTGCATACGGAGCCCGCATATGCGTCTTACCAGTGGAACACGGGCGGGCAGGGGATTGCCGGCGCCACGGATTCCACTTTCCGGCCGTCGTCGGACGGAGATTATTCGGTAACGGTTGTGGACAGCAACGGCTGCACCGGCACCTCGCCGGTCCGGAACCTGAGGAATGTAAGCGTGGACGTACTGACAGCAGGCGATATCCGCATATATCCAAACCCGGTAACGGGCGGTACGCTGTACATCGAAACCGACCAGGAAGTCAGCGTGATGCTGAGCGGCATGGACGGCAAGACGCTGCTGCAGGGAAGGAATATAAGGAGCGTAGACATGAGCGGGTATGCCGGCGGCGTGTATCTGCTGCGTATCCTGGACAGGGATGGCATCCTCCTTCATACGGCGCGTATTGTGAATCATACATATGTGAAATAAAAGATAAAATGAAAAAATACCTTTCCTATCAGCTGTCATTGCTGCTTGTCTTCTTCAGCCTGCCGGTATCGCTGCAGGCGCAGACGGATACTGTATTCTGGTTTGCCGTCCCGGATATCATCCCGCAATACGGGCAGCCGATCATGCTGATGATCGGCACCGGCAACACAGCGGCGAATGTCTCCATTACCCAGCCGGCTGCGGGCGCTACCATGCCTGCGATCAATCTGACCGTTCCGGCCAATACGGTGCACCGGGAGAACCTTACCCCGCATATTGCTATCCTGCAGACCGCCCCTCCTGCCACAGCGTTGAATTACGGTCTGAAGATAGAATCGGATGTGCCCATCATCGCATATTATGAGGTGCAGGGGATGAACGGGACGAACTGGGTGAATGCGGAGAGCTATACCCTGAAGGGCTCCAGCGGGCTGGGCACTTCTTTCCTGATCCCTTCCGAGGATTTTGTCGGCAACACGCCGGCATACGGCGGCACGTCGCGCGGGTCGTTCGATATCATTGCCACGGAAGACAACACCGCCATTACGATCAACCCCAAGGCGGACCTGTACGGAGGTTATACTGCCGGCGCGCCGTTTAACATCACACTCAACAAAGGCCAGGTATGGTCGGCTACTGCGCTGAACCGGTCTGCGGGCAGCCAGCTGCCGGGATCCACCGTTGTCTCCGACAAGCAGGTGGCGGTAACGGTAAAGCAGGATTGCCTGGAAGGGAGCACGACCGCCGGCGGCTCATACGGCATTTGTGTGGACATGGTCGGCGACCAGATCGTACCGGTCGTAAGCCTTGGCACGGAGTATATCGCCATGAACGGCCGCCTGAGCACTCCCGGCGACCAGCTGTTCGTGACCGCCCTGCAGAACAGCACGGAGATATACCGCGACGGCGGCACCGTTCCGCTGGCTACGATCAGCGCCGGGCAGACGTTCCGCATGCCGGTGGCCGCTACGGCGGGGCAGACGGCTACGTATATCCGCACGAACAATCCTGTAACGATCTGGCAGCTTACCGGTATCGGGTGCGAGTTCGGCGCTACCCAGCTGCCGCAGATCGAGTGCAGCGGCAGCTCGTCGGTGCTTTATTCGCGGACGATGCCGTGGGACCTGTATGTGAACCTGATGGTGCCTGCCGGAGGCCAGAATAACTTCCAGATCAACGGCGTGCCGCTTACCACCGCTACGTGGACAGCTGTGCCGGGTACCGGCAGCCAGTGGTTTGCCACGCAGCTGAACCTTTCTTCGCAGGTCGCGCAGGGTTCGCTGCTTACGGTGTCGAACAGCACCAACCTCTTCCACATGAGCGTACTGGACGGCGCCGGCACCAACAGCACCAGCTACGGCTATTTCAGTAACTATAACCGTGTCACCGCGAAAGCAAGCGCAAGCTCCGACAAGGTATGCGTGGGCGACAGCATTCGCCTGTATGCGCTTACCGTGCGCAACGGGACGTACACCTGGCGCGGGCCGGGAGGCTTTTCGAGCAGTCAGCAGAACCCGGTCATTCCCGGCGCCGATCCGGCGCTGCAGACCGGCTGGTATCATCTTACGGTGTCATCCGGCGCTGCAGGCATATGCGGGAACGGCGAGGATTCGATCTATATAAACATTTATGCCCGTCCTGCCGTCAATCTGGGTAACGACATTTCCGTATGCCTGGATTCGGTGACGCTTGTATCCGCTCCGCGCATAACGCCAGCCACATATCTCTGGAATACCGGCAGCACGGCCGATTCCCTGGTGGCGTTGTCGGCGGGCGTTTACTGGCTGGAAGTGACGGATACGAACGGCTGCGCCGGCCGCGACAGCATCCGTGTGGACCTGGGCGCGGCGATAATCGTGGACCTGGGCCCGGATCTCGGGGTCTGCGACCGGGATATCCCGGTGGTATTATCCGCACCCCAGCCGCCCGGCACATCTTATCTCTGGAGCAATGGCCTGTCGGATACGCAGCTGACCGTCACCCGCAGCGGCGCTTACTGGGTCCGGGTGGAACGGGCCGGCTGCACCGGCAGCGATACGGTCGTCATCAACGTAGTGCCCACGCCGTCCCTGTACCTGGGACCGGATACGACGATCTGTGAGCAGTACCCGCTGGAGGTGGGAGCGGATATCCCGGGCGCCGTCTATTCCTGGAGCACGGGCGAAACGACTCCCCATACCAGCGTGAATGCCACGGGCGCCTATATCCTGACGGTAAACCTGGACGGCTGCATCGTCCGGGATACGATAGCGATCACCGCGATGCCCCCGCCGGAGATAGACCTGGGCGGGGACAGGGATATCTGCCCGGAAGAGACGATCGTGCTGGACGCGACGCATGGCACAGGCAGCCGCTATGTATGGAATACCGGGGAGACGACCCCCGCGGTCTCCGTCACGGAAGCAGATACTTATGACGTGGCCGTTACGACGGATATCGGCTGCATGGGCGGCGATACGGTGCTGCTGTCCTACTACCCGAAACCGGTTGTCCGCCTCGGCCGGGATACGACGGTCTGCGAGGAGACGCCGCTGCTGCTGTCGGCGCAGTCGCTGAACACGGACTCGCTGCGGTGGTCGGACGGCAGCTACGGAAGCGGCCTTGCGATCCGTTACGGCGGCGCATACATGGTTACCGCCATCAACAAATGCGGCACGGCTTCGGATACGATCAACGTGCGCCAGATATTCTGCGACATCTGGCTGCCGAACGCATTCACGCCCGACGGCGACGGACTGAACGACCAGTACCGGATACTGGGCAACATCGGCCGGATGGAAGGCGTCACCTTCAGCATTTTCAACCGCTGGGGCGAGCGCATATTTACGACGCACGACAAGTATCAAGGCTGGGACGGCCACTACAAAGGCGTGTATGCGCAGCTGGGCACATACGTCTATATGCTGGAGTACAGCATGGACGGCCATCCTTATTTGCAGAAAGGGAATTTTCACTTGCTGCGTTAGATAGCTATGGCTGTTTATTCCGGGCTTTTACAGCAGCCTGTAAAGAATACGCCGCCAGCTGTTCCGTATTCTCAACCAGTTGTTAAATAGGCATTTTTAATAATATTCATGCTTTTATTTTTGAATTGCTCAAAGCGGATTCATGCATTTGTTATAATAGGCAAGCACTGTTTCATTATCCATTAAATAAAGCCAAAACTCCCTTTTATGAGAAGAATGCTATTATTCCTGTTTTTTAATGTGCTGGTGACAACAGCCATACAGGCACAGATCTCCGGTCCCACAACGGCAGCTGCAGGCTCGCCTGTGACATTTACCGGGCCTTCCGACAAATTTACCTATACCTGGTCCGTCGGGCCGATGACGCTGGACAAGCCGGCTGCGGGTTCGCTTGTGCGCACTACGACCAGGAGCATTACCGGGACATCTCACACAGTGGTCCGCAATGATAACGGGCATTGGTATGCGTTTACCATCAGCCAGAACGATAAGCAGCTATACCGTATGGATCTCGGATCAGATCCTACTGCTGCCGCTGCTTCGGCAGTTGCCCTGGGCAATTTTGTGACGACCACGGCGACGGAATTCGGATTTGACATTATAAAAGACAGCGCCTCAGGCAACTGGTACGGATTCACCGTACAGATAGGGAATGTAGCGCCTTATTATGTCCCCTTTTGCAAGCGCCTGGAATTCGGGAATTCTCTGGCGAACACACCCACCGGGACGGCAATGACACTGCCGACTAATACAGGATGCCAGCCGGCCAATGTAAATATAGTTAAATATAATAATGAATGGGAGCTGTTTATCGGTAATCGCTGGGGCGGCCCGATCCGGATTGATCTGGGTACGGATATTACGAATAATACCCCAGCCTCCGGAGCGCAGTTACCGGCGCCGTCTGGTGCGCCGGCAACAAATACGGCTATTGCCGTTTATCAGCAGAACGGCAACTGGTATGCCCTTGCCGTCTATACTTCCTATGCAAATCTGTACAGGTTTGATTTTGGTGCTGACCTTAAAAATAACACACCCACAACAACTGCCGTGGGCTCCAATATACTCGGGACCACCAATAACTGGAATATTAAAATTGTCCCCGGCGGTGACTGCGGCAAGGACCTGTTTGCTTATGTAGTCTCGAATAACATGAAGCGCCTTGAATTTCCCGGGGGCGATATCACCGCCACACCTACTGTCAGCGGTGCATTGCTGAGCACCAATTTTGGGAGTACGCTTACATTCGGCCTGTATCCGTATGTGTACAACGGTTCTTTGTATGCCATGTTCGGAAGCTATACTGACAATGCCGTATCCAATGTAAAGCTGTCCGATCTGCCGGCCGGCGTGCAGCATAAGTACAATAACCCCGCCATGACCACTACGTTCGCAAGCGGCGGTACTTATACAGTTAACCTGGTTGCCAATATGGACGGCGGCGGGGAGCCGGAGCCTTTTTGTCATACGATAACGGTCACTGCGGGTCCTTCGCAGCCGGGGCCGTACACTGCTGCGCCGGCGAAGGTATGCCGCGGGGATGCGGGTGTGACGTACACGGTGCCTGTGGTAAGCGGCGCG
>Ga0206101_1000213_pt1 | contig 12868 bp, 14 predicted proteins | sample 1B0metagenome_FD_148613 | JGI IMG/M metagenome (GOLD analysis project Ga0206101, IMG submission 148613) | Enriched microbial communities from leaf-cutter ant dump, University of Wisconsin, Madison, United States - 1B0 | ecosystem: Environmental > Terrestrial > Nest > Insects nest > Nest dump... | reverse complement strand
AAGCGGGGCTGAACGGCTTCGATTGGACATTTGTACAAGGTTCAACATTCGTTCTTCGATTGAACTTTTGTGCTAAAAATCCCCGCCTTCGGCAATACCCGAAACGTTGTAGGTAATGCAAAACCCAACGCACAGCAAAATTAAAAGAGGTGCAACCAACCGCACAAAGCCAATGCTTTGCACCACATTTAATTTTGCTCCAACGCACCCAAGCCCACCCACCACCCTAACCAAAATTTCAAGAGAAACACTACTAAAAACTTTGGCAATCGGAAACTAATGTTTAAATTTGCCAAAATTGTCAAGGCAAAAATTTCAAGAAGATGAAAGAAACATTTGGAGCATACATTCACAAACTTAGGTCTGACAACGGCTTGACTTTAACCAAACTTGCCGCTGCATTGGACATTGACCAATCTACACTTTCAAAAATCGAAAACGGAAAGAGAAATGTACCCGAAGAAATATTACCCAAACTTTCAGCTTTTTTCAATCTTGATTTAAAAAAGTTAGAACACGAATATTTAAGTGAGAGAATTGCAGAGTTAATTTATCCGCAAGAAGAAACCAAAGCAATTTTTAAAGCCGCCGAAGAAAAGGCAAAATATTTCAGAACAATAAAAACGCAACAAGGTACAATCAAGTTTTAACTATGGTAGGAGCATCATTATTTTCAAGTGCAGGCATAGCAGAAACTTACTTTGATGAAGTAGGAATAAACATTGTTACCGCTAACGAATTGGTTCAGGAAAGAGCCGATTTGTATCAAGCATTATATCCAAAATCAAAAATGATTGCAGGTAGTATTTTGGATGAAAAAATATTCAAAACACTTGTAAAAAACACACCTAAAAAATTAGATTTTTTGATTGCATCGCCACCTTGTCAAGGAATGAGCGTTGCAGGGAAAAACAGAAATATTGAGCAAATGCTCAATGACGAAAGAAATTATCTTGTTTTTAAAATCATTGATTTTATCCAACTCAAATCGCCCGACTTTGTGTTGATTGAAAATGTTCCGACATTTTTCAAATTGGTTTTGCCCTACAAAAATCAACAACTAAAAGTTATTGAAATTTTAAATCTTCTATTTGGAAAGGAATACAACATTGAAGCAAATGTTTATGATGCAGCCGAATTTGGTGTTGCACAAAGACGAACAAGAGCAATCATAAAATTGTATCGAAAAGGTAAAAAATGGGGACAACCCATAAAATCTGAAAAACAAATAACCGTAGAAGAAAAAATTGGTTTTTTACCAAGTATTGAAGCGGGGCAAAAATCAAAAATTAAATGGCATTTTGCTCGAAAACACTCAGAAAATCATATTTTATGGATGAAACATACACCAACGGGACAAACAGCTTTTGAAAATGAGAAATATTTTCCTGTAAAACCAAATGGGGAAAAAATAAAAAGCTACAATACATCGTACAGACGAATTAATTGGGACGAACCCGCACCGACAATTACAATGCGTAACGACGCCATCAGTTCGCAACTGAATGTACATCCGGGCAGGAAATTGAAAAACGGAACGTATTCCGATGCAAGAGTTTTGACACCGTTAGAATTGATGTTGTTGTCATCTTTGCCACAAGATTGGAATATTCCCGACAACACATCCGAATTACTTATCAGAAAATGTATTGGCGAATGTATTCCACCTTTACTCATTAAAAACATTGTTGCCCAAATAAACAAATAATATGACTTTAAGAATTGATAGTAAGAAATGGATTTTATACAGACACACAAGGGATTTTGATAAACTTTGTGTGGTTGCTGAATTTTTAAAGTCATACACCAAAACAGGAATTTCAACAGACGAAAAAACGCAGTTGAATTTAAAATTGCGTGAATTGGGATTGTACAGTGAACGAAATCCCGAATTACCGCTTGATGCTATAAATCACAAAATCAATCAGCTTTCGTATTATATGTTTGGCTACCAGGCCAAAGTTGACGGACAAGACAGATTTTTGTTTAGTCCGCTTGGCAACTTGTTTTTGAAACACGTTGAAGATAAAGAGAAAACAGCTAAAATATTTCTTACAATGCTTTGGGCTGTTCAATATGAACACCCACACAGCGGAACGGATAGCGAGTTTCAGCTTTATCCCTTTCGGTTGATTTACAAATTGCTTTCAGAGCCAAAACTTTCAAATAAACTTTACGCTTTTGAAGTGGCTTATTCTGTTGTTTTTTTAAAAGAAGCAAACAAAACAACCTACAAAGAATTGGTAAGTGAATTGTTGGAATTACGCAAACTTTCTGATGAAGAACTTACCCAAAAATTTCAAGAAGACAGACACGCCTTAGTAAATTCGGCTTACGAGTGGGATTATTACGTTTCAAGTTTGTTTGAAAGTGCAGGTGTTTTGAACAAAAAAGACGGTGTTGTGATTACAAAATTGCAACACGGAAATACAAACACTTTCCGAAAAATAACACGAAACGAAGTTTCAATTCCCGAAAACCTAAAAACATTAGTTGAGCAATTAGAAAGCGAATATTCATTTTTAGAAAAGCCTTTGTTACTCAACGACCCAGAACGTTTGAAATTAGACGTTGTAAAAGAGATTTACAGTTTCTATCCGAAAACGCTTTTGGTTGAAATTGGCGAAGCTGTTGACGATTTTAAATTTGAATTGCTTAATCTTCCAAAATTGATTGAGCAATATGCAAACAATAATGACGGAGCGGAAGCCTATCTTTTTGAAGATGCTTTGACAGACGGCTTCAATATGTTCTACAATATAGAAGCAAACAAAATTAGCGGAGCAGGAAATACAGATTTAGAATGTTTGTACATTCCGAGAAAGAAGAAATTTACTGTTGAAGCTAAATCAACCAAAAATAAACTTTCCAGTGTAAACGCAGGAAGATTGGCAGGACACCGTGAAAAAATTGGTGGTGCTTATACAATCGTTGTAACGCCAAGATACGTTCCTGCTGTACTTCAAGACATTCGTACAAGTCCAATCGTCATTATTCGTGCAAATACTTTTTCAGAGTATTTATACAACTGTATTGACAATGATATAAGAGAAATTGACTACGAAGATTTTGACAGTATTATCGTCAATAATCTTGGAAAAGACATCAGTAAAAACATTTCAGATTTAACCATTTCAAGGTTCGCAACCCAAAAATAAACTTGCTATGATTACAATTACAAGAGAAGACAATATGGCATTAATGGCAAGGTATCCAGACAATTATTTTGACCTTGCAATCGTTGACCCACCTTATGGAATTTTGAATAAAACCAAAAGAGGCGGAGATTATAAATTCAATATGAACGAATATAGCCAATGGGACGTGAAACCCGATGACGAGTATTTTAATGAATTGTTTCGTGTTTCAAAAAATCAAATCATTTGGGGCGGAAATTATTTTGGGCAACTTTGGGCAAGAAGCCAGTACAACAAAGGTTTTATCATTTGGGACAAAAATCAACCCGAAACACTGAACAATTTTTCAATGGCTGAAATGGCTTGGAGTTCATTAGACAAGCCGTCAAAAATTTTCAAATTCAGTGTAAGAAAAAACAGAAATAAAATCCACCCGACACAAAAACCTGTTGAACTTTACGAATGGCTTTTGAAAATGTACGCTAATCAAGGCAACAAAATTTTAGACACACATTTAGGAAGCGGAACGATTGCAATTGCTTGTTACAATGCAGGACTAAGTTTGACGGCTTGCGAAATTAGCGAAACATATTATTTGAGTGCATTGGAAAAAATTAAAGAAGCTGTTCCCGAAAGTGCAATCTATACCAACGATTTAGATGCGTTTTCATTGACATTTCCCAAACAAAAAACATCTAAAAACGGACTGCATAAATTGTACAAAGAACACGTTGAGCAATTACGACTTTTCAAAGAAGAAAGAGCAAAGTATTATGCAATGGCGAAGTAAAAAATGAATAAATGCTATTACAACAAAAGACATTAGAGAAATTAAGAAATCTTATTAACGAAGAAACAGAATATCGTTCGGGACCTAAACTCGTTGAGTTTTTCAATAATTTTGGTTCAAACGACACTTATAACAGAGGCGGAGGATTTCCTTCTCGTTGGATTTATACTGATGAGAAGCTTTCAAAAATCAACGGAACACCTGAACTTGATAAATGTATTCGTGAACTTTTCGCACCTGTAAATTTTATTGGACGTTTTGCAGAACTTGACAAGTTTCTAAAAGAATTTAATCAATATCTTGCTTTTGATGGTTGGCAAGTAATTAGAAGCGGAAAGGAAATTACATTTACCAAAGCAGGAAAAATTGATTTTGAAGAAAAAGTAGAAGTTAAAGAAGATGATTTTCTCAAAAAAGAGTTTAGCGAAATTTCATTAGACAAATTAGGTTTAGATACAATCATAACCGAAACTCTTAATCTTAGGTTTGAAGAGATTAAAATATGCTTGAATAACAAAGCACCTCTATCAGTGATTTTTTTATCAGGAAGTACTTTAGAAGGAATATTGTTAGGTATAGCTTCAAAATTTCCAAAAGAATTTAACCAAGCCAAAACATCGCCAAAAGACAAAGAGGGAAAAGTAAAACCATATCACGAATGGACACTAAGTAACTTTATTGACACAGCTCACGAACTTGGTTTGCTTAAAGAAGATGTGAAAAGCTTTAGTCATTCATTACGAAATTTTAGAAATTATATCCACCCATACGAACAAGTAAGTTCAAGGTTTAATCCTGACGAACATACTGCAAAAATCTGTTGGCAGGTTTTAAAAGCAGGTATTTATCAACTGACAAAAAACAAAATTAATGGACAGAACTAATCCAACGCTTTTGGTAGCACATTTGCATTTTGCCAACCGCACAAAGCCAAACAAAAATGCAAAAGAGCTACCAAGCCAACGCACCGCAGAAACCGAAAACAGAACGACTGAAAATGCACTACCTACAACAGGCAGTTTGGCAAAATGGCGGATTTAGTGCTAAATTCAACGGCAGTTCTTCGATTGAACTTTTGTGCAAAACTGAACATTTGTGCTTCGATTGCCGCCACTTCGCCAAGCTGCTAAACCGTTATGGCTAATTGTAAAACCGACAACAACGAAATGAAATTATGGAAATAGCAATCGGAATATTAGGACTAGTTCTTGCACTTATTTTGGCACTTATTCCTTTTTTATGGAAGAGATATATAGCAAGACCTGAAGTGACAATTGAAATAATAAAAAATGGTGGTTCAAGTTCCCCACGTGGACTTAGTTATAAAAACAAAGTGAATGAAGAAGGCTATATTGACGGAAATAATGCAATCAGAATATTTGAATTGACTTGGAAGTTTAAAATACGCATAACAAACAATTCAGAATTGACAGCTTTTTATCCAGAACTTAACTTTAATCCTAATGGACCAAAATTTACGCTAATTGATAAACTGAATAAACTTCAACCTCTAAAATCTACAGAAACCATTGAACTTAATGTAGAGTATCGAAAGTACGAAGAAAAAACAGGACAAGAACGAACAGACGTGGGTAAAGAAATGCCTACAGAGTTTACCGACTTAGGACTACTCCTAACTTATCAAAACTCACACAAAACAGACTTTCACACATTATACAATTTCAGTGACAAGAAAAGTGTATTTCTAAGGAAAAAACCGCGTGAATATAAAAACAACTAGCCATAACAAGGGTAACTGTTGCACAACTCCAAATTTCAGAAAATAATCACAAAAACTGACCTCGTTTAAGCCCTTTTAAGCGAGGTTTGTTTTTTAATAATATCTGCAAATCCTAAAATTTGAAGGGCTGAAAAGGGAGCTTTGAGTTCGTGAATGAGCACTTTCAGAAAAGCCAAGGCCTTCCCTTGTTTCAGGGTAATTTCTTGGGCTAAAGCACTCGGTTTTTTCACCACAAAACGCAGGTATTTCTTCAGGTTGTAGCTTAGTGCTGCCATCATCACGTGTTTGTTGACCTGTGGCATTCCACGGCTGTTGATACGCTTCATATTGTGGTGGTTGATTAGCGTTCCCAAAACCGGTTCTACCGTGCTGCTCCTGCGTTTGGTCAGCATTCGGGTGTAGTTTTTGTCGCGGTTCAGTTTGGCGTGCATCTTGTCGTACCAAGGTTTGTCGATGCTGTCTTCTATCTTTTTGAACTTCGTTACTTTCCCACAACATTCCATTCTGAGCGGGCAATCTTTACAGTCTGTTTCACTGCTGCGGTAGCTTTTCTTTGTGTAACCTTTGCTGTCGGTTAATATCCGTTTGAAAGGTAAAACAGCTTTGTTCCCGCCTTCCTTTATACATTCGTAACGGTTTTCTTCTTTATTGAAAATAAATCCATCTCGCTCGGGTTTGTATTGCCCGAAATTTGGAATGTAGGCATCCAGATTTTTGTCTTCACAATACCGTAAACTCTCACCACTGCTGTAACCCGCATCGGCTAAAACTTCTTCTATTTGAATCTCATTTTGATGTAGGTTTTCTAAGGTTTGATCCATAATTTCAGCAAAAATAGCACTGTCTTTGCTGCCTGCCGTGCTGGCGCAAGCACCCGTAATCACGTGGTGTTTATCATCAACTGCCAATTGTCCGGCGTAGTTCAATTGTCGCGGTTTGCCGGGTTTGGTCGAGATTTTGGCATCAGGATCCGTCGGGGAATAATGGGTGTGATTGCTCAGGAATTTAGGACGGATTTCTTCGCCGTCTTCATCCAAACGGATGTTTTTGTTGCTGCCCGGCATTTTTTTATATGCTTCTTTTTTCCAGTTGTGGTGCTGTTCTACCAATTTTTTCCTTGCTGAAGTGACTTTAAATTCCGAGTTTTCTTCCAACTCATCCACATAAGCCGATGCATCTTCCAATACTTCTAGTTCGACATCGCTCACTACAAGTTTCTCCACCAAACTGTCCATACTCGCATTGGCCTTGATAAACGCACTATCCACCGCCTGGCGTTTGCCCCGAACCATTCCCTTTCCTACGCAAAGCGACAATACTTTTTGGAAGAGTTCCAAGAAAACTTCTTCGCCCAAAAGTTGTCGGGTTCGGCTAATTGTGCTGTGCCAGGGCAAGTCTTCGTTCAAATCGTAACCCAAAAACAAGCGGACATCCAAACAATTGCTGCAATAACGAATCAGCGCCCGATCGCTATTGATGTTGTTCAGATAACCCACCAGCAATATCTTGAAAAACACCACCGGATCGATGCTTTGCTGGCCTTCGCTGCCGTAATATTTTGATGTGGATTTATAAAGAAAATGGAGATCTAATTGTTCATTCACCTGACGGTAGAAATTGTCCTGGGGAACCAAACCATCAAGGCTTAGATTATAAAATAAGTGTGGTGTAAAATCTTTGTGTCCCTGCATAATGCAAGATACGATTTTTTATTTATATTTGAGTTGTGCAACAGGCACATCGGTTTGCCGTAAACCGTTACAGGCAACTCTAAAGAACCCTACTAAACAAAAATGAACGTCAGACTAAAAAATCCTCTTTAAATCAATGAAAAAATAAGATAATTCTATTAATTTTGTCCTTTAATGCTAACAAGACGAAAAATATTCGCTTGGACAATGATTGTCGTTTTGTTTACCCATTGCTTTGGGGTAAATATGCTTTATGGTTTGTATGAAATAGACCAAAGTACCTTTACCGAATTATTTTGTGTAAACAAGGATAAACCAGAGTTGCATTGCAACGGTTCTTGTATGTTATCGAAAATGGACGAACAAACTTCACACGACCACGATAAACCCATTTTACCCGACCTAAGCCATTATCAACTGGTATATGTTTTCCAAGAATTAGACTTTGAACTAAAATTTTCTTTTAATCAGGAAAAGCAACCACATCTAACACATTACGAGAATTTCTACAATTCTCAATATCTAAAAAGCATATTCCGCCCACCCATCGTAGCTTAATTATTTATAGCCACTTATAATTCTATTTTGAAAAACAGTATTTACTGTTTACGAAGTATCATTATAGGTATGCACTTCAAAAAAATAATTAAACTTTAAAAAGATGAATTTCATAAAAATTTTTATCACACTTTTTGTGATGGGTTTCTTATTGTCTTGTAGTGGCAAAAAAGGAGATATGACTAACACTGATACAGAAGGGCTAACTCTTCTAAATTCAGTACAAGTTGACCATTTTAACGTTGGCTTATTTACTGAAAGCGGAGAGGTTAGTACCGGTGAAAATCATATCTATATACAAGTTACTAAAGCCAAATAAACCCTAAATGACTTGGAAATTAATTGGCACCCGATAATGCCCTCTATGGGACACGACTGTCCACATTCCGAAATTAAAAAAACGGAAGGAAAAGAGTCTCTATACAATGGTACAATTGACTTTACAATGTCGGGAAATTGGGAATTAGCGATCAATTTTAAAAACAAATCAGTTTCAGAAAAAGCAATACTGAAATTGGACGTAAAATACTTAAAATAACAATTTAAAAATTAAGAAAATGAAAATATTAAAATATGGAATGCTGTTTCTTTTAACAGCAATAATAATGGTGTCTTGTTCAACAGACGATGATATAACACCAAACAATCCAGATGAGATTGAAAATCTTCAATTGGTCAAAACCTTTACCAAAGATGGTTATAAAGTTGAACTTTTCAATAAAACGGGGAACTTACAAGTAGGTTATAATCAGATTTTCCTCAGACTAACCGATAAAAATGACAAGTATGTTCAAGATGCATCCTTTGATTGGATGCCTATGATGACAATGAATATGGGAGGTATGACGATGGAACACAGTTGTCCGTTTTCAGAAATAAAAAAAGTAAGCGGAAAACAAACCTTGTATGAAAGCTATATTGTTTTTATTATGGCAAGTGACGAACCTGATAACTTTTGGGATTTACAAATTAACTTTACCGTCAATGGACAAAGTTTGCAAACAAATGATACAATAAATGTTATCTCTACAGAAAGCCAATATAATAAAGTTTACACTTCTGCTATGGGAAGTGATGAGGTAAACTATATGCTTGCCCTTATAGAACCGTCCGAGCCAATAATCGGCACAAATGACATCGTTGTAGGACTGTTTAAAATGGGAGAAAACCACGATTTCCCTATCGTCAATGGATATACTATTAAAGTTGACCCAAGAATGCCAGGAATGGGAAATCATTCTGCACCTGGCAACGTCGATATGACACAAGGCAATGATGGATTTTATCACGGTAAAGTTGGATTTTCAATGTCAGGTTATTGGAAAATAAATCTCATTCTTGAAAATGCTTCAGGAACAGCCGTAAAAGGAGAACCTATAACGGAACAAAATCCTGAAAGTAGTTTAAACTTAAAATTAGAGTTTTAAACTTATTCTTAACTCAATTCACGGATATTTCTAATTATTGGAACATCTGTGAATTTTAAATATTCAGGATATGAAACAGCTATTTTTTATGCTGTTCTTTTGTTGTTGTTCATTTTCCACATTTGCACAAGAAATAAAAGACAGTGTTCTTATTGCACCACGAGACAGTTTGACTTCCCATCAATTAGAGGAAGTAATTATTATTGGAAACCCATCGGCAAATTACCTGAAAGAAAATAAAGCACTTGGCAGTTTAGATGGTTATTTAGAAACCTCTAATTCGGTCAATATGATAAAGAGAGGAGCTTATGCGTGGGAACCGATGTTAAATGGAATGTCCACAGAAAGAAGTGTTTTAACCATAGACGGAATGCGTATATTTCACGCTTGTACGGATAAAATGGACCCTATCACTTCGTATGTTGAAAACACCAATCTTTCTAATGCCCAAATAACAGAAGGGCAAGCAGGAACAGAATTTGGAAGCACCATAGCGGGAAGTATAAATCTTGTAAGGAAGAAATCCGGCTTTGGGAGAAATAAAAAATTGGGCGGTTCGGCCTTTGCAGGCTTTGAGAGCAACAACAAACAACAAATTTATGGTTTAACACTTAGCCATTCTGACAATCATTTTTTTGCAGATGTTGATTTTACTTACCGAGACGCAGATAATTACAAAGCAGGTCATCAATCAGGAAAAAGCAACGAGGTGCTTTATTCTCAATTTACCAAATACAATCTTTCCGCTGTATCGGGCTATAAATTTAATGACCATCACGAATTAGAGGCATCCCTTATTTTTGATAAAGCCACTGATGTTGGTTATCCGGGATTGCCAATGGATGTTTCCTTAGCAAAGGCATTGATTTCTTCACTACAATATCGTTACAGAAACATTTCTGAACATCTGCATTTATGGGAAACAAAAGTCTATTATAACACTATCACCCACGTAATGGATGATAGTCATCGTCCCGTTGTACCTATAAGAATGGATATGCCGGGTTGGTCTAAAACGAGAGGTTTTTATTCTAAACTCTTAGGTTCTTTTAATAAACATTCTTTAAAAGCAACAATTTCAGGCTATTTAAATAATTCTTTAGCAGAAATGACGATGTATCCTAACGACCCTAACGAAAAGGATATGTTTATGCTTACTTGGCCCGATGTCAATACACTTTATGGAGGAATCAATTTAGAAGACAATATTTCATTTAGTTCTCATCTAAACTTACTTGTTCAGGGAGGAATTGGAATTCAAAAGAATGAAATAAAAAGTGAATTGGGCTTAAATAGTTTACGCCTTTTCTATCCCGATTTAGAACCTGATAAAACGAGATTGCTAAAAAGTTTATTTACCCAGCTATCCTTTCATCATCAAGATTTCCTATATCAATTCGGTTTAGGTTACGGAGACCGTGCACCGTCTGTATCAGAAGGTTATGGATTTTATTTACTTGATATCAACGATAATTATGATTATATAGGGAATCCCAGCTTAAAGAATGAAAAATCATTGAATGCAGAGTTCTCAACCACCTATACGATTGATAAATTTAAGGCAAAAGCCAAAGTCAATTACTTTTATATGTTGGATTACATTATTGGGAAGCCACATCTTGGCGTTCCCCCAATGAATCTAACGGCAAATGGCATAAAAGTTTATAAACAACTGCCCAATGCTTCTATCCTAAATACAAGTTTGAGTATGGAATACAAACCATTTGAACATTGGGTATTTTCCGCAGATGCTTCTTATCGGTACGGGCAAGGAGCAGAAAACACCGTTTTGCCTTTAATCCAACCTTTTAGCTATCTGATGAAAGTCAGGTATAAACGGGATTCTTATTTTGGAGAAATCTCTTTAGCAGGCAGTAGTAAAAACCGAAACAGCATTGAATTTGGTGAAACACAAAAACCCGCTTATGCGATTGTAAATATTGCCTTGTCAAAGAATTTTTCAATCAAGAATCAGAATTTGGCTTTGAAAGCGGGTGTTGAAAATCTGTTTAACAAATATTATTCTACCTTTGACAATTGGTTGGGCATTCCAAGAATGGGGCGAAATATTTATGCGAATGTGATTTATAAATTTTAAAAATAGGAGTATTAAACAACAGTGAAGCCTGTACCAGCCCGTTTGCCAAAATGGCGGGTAAAGTGCTTCGATTGAACGTTTTCGGTAAATTGAAATTTCGTTCTTCGATTGAAGTTTATCGATAAAAATCCGCCACTACGCAAAGCTCCGAAACATTATGTGTGATTTTAATTGACAACAAAATAGACAAATGATAAGCCTTAAACCAAATATTTTTGACTTAAGTATTACCGACAATCAAGTTCACAGCATTATTGACTTGTTGGAAAACAAAAGTATTGACAAGTTCGGTCATCCTCTGACAGGCAATCAATTCAAAATATACGTGTTAACCGACACTCATGATATTCTGTATGTTGGAACAACCAAGACTTCAATCAAAAACAGACTTCGCTACGGTTTAACAGTCAATGGCCAAAATGGGTATCATGGCTATAAATGGAAAACTCTACCGACAGTAAGACTCTTTGTTTGGTGTTTTGACGAATTTGACAAAGTGAAAATTGAGAGTGTTGAAGCGGAACTTGTTTATCTCATTCGGAAAAAGACCGGCAAATGGCCGACAAGTCAAAATGAGATTCATTTTAATAATTTGTTTATTCCAACAGGACAATTAATTGCTGAAAAACTATATAGACAACTTACCGACAAGATGAAAAACCACACATAACGGATTTCGTGTCAGCATAAACAAACGTTCTTCCAAAAATTCAACTTTGAAAATAGGACGACACGTTTTGGCGTAGTGACCGACTAACTTTGACGAAAAATTAGAATATGATAGAAACAGTTTTTGAAATTTTAGCCGAAGGCGGAAGTTTAACTGTGAAATAAACCTTTCCAAAATTTCTGATTTAATTAAGATAGCCTGATATTTGCAGTACAAAATTTTCTTTTGTGAAATTAAAACAAAAAAGAAAGTTAATCACCTATCTGAATATCCTGGATCAGCCCATGAGGTTCAGCCCGTTCCTGTTCAGCAGGATGTTTTTGCTTTGGGCATTGCTTGGACTGGTCGGTGGTTTGATTGCGGGATTGTACTGGCTCGGCCTGGAACGCCTGATGGAATTCCTCGCACAATTCCACGGGTGGCTGGTAATCCCGGTCATGGCAGTCTGCGGGCTGCTTGCGGGCTTGATTATCCATTTCATCGGCGACCCCGGGGAAATCCACCTGATTGTAAATAACATCCGTTTCAACAACGGAAAGCTTGACCCAAAGAACAATCCTTCCATGATTTTGTCTTCGCTTCTTTGCGTGGCAAGCGGCGGAAGCCTCGGCCCGGAAGCGCCTTTGGTTCAGGTAACCGGTTCCACGGGAAGCTACATCGGGAAATTATTCCGGCTGAAAGGCGAAGAGCTCCGGTCTTTGAGCATTGCCGGTATGGCATCAGGCTTTACAGCTTTGTTCGGCGCACCGCTGGGCG
>Ga0206101_1000212_pt1 | contig 12875 bp, 13 predicted proteins | sample 1B0metagenome_FD_148613 | JGI IMG/M metagenome (GOLD analysis project Ga0206101, IMG submission 148613) | Enriched microbial communities from leaf-cutter ant dump, University of Wisconsin, Madison, United States - 1B0 | ecosystem: Environmental > Terrestrial > Nest > Insects nest > Nest dump... | reverse complement strand
GGCGCCAGCATAGCCAAGTAATTTGAACCAATCTAGGATTACCGCAGCTAAAGCAGTGTTAATAATTAAAATAGTAAGTATTATTACAAGCACCGCACTGGCGGTGTGTTTGTACTCAAATTTCAACCATTTCTTTTCAATATAGCGCAGCACGCTGCCATTCTACACGTAAGCACAAGTAATAACAATTTGAAGAAGATATATCGATAAAATACGAATGAAACTCCTGTGCATAAATTAAATCGGGCCCGGTTATCTCGACTTCCTGCATTGCTGACAGATACCAAATAATTCAAAATGGTGCTTGGTAGGTTCTAGCCCTGCCCTTTTTGTAAGTTGTTGTAGCATTTTTTCAACCACACTGTCCTCTACTTCTCTAGATTTACCACATATTTCGCAGGTTGCATGATGATGATGAGGCTTAAAGTCATCGCTTAATTCAAAATGATTTTTAAAACCTCTAGGAACCTGTTTAATTAAGCCAGCTTTAAACAAGGCATCTACAGAGCGATAGACACTAACAAAATGGATATCAGGTATCTGTTTCGTAATTTCCTGAATTGTCAGAGGTCCTTTAGCAGCTACCAAAACCTTATAAATTGATAGACGGGAAGCCGTTATTTTAAGCGATTTTTTATGTAATTGCTCCCGAAACTCGCTTGTATTGATTTGCATTATCTACTCCTAAATGCAAATTATTTGCATTTAATTTAGCATACAAATACTATATGCGTAAAGTAAAAAGGAGAACTCCAATGTCATCATTACCTCAAGTTATCTTTTTCTCGCTGATTGGCGGAGTATTTTCACTAATAGGGGGCGTATTACTTCTCTCTAGCAAAAAGAGGGCAAAAAACTTGGCTACCTATGCTACGCCTTTCGCTGCTGGCGCATTACTCTCAGCTGCTTTCATTGATTTACTGGGCGAAGCCTCTCATCAAGGTGATGCCGAAACAGCTTTGTTATTTGCGCTAGTCGGTATATTGTTGTTTTTTCTCATGGAAAGATTCTTGCATTGGTTTCACCATCATCATGAACATGAGGGTATGTCTGATCCGCGGATAGCACTGATTATTGTTGGCGACACAATCCATAATTTTATTGATGGAGTCGCAATTGCCGCTGGATTTTTAGTTAGTCCGGCAACCGGAATTGTCGTTACTCTGGCCGTCGCAGCTCATGAGATACCCCAGGAGATTGGCGATTTTGGTCTATTGCTCAATAAGGGAATGTCACGTTCCAAGGTTATTCTGGTAAATGTTATAAGTGCATTGGCAACGACAATAGCTGCGGTGATTTTCTTTTCTGCCGGTCAGACGAATCAGATTCCATTGAATGCCGTCCTTGGGATTGTAGCTGGATTTTTCATCTATATAGCGGTTAGCGATATAATTCCGAGTATCCATAAGAATGAAGAGAAAATTCTGGCTGGCCCTCAGACTGCTCTACTTATAGCGGGTGCAATAATTGTAGGTCTCACCACTAGCTATCTTCATCAGTACATAGATCAGAGCCATGAGTATAATCGCAGATTAGAAGACCATCATGAACATCCCGATTTTGGTAGACGCACAGACTGAGCTCAAATCTTTGTTTGCAAATAGTGTTAAAATATTTATGGAATTAAAGAGGAGGGCCCATGGATAAATTTGCTCACCATAACTTGCAGCACACATCTCAATCGACGCTTTTTGTCTGGTTGGCTGCTTTGGCGGTAGTCGCTGTAATTTATATGATAATCAAGGAGACAAATAATGAAGGTTGATTTAGTTGCTGATGATAAAAAAATAACTGCCCGGGCCGAAGCTAAGGTTGAAGGTTCGAACATCAAAGGTCAAGCGGTATTTACTGAGTATGATGTTGATGGCTGGAGATACGTACATATTAGGCTAGAACTTAATGGTGATCCAAAGGTTTTAGTAGCTGGCAAACACGCTGTTCATATTCACGAAAAGGGTGCCTGTGATTGTGAAGGCTTCAAATGTGCCGGCGGCCATTTTGATCCGGGTCCATCTGGTAATACCGACCCTGATGCAAACCATGGTTTCCATGCTGGAGACTTACCAAGTATCACGATTGATGAGGAAGGGATCGGTGTGCTTGAGGCTATAACTACTCGGGTTACTCTGTCGTCCGGCCCTGTGTCACTATTAGATCAACCTGATGGCACATCGCTTATGGTGCATGCAAATCCCGACCCTCACACGCCGGGCGAATCTGGCTCTGGTCATAGCGGTGGTCCTCGTCTTGCTTGTGGTACTATTGAGGCTATAAAAAACTAGACGTAACAAGTATTAACTGTTAAAGTAGTTGCATCTAGAAAAGCTGCGAAAAGTTCTAGCAAAATTAATTTAAATGTTCGATATTGAGGCGCAGCTAAGCTGGTTTGCCAGATTACCTCTGTTAGAGACAAGGAGAAGTAATAATGGCAACTAAACTATTCGTAGGATCAATCGCTTTTTCAGCAACTGATGATGAATTAAAAGCTCACTTTGAACAAGCTGGAACAGTTGTTTCAGCAAAAATCATCACTGACCGTGAAACTGGTCGCTCTCGCGGCTTTGGTTTTGTTGAATTTGCAACAGAAGATGAAGCAAAAGCTGCTGTCGATAAGCTAAACAATAGTGATTTGGCTGGTCGCAACATCGTTGTTAGTGAAGCTCGCGCTAAAAATTAGTCTAGCCTTGCTTTAAATATCGGTTTTCGGGATACTGTAATTATGTTTGACCGTAAGAGGCCGTCCGTCAGGGAAATTAATATAAGTAACAGTACACTGCTTCGTGTACTTGGTATCGTTGTTGGGTTTATTTTACTTCTAACAGGTATCTATGTTGCTCGTCAACCACTGGCACTTATTCTGATTGCTGCCTTCCTGGCCTTATCTTTAAGCCCAATTGTTAACATCATGTCCAAGCGCTTGCCGGGGCGGAGCCGTGGTCTGGCGACAGCTATTGCTTATATTCTAATCCTGTCAGCTGTTGGGTTTGTTATATATTTGCTGCTACCCCCTTTGATTAGACAGACTCAAATATTCATAGAGGATTTACCTACCTATGTTGACAAATTACAGACTGGCAAAGATGGGGTGTCTGAATTTGTGCGTCACTATGGTCTTTCCGACCAAATTAGTAGATTAGGTGGCGAAGTCTCTCAACGTTATGGTGCTATTGGTAGTTCTCTACTCGATTTGGCAGGTAATATATTTAACAATGTTGCCTCAATTATCACCATAATTATATTGGCATTCTTCATGCTGGTGGAAGGACCTATCTGGATTGATAAATTTTGGCAATTGCAGCCTGCCCATAAACGCAAGCATGGCAAGGAAGTTGCCGCACGAATGTACAAAGTTATCACTGGTTTTGTTACTGGGCAGCTTATGATAGCGGCTCTTAGCGGGACTTCGGTCTTTATCGTACTGACCTTGCTGCACATAGACTTCGCGCTACCGCTTTCGGTGCTTGGTGCTATGCTCGGACTGATTCCTTTTATAGGGGCGACGTTAGCTGCTATTATTCTCGTGCTTGTGGCTCTCGTACATTCACCTACAGCTGCTGTAATTTTGTTAATATATTTTGTAATTTATCAGCAAATTGAAAATAACTTCATCCAACCGGTCGTCCAAGCGAAAACTACTGAAGTTTCACCTTTATTGGTTTTGATCGCGACAATCATAGGAGTATTTGTAGCTGGTTTGTTGGGTGCGATTCTTGCAGTGCCGCTGGCTGGGTGCTTGCGTGTGCTTGCCAACGATTATTTAGAACGACATCATATTAAGCTTGATGCCGAAACCACGTAGTTTTCTGGCCAGCATCATTTAACCCGATTCCTTGACTGTTTAACTCGTCGCGAATTTTGTCAGACTTTGCCCAGTCTTTATTCTGACGAGCTTCATCTCGCTCGCTAATAGCCTGCTTCTGATCATTGGTAATATCAGGCCCAAATAGATCTATACCTAATAAACTATTTATTTCTTCGAGCAATCTGTTAAGAGTTTTTAATCTTGATTCTATTGCACCTGATTCGATCTTTTCCAGGTAGTGATCGATAATTGCTAATGCTGCAGGCGTATCTAAATCATTCTGCAGCTGCTCAAGTACACCTATGTTAATCCTTGAATCTGGTTCGTCATTTCTGGCCAGCTGCCAGCGCAAGTCAGCAACTGCCTGCCAGTTATTGAGGCGGTTTTGAGCAGCTTCCAAGATTTCCCAGGTAAAGTTACCTTCAGTTCGGTAGTGCTTGCTCAGCACTAATAACTTGAAAGCCTGCGGGTCAAAACCTTTATTTATAATATCCTGCAGTGTATAGATATTGCCAAGACTCTTGCTCATTTTTGTACCATTTACTTTGATATGATTGGCATGAACCCAAAAATTGCTAAATTTTTTCTTAGTTACTGCCTCAGTCTGGGCGATTTCGTTAGTGTGATGTACTGGGATATGGTCGATGCCACCAGTATGAATATCAATTGTATCTCCGAGTATTTCACGTGCCATTACTGAACATTCTAAATGCCATCCAGGAAATCCATTGCCCCATGGACTATCCCATTCCATGTCACGTTTTTCAGACGGATTAGAGAGCTTCCAAACTGCGAAATCTGTCGGGTTTTTCTTCCCTGTATCGACAACTCTGGCACCAAACTGCAGACCATTGATATCAAGTTTGGCTAACTTGCCATAGTCCGTTAACTTACTGGTGTCGAAATAAACACCATCGGAAATTTGGTAAGTAAAACCTCTGCTTTCCAGCTGTTTTACAAAATCAATCTGTTGTTCAATATAATCTGTCGCTCGGGGCATGTGGTCTGGCTTGATTAATCCAAGCATGTCATAGGCTTCATGATCAGCAATCTTAATGTATTTATCGGCAACTTCCCAGGCTGTCTTATCTTCTCGCAGTGCACTTTTGAGCATCTTATCTTCGCCGGCATCTTCGTCGGAAGTTAGGTGGCCAACATCCGTTATGTTTTGCACCCTCTCAACTTCATAGCCGCTAGCACGTAGGCTCCTAACTAGAACATCCCAATAAATGTAGGCTACCCAGTTGCCAATGTGCGGTTGGCTGTAGACTGTCAGGCCACACGTATAGAGTTTGACCTTATTCTCTGCGAGCGGCTTAAATTCTTCGGTTTCTCTCGACAGTGTATTGTATAGTTTCATATCTACATCTATTCTACCAGTTCCACTGGTTCGATATAAGATATTGTTAATACTAACTTTCTCTCCTTAAATTAACTCGTCAAGGCTCGTGTTGCTCTATCTGAAAATAGGTATAACAAGAACATTTTTATTAGAAAGCACGATAAGTTAGCTATAGTCAGAGCTGCCAGACTTATCAAGCCGCTTGCGGATTGCCTCGATCACTTTAGCCTTGGTCTGATCGTAGTTACCATCGAATATTTTAAACCCGGCAGCAAATGGGTGGCCACCACCTCCAAACTCTGATGCTACTTCGTGACAGAATTCGCCAGCTCTACTAAAAGCTCGTAATTTACCAGTAATCCTATCAGGATAAGTTTTAAATGCAATTGCTATATCTATCCCCTCGACACTTCGTAGCTCCTCTAGGACTAGCTGAGAAGGATTGTATTGATCGCTGTATTCAGTAATTTCTTCATACGGTATGGTTATAATTGCTAAACGATTATCTAAAAGATAGTCGATACGCTCCAGTAGCCTGCCCTTATAAGCTAGGGTTTTGCGGGTCTTCTTGCCAACGTCTCGCCGGGCATCATCGATATCAGCCAGTGAAACTTCGCAGTTTTCTACCAAATCAGCAACTATTTTAATTGTTTCAGCTGAAGTCTTGCGACTAACCAGCCCAAGTGAATCACTCATAATGGCTGCAGTAATTGCTGTTCCGCTAACTTTGTCCAGTTGCCAGCCTAGCTGTCTGGTAACATGATAAGCTACTTGACTGGCGGCAACTGCAGTTGGATCAATAATGTTGTGGGTTTGAAAGTCCAGATCTGGTCCAATATCGTGATGATCAATTATGAAAACAGGCTTCTGTGATAATTTGGCTCCTTTATTACCAGTAACAGCTCTTTCTAAAACCGATTTAGTTGAAGCGTCAACAATAATCGCCATATCAAAATTATCTGGAAAGTCCTGGGTAACTCGGTCCCAGCCGTCGATGTACCGTAGATAATTCGGGATATTAACCGGGCAGAACAAAACCACATCTTTGTTCATTTCACCCAGAATTTGTTCTAACGCTAATGCCGAACCAAGCGAATCCCCATCTGGATTCTCGGCTTGAATTACCAAAATCTTTTGGCTCTCGTCAACAGTAGTTTTTAACTGATTTATTTCACTTTGCATCAATTTAGATTATAACGAATAACAGATGTTTAATCTAACTTTGCTGCCTATAGAAGATCTATAACATTATCTTTGCCACTTTGACCGCAAAGTTGGGCAAACTACTGGGCGGTCGTTCGTCTTGATAGGTTCATCGTTATTTAAACAATACGCACTGACAATGACAAGCACTTTTGCTTTCTGTTTTCTGTAAAGGCAAAGCAAAAGAAGTATTAGCTTAATATTGTTTAAATAACATTCACCTTTCAGGACTCACCCCTAATGCCCAGACCCATTAGCTATGGATACTTAGCCAGGATATCATCAGTAAAGCTTGATGTTGATTTCCTTCGCACCCCTTTCGTCCTTTTGGACTCATCAGAGTGAATGCACATTCACTGAGAGATACGACAGACAGACAAACACACACAAATAAAACAAGATAAAAACAAACAAAGATAAGAACACAAGCCAAAGCTCATGAAACATCTTTAGTTTGCTTCATATCAAGCTGCTTGTGTATCTTTGTCCGCCTGTCAGACCTCTCGCCCTAGAGCTGGAATATCCAGCATGCAAGGGCTCACTGGGGCGACCAGCGTAGCTAGCGCTACGCTAAAGAGGAACCCAGTGATTCCGATGGCATCGCGCATGAGATCTCCAATCTCACTAAGCTCATCAACGGTATTGTTCTCGTCATAGCAACGAGTTGTGCATGGAATTACTACACAAGATGAGTTATCAAAAGCCCACACCTCTTAAATTAAGCATCTGATAATTCACCTTGAGCATATTGTCTGTCTGTCAAAAAACGACCCTTCCTCACATGAAGAAAAATCAATATATATCAATAAATGGAGAGTTTGTCAATAGTTGTTGTATCTGTTAAATTTGTTTTGGAATGGCAACTACACAAGTAACTATGAAAGTGTAGTTCGGCCTTCTAGAGCACGACTGAGTGTGCTTTGGTCGGCGTATTCTAAATCTACGCCAACTGGTAATCCACGGGCTAGACGGGTAATCTTAACGTCTTTGTCGGCTAGCTGCCGCTGTATGTAGATAGCCGTACTTTCACCTTCAACGCTGGCGTTTAATGCGAGAATTATTTCTTCAACGCTATCGTTGTTGACTCGATCAACCAGCTGCTTAATAGTAAGTTGCTCGGGGCTAATATTGTCGAGTGGGCTGATAAGCCCACCTAGAACGTGGTAGGTCCCCTTGTAATTGCCAACATTTTCAAGTGATATGATATCAAGCGGCTGGGCAACAACAGCAACCTGCTTTTTGTTGCGTTCTGGATTGGAATACAACGATGAAATTGTTTCGCCAGCATCGACTAAGGCAAATGTTTTTTCACAGTAGGCAATATTAGCATGCAAATTCTTAATGTTTGCCGATAGGTCTTCGGTTAACTTATGGTCTGATTTTAGTAATGCCAAGGCGTAACGCTCAGCTGTACGCGAGCCTACTCCAGGCAATTTACCTAGTGACTCAATGAGGTTGCGTAGAGCTTTAGGTAGCATAAAAGCCTAGAGGCCCAAATTACCTAGATTGCCAAGCATCGGCTTCATTTTTTCTTGTGCTACCTTTTGACTTTCAGCCACAGCCTTTTTAAATGCTTGTTCAACCCAGCGTTCGAGTTCGCTGATATCATCTAGATCAATACTTTCTGGGTCGATAGATAGATTTTTGATTTCCTGCTTTCCGTTCATTTGTACGGTAACTGCGCCGTCACCTGCGTCTACTTCGATAATTGTCTTAGCAAGCTCTTTATCAATTTTCTTCATTTTCATGACCATTTTGGCTTGATCTAGCATATTATTCTCCTTCTTTATATCTGTATAAATTATATCACAGCATAACCCTGCGGTTTTAGCGCTGAGGTTAATCGATAGGCAATTTATGACTAAAAGCAGCTTTTGTTTCAGGTACGCGACTCCAACCCAGATAATACCGTTCAAAATGATACAAAGTGCTAAATATTACTGTAATCGCCAGTGCAGCTATCGCTAACCCGCGTGCTGCTTGGTTTTTAGGAAATATTTCGCGCCAGCGCGTCCATAAAGTGAACAGGCCGATTGAAGCTAAGACAGCTACAAGTGGTAATAATATATAGGTATTAATTTCTTTAAGTGGCAATACGCCGATTAGGATTGTGCTAAGTAGCGTTGTGCCTGCTATCATCCAGCCACGAGGTGCTCTTACGTCGGTTAGTATTACCAGGATGCCAAGCGTGGCGAGGCCAAGTTCGACAATATTCAGTAATGCCAGATCAGTCAAATTCAAATGATTAGGTAGACTAGCCTTCCAGGCAAGATCACTAAAGCCTTTAGCCGTGTTAGTCAAAGCTCCATGTAGCTCTGGAGTACTTAAGAAGTCGCTTAGCTGCGATGGATTAGTGTATAGGCCAAACCCGATGGGTGCCAGTATCAACAAAAGCGTGATTAGGCCGGCGAGTGCGCCCAGTTTGTGCATCCTGGCCTCATAACGGTGAAAGACGATTATAGCTACCAGTATGGCTAATAGAACAAAGTAGATCATGCGTGGAGTATAGGATGAGAGACCTAATACGGCCCCCGCTACTACATACCAGAACCAGGCTAGATTAAACTTATAAACGTTATAGGCTACCAATAGAATCGCTATAGGCCAAAGTATATGCGTAATGGTCGGGTCGCCAAGCCTCGATACATTTAGCATCCAGCTAGTGCCTGCGAACATAACTGTAGAAAAGATTGTTATATTGCGATTGGTCAACTGACGCATTAACAGATAAAACAATATCACTGATACTATTCCCAGTATCAGACTTGACAGACGTACGCCCCAGCCATTATTCCCGAAGACATAAAGTGTTGTTTTTTGCATTAGCTGATAGGGAGCATTAACAAGATGATCGAAGCTCAGATTTTTACTAACTTCTACTGATTCAACTTCAGAAATTGCAAACTTATCGACATAACTATTTAAGTTCCAGCCGTAAAATACCAAAAAAGTAGCTGCAATACCGATAGCAAATAGCCATAGTCGCCATGATTTTAGGTTGAGTTGCTTCTCTTCTTTGCTGTTAGCCATTTGATCCTTCATATTGCTTATGCTCTAGGCTCTGGAATTGTACTCTATCTTTATTGAAATACAACTCTACCGAGCCAGTCGGTCCATTTCTATGTTTTCTAATAAACAAATCTGCTAAGTTTTGACGCTCGGTTTCGGGGTTGTAGTAATCCTCTCTGTAAATGAACAAAACAACATCAGCATCCTGCTCGATTGACCCTGATTCTCGCAGATCTGATAACTGGGGAATCTGCGGGCTGCGCTGCTCAACGCTACGGCTTAGCTGACTTAGAGCAATTATCGGTACATTGAGTTCGCGGGCAATTGCCTTAAGACTCCGAGATATCTCACTTATTTCCTGCACACGATTATCAGTACCTGAAGTTCCACTCATCAACTGTAGATAGTCCACTACGATAAGTCCAAGTGGATGTTTCTGATGCTCGCGACGAGCTTTGGTGCGCATCTCTAGACCGGTAATACTAGGTGTGTCATCTATATAAATAGGGGCTTCACTCAAAGAACCCATGGCATGACCAAGCCGCTCAAAGTCTTCATCATGTAGCCGACCTGTACGTAATGCCCAAGCATCAATATTAGCTTCGGCAGCTAGCAGCCTGTCTACGAGTTGTTCCTTGCTCATCTCTAACGAAAAGAACAAAACTGGTACTTTTTGCTGAGTGGCAATGTTCTGGGCTATGTTCATTGCTAAACTAGTCTTACCCATCGATGGTCGCGCAGCCAAGATGATGAGATCGGATGGCTGTAGGCCAGCCAGCATATTGTCTATGTCATAAAAACCGGTTGGCACTCCCCTGATACTCCCTTTGTCTTTGTGAAGTTCATCTAGTCGCTCAAAGCTTTCGGCTAGCAAGTTTTCAAGCGAGATAACATCCTGTTTTAATGATCGCTGCGAAACTTGAAAGAGGCGTTGTTCTGATTGTTCAAGCACATTCTGCATAGGTTGAGCTTCGTCGTAGCCTAGCTTGGTTATGTCCTCTGCTGCGTTAATCAAACGGCGCAAGGTAGCTTTATGGGCTACGATTTCAGCATAATGCTGGGCGTGCGCCGCAGTCGGCACCCCATTTACTAACTCGGTCAGATAAGCGCTCCCGCCCGCTTCTTTTAATAATGACTCTTCCTTCAAACGATTAGAAACCGTGAGCACATCAATCGGCCGGTGCCTGTCATAGAGCTGCATGATGGCAGCATAGGTATGCCCGTGTCTTTCATCATAGAAATCTTCGGCACTAACAATATCCGCTATATTAATGAGCGATTCACTATCCAACAGAATAGAGCCCAGCAAACTCGCTTCAGCCTCAAGGTTTTGTGGGGGTACTTTTGGATTCATCAGATACTAACCATTTCTCCGCCTAAAACACTAAGCACTCCGCTGGCCTGCTTGTCCTGCGGCTTAGTTTGCAGGCTTGAATCAGCTTTGTCTACGACAAAGTCCAGTTCTGGCTTGAAGCCAATTGAGCTTTCAATTGCACTTAGCAGTATCTCCTTGTTGCGTGGCTCCTGCATGCGGCGATGATGAAACGGAAATCCAAATTTTAATACGAATTTTTGTTCACTGATTTCAGCGTGGCACATACGCAAAATGGCATACAGGGTGTTATTAGTGTTTTTAATCGTATTTAAAATCGCCTGCCAGCTCTCATTGGGCTCAAGACGAGCTGTTTTAGTTGGAGCTGGTGCTGTTGCGTCTGCGGACCTTTCTGCAAGTTGCATTTCGGCTGGCTTAACAGGCTCAGAAATTGTCTCTGCATTTTCAACTATCGTAACGGCAGGCTCAGTGGTTAGAGTGATCGGCTTCGTTGGCCTGGGCGTGTCGTCTTGAACTGATTTAGCATATTTTATTAAGGTGATTTCAAGTTTAATCGCCGGATCATTACTGCGCGGAATTTCAATCAATGCTTCTATTGCACGCAATGTATTTTCCTCTGTCAACGGTGGCTTCTCGTCGATTATAAGTTGTCGCCAGTAGCCAGCCAGCTGTATTGCTATCTCAGTAGGTTGTGATCCATCAGCCTGAGCCATGGCAAGGCTGTCGATAATGGTTTTTGTGTCTGCTGTTGCGACTGCCTCTGTAATCTGCTGCAAAGTTTTTTCATCCAGCTGTCCCAGGGTTTGCTGTATCAATTCTAAAGTAATTACGTCTGACTGGTTTTTAACCTGATCCAGCAAGCTGATAGCATCACGGAAACTGCCTTTTCCGTGGGCTGCAATCAATGCTGCCGCTCCACCTGCAAGCTTAATCTTTTCTTTTTTAGCTATGGTCTCAATATGTTTAGTTAACAGCTCATTACTAATTGGACGAAAGCCAAACCGCTGAGTTCGGCTCATGACAGTCTCAGGGATTTTATATGATTCCGTTGTAGCTAAGATGAATACTATATGTTGTGGTGGCTCCTCGAGTATTTTTAAGAGCGCATTAAAAGCCGCTTTGCTCAGCATATGAACTTCGTCGATTATGTACACCTTGTAATCAGCTTGCGCTGGACCGACATAAGCTTTGTCGCGCAGTTCGCGTACATCATCAACACCGGTATTGCTGGCGGCATCGATCTCGATGATATCGATATGTTCTGGTGTATCACCTTTGTATTCCTGCCCAATTATCTGGTGCGCCAGGAGCCTGGCTATACTGGTTTTACCGACGCCGCGTGGCCCGGTAAATAAATATGCATGACCAAAAGACTTCTGCTCAATCGCCTTACTAAGTGCATTTACGATGTGATCCTGACCCAGAACTTCATCAAACGAAGTGCTACGATATTTGCGGTACAATGCCCGTTGACTCAAACCTACCTCCAATTTCTAGTAACCATTATAAACCTAAATTTGTTCTAGTGTTGGCGTTAAAGGCTTTTGCCGTGTGGATATGTGAATAAGTCTTCTTTCTCGTCATACCTGCGTAGGCAGGAATCTAGGTATTCATTATTGCCACTTTGACCGCAAAGTGGCGCAAACTCTCTGGCAAGTCGCATAGCTTTATTAGCTCGCTGTCAAAAACACAATGCACTCAGACAGCGACAAGCATCCCCTTCGGGGCAAGTCTTCGTTTACTATTGTCTTTTTGACGCTTACTAATCAGGCTATGCTCTAATGCCAGAACTCCACGGCAGAATGAACATTTGCTATTCAGGATTCGCTTGAATGCTCTAACAAGCTTACTCTAATCTAATCTGTTAATACTTGACAAAAACCCTAAAATTAGATATATATAGCTTTTTGGCAATCCTGCCACTTAAGCGTACCTACGAGCAAGGAGCTCACCATGAACCGCAAGCACATCGTCGCTCTCATCGGCGGCATCTTCGTGGTCGGATGCGTCCGAGGGATATCCCGAGGACGCTACCCCATCGCCCCTTGGCGGTCGAAGCGCAACCAGCGTTCCTTCCGCGAGGCTTATGGGCCTCACATGGCGCAGGGCACCGATGGCCTGTGGCGTTTCAAGGACGAGCAGTCCTTCCGCGCCCACCCGGCAACTCCAGCCACGATGTCCGACAT
>Ga0206101_1000211_pt1 | contig 12887 bp, 9 predicted proteins | sample 1B0metagenome_FD_148613 | JGI IMG/M metagenome (GOLD analysis project Ga0206101, IMG submission 148613) | Enriched microbial communities from leaf-cutter ant dump, University of Wisconsin, Madison, United States - 1B0 | ecosystem: Environmental > Terrestrial > Nest > Insects nest > Nest dump... | reverse complement strand
ATCCACCTCCAGAAGCCAATCGCATGCGTGGGCCTGCGCGTGCTGGCAGATGGCACGGATCTGTTCCTCATCGGTGGCGGCTTCGAGGCAGTGCAGTTGCGGCAGCTTGTCGTGTGCGGCCCGAGCGCCCAGTACGGTGATCGACTGCGGGGCGAACGACGGGTGCAAATTGGCCAGGCTCTGCAGGGTGGAGGCCAGGGCATCGTCCTGCTGGCCTGCTGCGCGGATGAAGATAGAGAGCGCGGGCGGCGCCTCGGTCAAGCGCATCGCCATCCATCGAGCCTGGGCCGCGGTGGGCTCGCGTTGAGCCAGCCATTCGGCCAGGGTGATGGGGGCGGGGGTGTTGTCGGCCGCATAGGCTGCCGCGCTGGCTGCCAGCTTTTCTTTGCGTGCCTGCTCGGGCAGCCTGGCATGCTCCAAGGCAGCGGCTTGCGTGATGTCGATGAAATCTCGGATGCTCTGCCAGGCTTTTTCTCTTTCGGCTGCCAGATTCGCGTCTCGGTTTTTTGAGATGTGGGGTATGAAGGAAAAATCAATCTCTGATTCTTGTACTATGTCAAGATGGAAACCTTGGGGATTGAATTGCTGTAAATAATCGGATTGAATGAGTATTGCCGGGCAGCCGCAGGCATATGCTTCGGCAACGATATTCGATGGTTCATAGCAATACAGAACTCTGGAGGAACGCAGGATTTCCGCAATTTCATCGGCAGAGCGAGGAATGTCATGGCATAGGCTGACGCCATTATTCCTGAGGGTCTCGGATATTTCTCCGCCAAACGCAAGATACTTGTGGGCGTAGTAGCAAAATCCTGACCTCTTATCAGGTGTAATTCCTTCTTTATTGAATATCCTGTCATCCACGGAAGGCAGGAAGAGTCTGCCGCTGTGACTCTCGCCCTGCAAGACCCATTTATCCCAATAAAAAATGATCTCATGGGGATTTATCTTGGAGCTGCCGCCCAGATGCCCTCTTCTGTTCAGCAGCCAGCGAACAGTAATGGCTTCCTGGAGCGGATTGCCGCGAATAACCTCTGGGTAGATGGCAATGGGCGTGCGTTGCGTTATTCTGTGCTTGTTTTGAATCTCCGTGGTCAGCAGCGGGGTTCGCAGCCAAGGGCTTTGCTGCTGGGCGGTAATGTAGGCTTCATACCCCATTTCATTCAGGGTGTGGCACAAATAGTGCAACATCCTGGGCCCGGAAGATTTTTGCATGAAATCAGGGCTGACGATGTAATAGGGGGCGTGATGGCTCTGGTAGAAGCTGGTGGCAGGCTGGTAATTTTTCATGGTACTTGCCTGATTTTATGAGCCATGGGGCATCGTTCTGTTTTCATGATGACGACTTCCTGTCTCACTGTTGCCTATCATGCGAAGATGGCATGCTTCTCTGGGATTGAATTCCTAACATTCGAAAGATCCACCAGTTTTTTCCATGAAACCAGGCGGGCGGGCACATGCAGGTTTTGCCGGATGGCCGCCTCGATGTAATGTTCATGGTCGCGCTCGGAACTGATGATGATGACGTCATCGGGCTCTGCATGCGTGCGCATCCACCCCGGTGCCTGAATGGGGGTGCCCAGCAGTTTCTTGCCATGGCGTGTGCTGTTCGAGTCTATACAGGCTGCGATGTGGTAACCATGGTTGCGTGCTTCCAGAATCAGCAGAGCCGCGATGAAGGCGCTGCCAAAAATGATGATGCGCTTGCCTGCAAGCGGGTCGAGAATACTGTTGGAGGGCGCTTCAGAAACGCTTTGAGCCCAGGACAAGAGTTTTTGCGTGGCACTATCGCGGCCGTCGGCGCTTAGTGCTCCTAAGGCATCCGGTGTACCAACCGGAGTTAGCAGATATTTGAGCAGAATGATGGGCAGTCCTGCCAGAAAAGCATTAGGTGAAGCCTCGATATTATTTTCCAGGTGAAGGGCGAATTTGTCGATTTTTCTCAAATTCCTGGAATAAATCTTTGCAGATTCGTTGGTTGTAATGGCTTCCTGCATGTCAAAGCGTGCCACGAAAGCCTCGAACTCCAGGATCTGATTCTCCAGACCTTTGACTCCACGAGACAGGTTCTTCAGTCTTCGATAAAGATGCACTCCTGGGCGCGAGAGGCTGGCTGCATGGGTGAATTGATTAAGATGTATCCGGCGGCGCAAAAGAGGCCGATCGATATAGCCGATAGCGTGCTTGCGGTTGACGCGGGCGGGCAGTATCACATCGGCAATGCCAGCACTATCCATGGGATCGCTGCGCAGCTGCTTGGGCTTCGATTGAACATGGAGATAGCGGTTGATCGTATAAGCCGATGGGAGCGCGGCCCTGTCGAGCATCATCCCACTGGGCATGGGCCATAAGCGCTCCTTGAGAAAGCTGGCAATATATTCACCAGGCGCAAAAAGCCGATCCACTCCATCCGTTGCAACTTGGGACATGGGGATACCATGCTGGTCGATATCGCTCACGCGCGTCCATACCAGGCGTGCCTCGGGGTGCTCATCAAGAAAGCGCATCTGCCGTTCCAGCATATCGTTCTCCATGATGTCATCGTCATGGGTAGCAATCACGCGGTCGCCGATTGCCAGATGGAAGGCGGATAGGCAATTGAACTCGACCCGGCAATTATTGGGTGCATTTCTGATGTAGCGGATTCGCGGGTCTTTCAGGCTGAGGATGTATTCGGCTGTACCGTCGGTGCTGCAGTTGTCGAGCAGGAGCAGTTCAAAATCCGTAAAACTCTGGCGGAGAATCGCACCAAGTGCCTCCTGCAGGTGGTGCAGGCGGTTGTAGGTCAGCAATGCGACGGTCAGCGGCGGGCGGAATATGGTCATAGAATATGGCGATGCTGCTGCTCATGCAGGAAGACAAAATTCGTCTGGATAGTGGATTCATCGATGCCTGGGCAGACCGATAAGCCATCCATGCCCAGGGTATAGGCTCGGTATCCATTCTTTCCAAGCAATGCGACAACATCATTGGGGTGGTACCCAAACTGCCTTGACCAGTTGCGCAGTAATTCGATGAGAATGACGGGCTTGTGGGCGGCCAGTGTCTTTTCCCCACCCTGCATTACCATCAACTCCGCACCCTCTACATCGCATTTGATGATGTCTGGTGCCAAGCCATGGGTTGTGCAAAATATATCCAGTGTGGTTGCCGAGCAGGTGAATTTCTCCAGCTGTTCTTCTGGGCAGGGTTGCCCAGTCTTCATCAAAGACGTGGCGCCTGAACAGCGGGGGGTGTGGAGGAATTCCAGTATGGCGTCCTGATTGGAAAAAGCCAATTGATGCGCTGTGATATTGCCGAATCCATTGTGCTGGATATTGCGCATCAATATGTCATGGGTAGGAGGAATGGGCTCAAAAGCATGGATCTGCGCGCCGCTGCAATGTCGAGCCAAGGCCAGGGAATACCAGCCGCAGTTTGCGCCGATGTCCAGTACGGTCGAATGCTCCTGGATAATCGATTTTAGGAACGCAGTTTCCAAGTCTTCATACCCGCGGAAATTCATCAGGGTGCAGGGTACGAGGTGTTGATCCTCGGGATCCAGAAAAAGCTCGATTTGTTGGGAGCGTGAGCGGACAAAAATACCATCCGGCTGGATGCACAGTGCTTCCACGTCGGTATTGGCCAGGAAGGCGGGGTAATCGAACAGGCGGGCATGCTGCGCATGGATGGCCTCGATGTAGGCTTGTTTCTTGAGTGCACCGGCCTCATGGGCGTGCCGCAGTTCGATGAGCGTGTTCATTGCGTGGCTCCCGGTAGCAGGCCGATGATTCTGCCGCGCCAGTGGTATTGCTCTATCAGCATGGCGTGGATTTCTGCCGCATAAGTGGTGCTGGCGATGAACACCGTGGCCCCTGGGTGGTGCACTACGGTGTCGGGGGCGGAAATCGGCACTCCCCGTAGGGGTCGGCCGTGCAGTGCCTGGTTTCTGTCGACGATTCCGCGCAGATTGGCGTCACCCAGCCTGGTATCGCAAAGCAGTCGGCTGGTGAGTGCCCCCGCACCCCAGATCAGCAGGGGCTCCTGGCTCTCCACTAGCTGCACGGCTAGTTCTTCCACCGGGCGCAGTGTGTCGCGCGACAGATCGGTGTAGGCGCGCAGGCTTGGGGCGGCATCTTCGTCGATGCGAAGGTGTGCAGGTGCCTTGCAGGTCTTGCGGTACAACGCCAGAAGGTAGTGGTTGCCGTAGAAGTCGTTGTAATGGGAGGCGACGGCCACGGGTTCCAGGCCGTTAGCGCGCAGCAGGTTGTCGAGGCTGGTTGCGCTGAAGAAGTTGATGTGCTCCAGCGCGAATTCCAGGAACGGCTCTGCGGGCGGCGTGTTGCCAAAGGTCGCAGCATCAGGAACTGCAATGAAAAGATGGCCATCGTCTTGCAAAAGGCGAGAAATGCTTGCCATGCTGTGCTGCAAGTCCGCAATATGCTCCAGTACGCCGCAGAGGCTGATCAATCCAAAGCGCTCGCTGGCCGCAAAAGCATCAATGGTGGCCGTACGGATTTCCAGGCCATAGGTCTTTTCCGCCAGTGCTGCTGCGGCCGCGCTGGGCTCCACGCCCAGCAGCCGGTGAAAGCCTGCATTCTGAAAATGGTGGAGAAAGTGGCCCATGCCCGAGCCAATGTCCAGAATCCGGGTATCGCTTGCCAGCGGCGCATGCCGGTGCACGAATTGAAAGAAATCGGCATGGATGCGCTGCAGGCCCGGGGGTAGACTGGTGTGCAGATGGTGCTCCGAGGCCTGGTAGAACTGGTTGAGCACCGATTGGTCAGGGATGTCGCTGGCAAAGGCAAAGCCGCAAGCGCGGCAGGCCAGCACCGAGTAATGCGCGGGTTGGGCAAGGCCTGGGAACAGGAAATACTGGCGGTGGATAAGTTCCTGGTCACCGCTGCCGCATATCTCGCAGATTCTCGTCGTCAATTTCAAAGACCTTTCAGCCGTGCAGCCAGCGGTACAAGGGGGAATTTTCTTCGATTTGTGCCGTAGGTACTTGAAGCTTGTCTCCTACTTGGTAGAGATGGAATTGGATGCCGGGATGTTCTGCTTCCTGTTGTTGGATGAGGGAGGACATTTGAATTGCAGCTTCCTCCAGCAATGAGCCGTACTGCTTCTGGGTCTGGGCCAAATGCTCCTGGGCCACGGCATACAGCATGCGGTCGTAGGCCAGGGCCTTTTCGAGGCTGGCTCTGCGCTCAGGTGTCAGCGGCTCCTCCTGATCAGGACGGACATTGGATTTTTGAGGGACGATAATCTTCCATCCCAGTTTCTTCGCCATGATGAGCAGCGATATGTCGAATTTCTCGGTGATGCCAACGAACTCGCTGTTCCACAGATTGTCGATGGCAATGCCCAAATGGGTCATGGAAATGACTTCGGTGGTGAAGGACCCGCTCACGAACTGGGTCATGTTGTTGCGGTAATAGTTGATGTCCAGCGCCTTGCTGATTCTTTCATCCCTGGATAGGTCAGGGTTTGCAATAACTTGATGGAAGCTGTGGTGCGCATGGCGCACGGTATGGGCAACATCGGACAGGAAGCGATCGACAGGGTCGCGCAGAAACGTAAAGTAGCGCGCGGCTCGCAAACCCAGGAAACGATGGGTGCCATAAGGCGTATGGCCTTGAATGAGACGGTAGGGGGCCGTTTTACCGATGTGCGCGGCGGCTGTGACCAGGATTTCCTTGGGATTGCCATGCAGGTTGAGTATGTGATCGGGCGCGTAGTTGGCCGTTATCAAGGTGCGCAGCGTGCTGCCTGCTGTCTTGGGGATGTGCACAAAAATCGGAAGCGACACGTTCAATCTCCTTGTTGGGGCAGCGCTTGCATGCGCCGCCCGACCGTCGCGAGGATTCGCTGGGCCGCCTCCAATGGGCTGGTATCCAGCGTACTGACGCTGATATCCGCCGCAGGCGGTGCCTCATAGGGGGCGCTGATTCCGGTGAAGTGCGGTATCAGCCCCTGCCGGGCCTTGCGGTACAGGTGTTTGGGGTCGCGTGACTCGCACACTTCAATCGGGGTGCTCAGATAGATCTCGACAAAGTTGTCCTCGCCGATGATGGCTTTGGCCATGGCCCGGTCTTCAATCAGCGGCGATATCAGCGAGGCGATGACGATGAGGCCCGCGTCGTTCATCAGGCGTGCGATTTCCGCGGTGCGGCGGATGTTCTCCGTCCGATCCTCGTGGGTAAAGCCCAGGTTGCGATTGATGCCGTGGCGCAGGTTGTCGCCGTCGAGCACGTAGCACAGCTGCCGTGCCTGGATCAGTTGCTGTTCCAGCGCGTAGGCCGTGGTGGATTTCCCGGAGGCGCTCAAGCCGGTGAGCCATAGGGTCAGTGCCTTTTGCCGGGTCAGCCGCTCGCGCATGCGGCGATCGATATGCCCTGGTTGCCAGAAGATGGCTGCGGATGACGGTTGGGTGGTCATGGTGGGTCAAGCGGCATGGTGCGCCAGCATCCGTGCCAGCCCGCTCTCCAGGCGGGTGCGCGGAGACCAGCCCAGTTGCCTGATCTTGTCGATGTTGAAGTGGCCCGAAGCGCGGGCGGCAGGCGCCTGGGGACTGCGGGCCAGGCGCCGCACGGACAGGTGTCCGGTCTGTCCAGCGGCGGCGATCATCTGCTGGGCCAATTCCAGGATGGTGGTTTCGCGGGTTTCGCCCAGGTTGTAGGCGTGGCCGGCCGTGCCGCGCAAGAGGATGTGGAACAGGCCCTGCACGGTATCGGAGACGTAGCAGAACGGGCGCGAGGCGCTGCCGTCGGAGTCGAGCTGGATATCCCTGCCCTGCAGAACGTGGGCCAGCAGATCGGCGATGGCGCGGCCGTCGTCCAGGCGCATGCCGGGGCCGTAGCAGTGCGAAATGCGGGCGATCCGGGTGTCCAGCCCGTATTGGGTGTGGTAAGCGTGGCACATGGTTTCCGCGAGGCGCTTGCTTTCGCTGTAGCAGGCCCGCGGGGACAAGGGGTTTTCAGCGCCAAAATCGTTTTCGCCGATGGTTTCGGTGTGCAGGCTGTTTTCACCGTACACCGCGCCGCTGCTGAGAAAGAGAAACCGGGCCTGCTTTTGGCGCGCGAGTTCCAGCAGGTTCAGCGTGCCGCTGGTGTTGGCGAGGATGGTGTCCACGGGCCGGGCCAGATAGTTGCGCGGGCTGGCCGGGCTGGCTGCATGGACGATGAGGCCAAGCGGCGTGCCAGGGCGCCAGGGCTGGGTGACGTCCTGGATGACGGGGGTGATGTCGCCCGGGATGTCGAGCCAGGGCATGCGCTGGCGCAGTTTCTCCAGATCGCGTGCCAAGGCGTGGATGTGCAGCCCGGCGGCCGGGTGGCAGCGGTTGAGCCAGGCCAGTGCCTCGACGAGGTGCCCGCCAATGAAGCCGGAGGCCCCGGTGACGAGGATGTGGCAGCCTTGCAGCGACTCCCAGGGGAGATGGGCACAAAGGATGCCGGAAAGATCTTCGGCAAGGATGCGGTCAGGCGGCTTCATAGATTTCTTCCAGGCCAATGAGCCGCTCGCAAGGCACCCCCAGATCCAGCAGGTGCCGCCGGATGGCCGTGCCGAACCGTATCGAACAGATGAGCAGCGGATAGGCGCCATGGCGCTGCGGGTCATAGGCTGCCACGGTATGGCCCGCGACCTGCCGGCCCCATTGGGCGGGAGAGGTGTCCGCCAGCGCCTGGATGGGCAGTGCATCAGCCAGGGGCAGCACGTAGTTCTGAAAATCGCCGCCGATGCCGTAGGCGACGAAGGGGCCGCCAATCCGCTGGCGAAAGCGCTGCAGCAGCAGGGCGCGCTGCTCGGCGGCGCTGGGCTGGATGCGGGCCAGCGCCCGGATCGAGTCCGGGTACACCGGCGATTCGTAGTGTCCCAGCGAAAGCTGGTGGCAGGTGAAGCCCTGGCTGGCAAGCAGCATGGCCAGGGAGGCGGGCGTGAACTGGTGCAGGTGCTCGGGGTTGCCGTCGCTGGCCAGCAGGGGGTGGCCCGCGCCGTGGGGGACTTCGATCAGTACCTGCCCGTCGGGCGCCAGCAGCCTGCGCCACGCCTGGAGCTCCGGGCCGGGCCCGGCAATGTGCTCCAGCACGTGGAAGGACACGATCAGGTCGTAAGGGGCGGACTCGACCTGGGCCGCAGGGGTGGGAAAGACATGGTTCAGCTTTTGGCGGGCCAGCTCCTTGTCCCGCGACAGTTCCACCCCGTCGTACACCACCGGGTAGCGTGCCTTGATGGCCTGGCCCAGCGTGCCTTCGGCACAGCCCACTTCCAGAATGCGCCGCACCCGGGGCGTGAGCAGGTCGGTGAGCGCTGCCGCCCGGCTGGCGGTTTTTCTCTGGAACCAGGGGGCCTGCAGGTCGTTGCGCTGGGCTAGCGATTCGTAGTAGCGGCCACCTGTGTCCACCAAGGGGCTGCGCCAGCGGTGTCCGCAGCGCTGGCACTCGGCGTAGGCCGGGCTGGCGGGCTGCTTGGCAACGGGGGCGGCGCAGCAGGGGCAGGTGGTGTCAGTCATGTGAATTACATGCTTTTTTGGACTCTAGCCCTTATCCATAAAGCGCTAATAGCTCTCATTTTTAATTGTTCTCTTTGCTTCGCGCCGCCAGTGATGCCTTGCTCAGGGGCACGAGCATCTCCGCCTGCAGCTGCGCCAGCGGCAGCAGCGGGCTCATGTCCTCCAATGGCATCGAGGCCATCGAGCCATCGGCTTGCGGCACGGCGGCCACCTTGGGGGCCAGCGCCTCGTCGTGCTGGAGCATCACCTCCACGATCATGGGCCGGGGCGCGGCCATGGCCTGGGCCAGGCCGGGCGCGAGCTCGGCCGCGTCGCCGATGCGCAGGAAGGGCAGTTGGTAGGCGCGCGCCAGGTCCTGCAGGTCGGGCATCCACAGCCCGGCCTCTGGGCCGGTGCCGACGAAGCGGCTCTCGAAGTAGTTGCGCTGCGTGTTGCGGATGGAGGCGTAGCCGCCGTTGTTCATCACCACCAGGCAAATCGGCAGGTTTTGGCCGCGCAGCGTGGCCAGCTCCTGCAGGTTGAGCTGCAGGCTGCCGTCGCTTTCCACCGCCACCATGGGCTGGCGGCCATTGGCCAGGCAGGCGCCGATGGCGGCGGGCAAGCCGTAGCCCATGGCGCCCAGGCCCGAGGTGAGGAACACCCGCTGGCCGGGCCGGTTGCGGAACACGGTGTAGAACACCTCTACCGCGAGGCCGGAGCTGCCGGTGCTCACCAGCGTATCGGAAGGGATGGCGTTGGAGAGCGCATCGGCGAACTGGAAGTGGCTGATCGTCCCCTGGGCCGGGAAGGGCTTGCCGTCGTTCACGCCGTAGCGCGCCTTCCATCCGGCGCAGCGCGCGAGCCACTCGGGGCGCTCGAAGCGGGCCGCGCCCAGCGTGGCGGACAGGGCGCGGATGAAGTCGCCCGCGTCGCTGGCTACGGCCACGTCGATGGGCATGTCGAGCTTGGCGATCTCGTGGGCGTCCACGTCCACCACGACCTTGCGCGCGTGGCGCGCGAAATCGCGCGGGGCGTAGGCGGTGATGATGTTGTCCAGGCGGCTGCCGATGGCGATCAGCAGGTCGGCGTTCTGCACCGCGAAGTTGGGCGCGCGCAGCGCCACCACGCCGGGGCGGCCTACGTAGAGCGGGTGCTCGTAGGGCAGCAGGTCCATGGCGTTCCAGGTGGTGACCACGGGCACGCCCAAGGCCTCCACCCATTGGCGGAAGGCGGCGGCCGCGCCGCTCAGGCGCACGCCGTGGCCGGCCAGGATGAGCGGGCGCTCGGCGTCTTCGAGCAGCGCGCGTATCCGTGCGAGCTGCGCCGGGTCGATGGCGGGGGCTGCGGGCACATCGGGCTGCCAGCCTTCGAGCGTGGCGGGGTCGATGGGGGCGCCCTGCACGTCCAGCGGCACGTCGATCCACACCGGCCCGGCACGGCCCGTGCGCGCCAGGAAGGCGGCGCGTTCCAGTTCGCGGCGGATGTCTTGGGGGTGCTCCACGGTCACCGCGTACTTGGTGATGGGCCGCACGACGCTGACGATGTCCACCTCCTGCACGCCCTTCTGGCGCAGCGGCGTGCCGCGCAGCCGGTCGGCGCGCTTGACCTGGCCCGAGACCATCAGCAGCGGCACCGACTCGATCCATGCCCCCGCCACGGCGGTCACGGCGTTGGTCGCGCCCGGGCCGGTGGTGACCATGGCCACGCCGATGTTCTGCTGGATGCGGCCATAGGCCTCGGCGGCAATGGCGGCGGCCTGTTCATGGTGGCAGGCCACCACCGCGAGGCGCGGGTGCTTGCCCACGGCGTCGTTGATGTGCATGGCGCCGCCGCCGGGCAGCAGGAAGACATGGCCCACGCCCAGCCCGGCAATGAAATCGGCGATGTAGTCGGCAACGCGGTGGGACAGTGGCATGTCAGTCCATCCAGTAGCTTAGAAGGGTTTTGCGGTCGCGGTTGGCGTTGATCGCCTCGTCGGTATAGAACGAATCGTTCTGGAAGTGCGTGGACGACAGCTCTTCGATGATGGCGCCGCCTGCGCTGTGGAAGGCGTGGCGCACGCCAGGCTCGATGGTCACCACGTCGCCCGGCCTGCACAGGCGTTCCACGCCGTTGAGCCGCAAGGTCAGCTCGCCTTCCAGAACATGGAAGGTTTCTTCCTTTTGCCGGTGGTACTGCTCGGGGTGGAACTGGCCGGGCAAGAGCATGAGCAGCTTCTTGCAATAGCTGCGGTTGACCACGGTAAGCATGGTCAGGCCCGCTTCGTCGAAGCGGTCCAGGCCGTAGTGGTGCGAGATTTCCAGGTCCACCCGCGCCGGGATCACCACATGGCTGCCGCGCAGTTGTGCGCGCACGCGCTGGACGATCTCCCACACCTTGGCGCGCATGTCGCGCAGGCCGGTGTTGGCGGGGGTCAGCGCGGCGTCGGCGGCAATGGCTTCGCGCGCCGTGAAGGTGGCGTATTTCGACCAGTCGCTGGCGGTGTACTGCCCTTCCTCGGGAGGGAAGGCGAAGTACACGTCCTCGGCGTGCACGGTTTCGCCGGCGGCGATGGGGCGGCGGGCGAACACGCCGCGTTGCAGGGCGCGCAGGCTGGCGCGCTCGGTGGGGTTTTCCGGCAGGCGCTGCGTGCCCTCGCCGCACAGCAGCAGGGCGCGCTGGGCGGCCTCCAGCCAGCGCTGCACTTGCTGCGGGTTGGCGGAATAGGCGTTGAGCGGGTACTGCGCGGTGGGCAGGCCCACGTGTTTTTCAAAGACGCGCGCGCCCTTGGCCAGGGCGATCTTGACGATGTCCGTGTTGTCCGGGTCTTCGTGCGTGGAAAAGCCCACGCGCACGCCGGGGTAGCGCCGCTGCAGGAAGTCGATCTGCGACAGGTGCATGTGGGCGTCGGGCGTGGGGTATTCGCCCACGCAGTGCAGGATGGCGAAGTTCTTTTCGCGGTGGGTCAGAAAGCTCACCAGCCGGTCCACCTCCTCCAGCTGGGCCCCGGCGGTGGAGACGATGAGCGCTCGCGCCGTCTGCGCCACGCGCTCCAGCAGCGGCCAGTCGCTCATGGAGCAACTGGCGATCTTGATAGCGTCGAGCCCCTGCTCCTCGATCACGGCCACCGAGGGCTCGTCGAACGGGGTCGCCAGGCACAGGAAGCCGTTGGCGCGGATTTCTGCCACCAGGGTGTCGAACTGCGCGCGCGTCAGCCGCGTTTCGCTGAAGCGCTTGATGTACTTCACGTCGTCGCGCCCGCGCATGGCCGGGTGGATGAAGGTGTCCAGGTCGCGGTACTGCAGCTTGAAGGCGAACTGGAACGGGAACGGCTTGCACACCTGGGCAAAGGCGCGCACCAGTGCCACTCCGTGGGCCAGGTCGCCCATGTGGTTGTTGGCCATCTCCAGGATGAACAGGGGCTGCGAGAACAGCGCGCGGGTGGGGGTCGTGTTCATGGCTGTTGCGTCTTTCGGCTTGCAAAGGCTTCGATGTGGCGGGCTGCGTGCTCCAGGTGCGCTTCGGTCAGGCCGGGCCACACGCCGATCCAGAACGTATCGTTCATCACCTTGTCGGTCGCGCGCAATTCGCCCGCCACGCGGTAATGCCGGTCTTGCATGTAGGGCTGGCGCGTGAGGTTGCCGGCGAACAGCAGGCGCGTGCCGATCTTTTGGGCGTCCAGGTACTGCAGCAGCGCGGTGCGATCCACGCTGCAGCCGTCGCGCAGCGTGAGCGGGAAACCGAACCACGAGGGTTCGCTGCCGGGCGTGGCCTGGGGCAGCATCAGCCAGTCTTCGCAGTGCGACAGGCGCGCGCGCAGCCAGGCAAAGTTGCGCTGGCGCGCGGCGATGAAGGTCTCCAGCCGGTCCATCTGCGCCAGCGCGCAGGCGGCCTGCATGTCGGTGATCTTCAGGTTGTAGCCCAGGTGCGAATAGGTGTACTTGTGGTCGTAGCCCTGCGGCAGGCCGCCAAGCTGGCGGCAAAAGCGCTTGTTGCAGGTGTTGTCCCGGCCGGGTGCGCAGTAGCAGTCGCGCCCCCAGTCGCGGAGCGATTCGAGCGCGCGCTTGAGCGTGGGCGAGTTGGTGAACACCGCGCCGCCCTCGCCCATGGTGATGTGGTGGGCCGGGTAGAAGCTCAGGGTGCTGATGTCGCCGAAGGTGCCTACCTTGCGGCCCTGGTAGGTGGAGCCCAGCGCGTCGCAGCAGTCCTCGATCAGCCACAGGCCGTGGCGGTCGCACACCTCGCGCACCACCTGCAGGTTGAAGGGGTTGCCCAGGGTGTGGGCGAGCATCACGGCCTTGGTGCGCGGGCCGATGGCGGCCTCCAGTTGGGCTGCGTCGATGTTGTAGGTGCCCAGTTCCACGTCCACGAACACGGGCACGGCGCCGAATTGCAGGATGGGGTTGACCGTGGTGGGAAAGCCCGCCGCCACGCCGATCAC
>Ga0206101_1000210_pt1 | contig 12924 bp, 9 predicted proteins | sample 1B0metagenome_FD_148613 | JGI IMG/M metagenome (GOLD analysis project Ga0206101, IMG submission 148613) | Enriched microbial communities from leaf-cutter ant dump, University of Wisconsin, Madison, United States - 1B0 | ecosystem: Environmental > Terrestrial > Nest > Insects nest > Nest dump... | reverse complement strand
TTAAAAGGATAAAAAGAAGAGAACTCAAAAATAACGAACGTTTCGGTAATCTGGTAAGATAAACCAGGAACAACGACAGCGCTAAAGTATAAATTAATTGTTGTAATAAATCAATGCTTGGCATGATTAGCTACCTCATTTAACCATGCACGGTTAAACCTGACATGTTTGATATTTTGTCGATTATTTGTATACATAATGTCAATCAGATTACCATTAACTTGAATTGATGGATAAGAGAATTCACCTCCAATAGTATTTTCCAGTTCATAAACAGGACTCCATTCAATACCATCATACGAAATAGCCAGCCATAAATGTGCCCGGCTAATATTATTATAAACCATTAGCATTCGCCCATCGTTAAGACTGACAGCGGCAATTGATGAATCTGGATTACTAAGATTAGTTGCTATTGGTTCTAACCACTTTCTACCACCATCTTCAGTTCTAGATGCATATAAAACACGAGATTCACTATCAGTAGAACTGTTTCTAAAAAAAGCCCAGGCATTCAAACTACCAGTAGGCACAATGCTTGGCTGGAGCATCCTGTTTTTATTCGTAATCCTAATCTGTTCAATAAAATTACCATCTGCATCAAAACGCAAGAGTTCCGGATATTTACGGATAAATTCGTGATATACTGGTAAATAAAAGCCGCCATCAGCAAGAGTAACAGCTGAAGTACGAACCAGAGTACTAATATTGAAGAACGGGCTAATGACAATTCTTTCCGGTTGTGTCCAGGTTACACCATCATCACTCGATTGCAAATGATTTAAAGTACTGCCTGACCATCCACCAATACTAACTGAAACAACAAACAAATGTAATATATTGTTTACCGCCCGGTAAATCACCGGATTACCAACTTTTAATACATAGCGATGATTTGCTTTAGCAATCATCTGCGGATCAACCAAAGAAGTTGCCATGCTCCAATGCCCTGCATGATAAATAGAGTGCCAGATTTTTACATCTGGTTGCCCCTCTTTTGTTCCAGCAAACCAGAAAGCAAGTAAATCACCATTATTAAGCATAGTAAAAGAAGAACTGTGAGCTGCAGGCAAGTAAGCAGGTTGAGGAATTATAGTTGATTCAAAAACTGCCCTGGAAGGGTTTGAATAAGTATGCCCCATTGAGTCCAGAACAAATCTTGGCTTGGCAATGACATGTCGCTGGCGATTCTGGTAAAAAAGTATACTTATACCACAAAGAGCAATTATGGCAATCGCCTTAATCAAGCGAAACTGCATTACTAAGACTGCCCTAGCAGATTAATTAGCGAGACGAGTTCAATAACTGCATGTGTATTACTAATAGTAAACAACTCCGGCTGGCTGATAATTTGACGATATAACTCAGGATGATGGGGACAAGCACCAATAGTTACCTGATTATCTATTTGCACACCAAGTATTTGTGAACAGATCTGCTTATATTTAATAGTAGTATTTTCAGTTAGAAATTCGCACCCAATAATCTGATCAAGAGAACGTCCACCAAGTTTAAGATAACCTTCACTTCCCATAATAGTTAAGGATAATTCAATATTACGCGGCTCTGCAGCAAGACTAACTTCCACAGTCCCACCAAATTTACCAAAATCCAGTATAGCGTAGACACTGTCTCCTACATTGGTATTCTGAAATTTGGCGTTAAAAAACCTGGCAGCTACCACCTTTGGAGTGCCTAATAACTGTTGCATAATATCCAGATAATGAATACCGAATTCAAACAATACCCCGCCACAAGTTGCGTTACTCCCGCGCCAACCAGTAAAGTAATCCAATGGCCGCTGCCAACGCTGTACAAGGCTTACCCCCCGGATTTGCCCTAGTAAATTATTAGCCATAATCTGGCGTGCTATTGCTATAGATGGATTCAAGCGCACTTGCAAAACACAGAATGCATCAACTTGATGCCTATCTGCAAGCATTTGTAATTCAGAGACTTGTTGGGCATCAAACGCAACCGGTTTCTCAACAATAATGCTTTTACCCGCTTTTATTGCGCGAGATGCCTGTGTAAAATGTAATTCACTTGGAGTTAGAATTACCACGCAATTAATATTCTCATCCAAGTATACTTCAGCTTCACTGGCATAATATTTAATGTCAGGTAACTGCTGACGCCATTTGTCAACAACCTCAGTTTTAGGATCAAATAGTCCAATAAACTGATAATCATCAGGATAAGCCTGCAAGGCTGCCAAATGGCGACTGAAAATAGCCCCTCCACCTAATACTGCAACTTTATATTTAGCCATATTTAATTACTCTGTAGGTAGCTTGATTTTCAGTTTTTCGCTTGGTTTATATAAAATAAGTAGTTTGCCAATATGTTGCACAAAATATGCTGCTGTCTGTGTAACAATTTCATCAATCAGTGCTTCACGGCCAGCTCGTTCATCCATTACTTTAACCTTGATTAATTCATGCGCATTAAGGTTTAATGCTATCTCCTTAACAACCGCCGGTGTTAGCCCATTATTTCTGATCATAACAACCGGCTGAAGGTCATGGGCCAATCCCTTTAAAAACTGACGCTGCTTAATAGTTAATTGTTCCATATATAATTTCCTGAAATTGTTGTTTTATTCATTAATCACTATTGATTTTCTATTATTTTTGAAAGAAAAAAATACTGTACTTGCAATCATTACTAGGAATGCCCATACAGTTAAAGGTTTATCTGAACCTAAAATTGACCACATACAAAAGACAGCAGCAACCATACCTAAAACAACATATAACCAGTAGGATTTATTGCCTACCATATTTCTGCCTAGCTTAATTACGGCAAAGGCTGAAAAAATATAAGGAATTAGATATAATATGACAGACATGGTAATAATTTTATTAAATTGTTGCTGGGCTGTTGGAGAAATAGTGAGAACTACTACAATACTCATGACTACAGCCAAAATAGTAAGACCAATTGCCGGTACACCATGTTTATTAGTCTTGGCAAAAATTGATGGAAATAAATCATCTTCAGCAGCAGCTCTGGCGGTATGACCAGTAACTAGAGTCCAACCTGCCATCGCCCCGGAACAATCAATAATTGCTACAATAGACATAAGAATTCCTGCAAGGTGGGAATGAAAAATAATAGCCAAAATATCCGCAAAAGGCGCGCTTGAGGATCCTAATTGATGATTTGGAATAATTCCCATCATTACTGTACAGGTAGAAATGTAAATAGCTGCGGCAATGAAAACGCCAAAAATAGTTGCCAGTGGAATATTTCGTTTTGGGTTCTTAACCACAGCTGCAGAAACACATGCTGATTCAACACCAATAAACGCCCACATAATATTATTAAATGAAGCATTAACAGCGCTCACGGAGGATTGCTTGGTAACATTCCAGCCGGCAATAAAGGTATCATAGTTAAACCAGTGCCAGCCAAAAATTGATACAAATAATAAAGGAAATAGTGCCAAAACAAAAGCCAGCGACTGCACCATACCCACAACCTTGGCTCCCCGGATATTTAATCCAGTAAATCCCCAGATAATGGCTATTTGCATAGCTGCACTAATAGCCAGATTGTTAAAAATTGGAAAAATATTAGCTAAATAACCAACAACAATAGTTACCATACTAACTAATGCAATCCAGTTAGCCAGTGAATATACAAAATTGGTCTGATAACCGATAAAATCCCCAAATGCTGCCCGAGCATAGGAATATGGACCTGCACCACTAGGAACCAAAATCGCTAACCTTGCAAAAACCAGGGCTAAAGCTACTACCCCAACCATAGCAACGCCCCAGCCTATCAGTGAAACGCCACCAATACCAGCTAGCGATGCCGGTAGCATATATACCCCGGAACCAAGCATATTACTTGTAACCAGAAACATAGCTGCTACCAGGCCAATTTGTGAAATACCTTTTTTATTTGCGAGCATAGCCCCTCATGAAACATGATTATCAGACTACCGATATTATACAAAATTAGTTGTACCCAAAGTAATAAAAAGCTGTAATTACAGCTTTTTATTTTAATCTATCTATCCATTTATACTCAATCAGATTGAGAATTTATGAAAGGTGTAGGCATCGCTTCTTGCAAGTAGTAGATACGAAGCGAAGCAACACCAAAAAAACTCCAGACAGTTCGAGTATGGTTATGAGAAATCAAAACAATTACAAATAAAATTGCGATCTCCATGTGCATCATCTATCCTGTTTACAGACGGAAATATTTTGCTTTCTTTCAAGATAGGCAATGGAAAACATCCTGTTTCAGCAGAATATGGCTTATCCCAGCTAATTAAATCAGCCATACTATGTGGTGAATTTTTTAACGGGTTATTAACTTTATCAAATTCACCGATTTTAACTTTGTCAACTTCTGCAAGAATACTTACCATCGCAGCAATGAACCGGTCAAGCTCATCCTTGCTTTCACTCTCAGTAGGTTCAACCATAAGAGTACCTGGAACCGGAAATGACATAGTCGGAGCATGAAACCCATAATCCATAAGACGTTTAGCAAAATCAACCTCCGTAATGCCGGTTTCAGCTTTTATTGGACGCAAATCAATAATACACTCATGTGCAACTTTACCATTTTGTCCGCTATAAAGCACCTGATAGCCAGCTTTCCGCAAATGATGTGCAATATAATTGGCATTTAAAATTGCCGTTTTAGTAGATAATTCAAGCCCTGCCTCACCAAGCATTGTATTATACATCCATGAAATTGCTAAAATTGAAGCACTACCAAACTGTGCACTACTAACTGCTGTCAAGCCATTATACTCATTCCCATCAAATACCGGATTTTTTGGCAAAAATGGTGATAGGTGTTTTTTAAGCCCGATTGGTCCCATTCCCGGTCCGCCACCGCCATGAGGAATGGCAAAAGTTTTATGCAAATTTATATGTGAAACATCAGCACCTAGCTCAGCAGGTTTAACAAGCCCAACCAAGGCATTCAAATTAGCCCCATCCATGTAAACCTGACCACCATTATCATGAATAATCTGACAAATTTCTTTAATAGCGGCCTCAAATACCCCATGTGTAGAAGGATAAGTAATCATTAAACAGCAAAGATTCTCTTTATGCTCTGCTGCCTTGACTTTCAAATCAGTAACATCAACGTTGCCATTTTCATCACAGTTAACGGCAACAACTTCTAACCCCATCATTTGAGCAGTTGCAGGATTGGTTCCATGCGCTGATTTGGGAATAAGACAAATATTTCGTTTTGCTTCCCCCAAACTGTCCTGATAGCGCCTAATTGCCAATAGTCCGGTATATTCTCCCTGAGCCCCGGAATTCGGCTGCATACATACATCATCAAATCCCGTTATGGCTTTAAGCTGATTTTTAAGGCCTTCGACCATTGCCAGATAACCTCCAACTGCAGATTTAGGAGCAAATGGATGAACATTAGCAACATTGGCCCAGGATAATGGTTCCAATTCAGCAGCAGCATTAAGCTTCATGGTACAAGAACCTAAAGGAATCATGCTATGAACTAAAGAAATATCCTTATTTTCCAAGCGCTTAAGATAACGCATCATTTTAGTTTCGGTCTGGTAATTACTAAAAACCTCATGGGTTAATATGCTATCCTGACGGTATAAAATGGATTGACTACCTAATAAACTCTCATCATTTACATTTTCAAATTCTTGATTTTCTGCAATCAGACTAAATAGCCGCTCAATATCTGCAAGCGTGCTACTTTCACCAATAGAAAGAAAAATGGTACCCTGATATAGACCAAGAGCATAACCATTATCTGCACATTTTTCAATTAACTGTTCAGGATTATCAATCTGAAAGCTAATAGTATCAAAAAGATAGTCATTATTCAGTAAGTGTACACCTGCCTTACGCAAATTATATGCCAGCAGGTTGGTAAAATGTGTTACTCGCTTGGCAATTTGTCTTAGCCCGTCTGCCCCATGATAAATTGCATAAAACCCGGCCATATTAGCTAAAAGTACCTGAGCAGTACAGATATTTGACGTTGCTTTCTCCCGACGAATATGCTGTTCCCGGGTTTGAAGCGCCATTCGCAATGCTTTTTTACCTTTTGCATCAACTGAAACGCCTATAATTCGTCCAGGCATGGTACGTTTATACTCATCTTTAGTTGCCATATATGCCGCAGAAGGACCACCAAATCCTAGAGGAATACCAAAACGCTGACTTGATCCAACTGCAATATCTACACCTTGCTGTTCAGGAGATTTAAATAATACTAATGATAATAAATCACATGCCATAACTACCATCAATTTTGGCGCACCACTCTTCCAGCTATTAATCAAGGCTGAATAATCATACACATTACCATATAAGTCCGGATTTTGTACAAAAACACCAAAGATATCATTAGCCACGCAATCTTTAACATCACCAATAACCAGATCAATCTCCAGATACTTCGCTCGTGTTTCTATAACACTAAGTGTTTGCGGAAAAATTTTTGCATCAACAAAAAACTTGTTTCCTGCACTGCCATTAATCCGCTTAGCCATTGCCATAGCTTCTGCTGCTGCAGTAGCTTCATCCAATAAAGAAGCATTAGCTAAATCAAAGCCGGTTAAATCAATAATCATCTGCTGATAATTTAATAATGCCTCTAAACGTCCCTGAGAAATCTCTGCCTGATACGGTGTATATGCCGTATACCAGCCTGGATTCTCAAACACATTACGGCGAATAACAGCCGGAGTTATCGTATCGTAATAACCAAGCCCGGCATAGCTTTTAAGTGGGGCATTCCCATCCATCATTGCTTTTAGCTTGGCTAACGCCTGATCTTCACTTAATCCAACATCTCGCGTAGTTTTACTTTCGCTTAACAATTCATTTGGTATTACTGCATTAATAAATGCATCCAGACAATCATATCCCAAATCGGAAAGCATCTTTTTCTGTTCACCATGGCTCAAACCAATATGGCGTTTGATAAATTCACCCATTTCAAACCTCATAAAATTCAAAACAAAAAACCCCGTTTAATAACAGGGCTTAACAGCTTAATAATTCTTATCCACCAATTAATGATTTATATTTATCAGCACTAAGTAGTGTATCCAGTTCCGCTATATCATCCAATTTAACTTTAAATAACCAACCGGCAGTATGAGGCTCACTATTAGCAAGAGTCGGATCGCTTACCACTGCGTCATTAATTGCCGTAATCTGTCCGCTTACCGGAGAATATAAATCTGATGCTGCTTTAACAGACTCTACAACACCAATTGTATCACCTGTTTTAATTGTCTGCCCAACAGCAGGTAGTTCAACATAAACCAGATCTCCCAAAAGCTCCTGGGCATGATGAGTAATACCAACGCTAACTTCATCGCCATTTTCTGCGCGAACCCATTCATGAGTGTCCACAAATTTCATATCAGCTGTATACATAATAATTCCTTACTTGCGTTATTCAAACAGTTTTTTGCCATTTCTGACAAATGGCAAGTTAATAATTCTGACAGGCTCAAGATTACCGCGAATATCTGCGTAAGCCTTATCCCCCACATCATGTTTTACTCTTGCAATAGCAATCGAAATTTTTAATGTTGGAGAAAATGTACCGCTGGTAATTGTACCACATTCAGCTCCATCAATAATTATCTTCTGCCCCTCGCGTAAAACCCCCTTACCTTCAAGTATAATGCCAACTTGTTTATCTGAATCAGATGCAAGTTTAGCTAGCTGATAAGCTTTTTTCCCAATAAAATCACGACTTTCATCACTCAAATCAACAACCCAATCCATATTGCATGCTAACGGATTAATAGTTTCATCCATATCATGCCCATAAAGATTCATTCCGGCTTCAAGTCGCAATGTATCACGCGCGCCTAGTCCACATGGTTGGACACCAGCCTCAATCAAAAATTGCCAAAACCCCGCGGCCTCTTCACGAGGCAGCATAACTTCCAGGCCATTTTCGCCCGTATAGCCAGTCCTGGCATAAAAGAAGCTGTTAGCTTCAAAAGCCATAAACGGTTTTAATACTTCCAGATTATCTGTAATATGAGGATGCACGGAGGAAACTTTTTTTAATGCATTTGGCCCTTGAATTGCAAGCATTGCCAGATCCCGCCGGTTAAATAATTCTACCTTATAATTAGTAGCAACCTGGCGAATCCAATTCATATCTTTAGCTTCAGTTGAAGCATTAGTCACAATACGGTAACCAAAAGGCATCAGGTAAACAATAAGATCGTCAATAATACCCGCTTCATTATTAAGTAACCCGGAATATAAAGCCTTTCCAACGCCATGTTTTTCAAGCTTGTTAACATCATTACTAATTAAATAACGTAAAAATGACTTGGCATCAACACCATGAATATCAGTAATAAGCATATGTGACACATCAAACATACCAGCATCAGTCCTTACTGACTCATGTTCTTTGATTTGTGAGCCATAATTAACAGGCAGTGCCCACCCGCCAAAATCCACAATTTTGCCACCGCTATCCGTATGACATTGATAAAAAGGAGTATAATTCATAAATTTCTTTCAGAATAACATGCTGTTTTAATAAATGAAGCCGAGTAAAACAATCAGATTTTAAGCTATTAAACCAGTAATTTGAATCGCATAATTTTACACCAAATTCAGATTAGATGATTTTTTTCCTATTGTGCAGTCGCTAAATAGGCATAAAACTAAATAAACATAAGTAATAAAAAAACAGTGTATTTTATTATCAGTCAACTATCTATAAATATAAAAAAAACCCTATATAGTGGCAAAGACAAAATATAGGGGATAGAGGAAAACTATTATCCTTCATTAACAATTAATTTTTGAAATCAGAAAATTCCGGGCAACATAATGCTACCCGGATTTAAGGAAGGGCTGCAATAATATATTTATTACCAGCTACATATCCAGTTATACGATTGCTGTGGGGTATAATACATGTATGCTTGTAACCCATCTACCCAAGTCCATTGGCCTGCAGGATTCGGTACTGAAGTTGGACAGCTTGATGGATTAAGTACAATCCAAGCATTAGCATTCTGCATTAACTGTCCATTATAAGGACTATTTTCAAACCCGGCACCATTTAGCAAAACCATATTATTGTTTATAGAAAAGCCTGATCCGACAAAGTTACCTCCATTACCACTATAACTATATTGATAATTATTATTAAAAGACGGTGCCCAGTCAGTATTTCCAGAACTTGGCGTCCAATAATAAACATTATCAGTACCATATAAAGAGCTGCTTTCTATATATACCTGAAGCGCATTTGGATTTGGCGTAATAGCAACATAATTTCCTCCCCATCCGGAAATATTGGTGTATGTCAATGCCAATGGAGCAATGAATCCATCCGGTAAAGTAATCTGGATAGCTGCAACATTTGCTACTGCATCTCCATTAGACACGCTAGGATGGTTCTCATTCATCCAACCTGATTGTAATTGGGTAACTATATCCCCATTATTATTGTTATAATTAGAAGAAGAACTACTCCAATTTTGCGAGTTAAAATTTAGCAGCGTAATATTAGTCATATTTGATGTAGGATAATACCCTCCATTGGCAGTCCATAATCCTATAGCAGTATTTACTCCACCGTTATTTGGAGTTTGCGGGCTATTTTGTGAGTAATAAAAATTAGTGCCATAACTCCATGAGTTATCAAAATTACCTAAAGGATTTAAAGTATAAACGCTTTGCCCTGTTACACCCGAGAGTATAAGCTGCCCATTTGTTGAGCCATTTGACGGAAAGTTATCTGTACTCCAGTTACCACACATTAAATATGATACACCAACCTGGCCAAGCGTATACAGATATGATACCGTAGGTGCATAAATATAGAGGTTGTATCCTGGTAAACTGCCAACACTCTGACCATTACATGCGGCAATATTGTTAGTTACAGATCCCATCAGCGCTGGATAATCATTATTTACATAGTATGGCTGAATCGTCTGTCCAGATACAACAGAACTTTCTACAGGAGAACCATTGGCAGTTGTCAACATTGGTGCGCAAGCTGTTTGTGCAGATTCAGTATTATAAAAGTCCTGCATTTTTCCCAATGCTCCGTTTTGCAGACTATACTTCTCTAATGCATTAACACAGCTTACCACATTCGGCAAAGGATACTGATAATATAAAAGCGTTTGAGATTGCGCAACCTGGTTCAAAGAATCTATTAAATTTTTACCAGCAGTACCTGTTATAGCAGGACTATTTTGCAAAGCAGAATATAAGGCAGCGGTAGCTGACCCTACCCCAGTTCCAACATTTGCCAGATAAGGAATTACTTCATTGGTTGACTCAAAGATGAATTGTCCTTGCGAGCTTTGGCTGGAAGTATAAATTTCAAAACTCTGGGAAGAGTAGCTTTGATTACCGACAGGCACATCAGTAATAATATAATTAAGGGTATTCAAATATAACTGATTTACAATCTGGGCAAAAACAAGCGTTAATTCTTCCTGTGCATTATTATAGTATGCTGCCTGACCACTTTCAGTATTTGGATAACCAGGCATGGCACCTATATTGGTTGGATTATAATAGGCTCCTGTTACACTAGTAATATCTTGTAAATAATCACTTGAAGCAGCTTGCGGATTCTGAGTATAATTGGCATAGTTAATGTAATTAATCATATAAGCTACAGCATAGGCTTGTTGCACAGCATAAAGACTTTGCTGGTATGTATTTACAACTATGCCATTATACTGACTAAGAAAAGGTACCAGATTAATTGCTGTTCCCTGGTAAGTCATTGTAGCGGCAAGAGCTAGTTGCAAATCCTCCAGCATAGTAAGATATTGCGAATCTGCCCACACGGTTACCTGATTCTGTGATTGATTAAACTTTACTGTTACGCCGGCAATCTGTCTTACCGAGGTAATAAAACTAGCTGAACCACTACTTGTCACAGCTTGCAGACTAGAATAATCAGCAGTTCCCTGGCTACTAAGGATAGCTAAAATTGCTGACTCTACATTAGTAGATTGCGCGGCTGGAGTTAATGTATGAGAATCAGAATACCAAAAACCCGCATCCTGCATAAATTCCTGGACAAATCCCCCACTTCCAGTAATATTTCCTATAGATACGCTATAGGAACCGTAATCAGTATTATAGTTTGCAATAGCTTCTAAATCAGAAGCCCCCCATAAAGCAGTTGTTGCATCCTGAAGATTTACTGAAATTGTGGCTATTTCTTGCGCCTGAGTATTTAACTGTAACTGCATATTGGCAAATTCCTGCTGAACACAGCTATTACCGGCATTACTGCCCATATAACCTAAAACGGAACCGGCAGTACCCGTGACTAAACCTAGTGCGGTACCGGCTCTTGGAATCAAGGAGATAAAACCGGTAGCTATTGACAAACCAGTGCTGACATTACCTAAAACTGAACCACAACCGCCACCAGATTTCAGGCTATTTTTGTTTGACCGTATTGGTGTGGTAAACATCTGCTGAATTTCCTGATATGAAATCGGACCTTGCACACGAACTGTCTGCGGGGTATTATTACCACCCCCACTATTGCCACTGCTACAACTTGTCAAACTTAACGAAGCCATTACTGCTACAGTTATTTTTTTATAATTTCTGATTATTTGATTCATAAAATAGTACCCTTTCAACTTTAATTTACCCTTCATGTCAAGCAATCTTAATTCACCAACTCCAGTTTTGCTAACTGAAACTGGATAAAAATGCAAAAGATTGCCGCTAAAATTTATACAAATTATAGATAGCTGGAGAAGGTATTATATTGTCGTTGATTTTGAGGATTAATAGTATTATTGCAATAATTTAAAAAATTTCTGCAATAATTCGGAAGTGCCGCTAATAATAAATATAATTGACTTGGTTTTCTATTTTCAAACTGGTAGAATGTTGTCTTGTGAGAAAATAAATCGGGGGAAAAAGAATCGGATGTTTGATAATATAGTCATATTTACACAACTGATAGAAATTGGAAATTTTGGCAAAACGGCAGAATACCTGAATTTATCCCCTTCAACCTTGACAAGAAAAATACAGGACCTGGAAAACTATCTAAATAAGCAGCTATTGATTCGGGATACCAGAAATATTGAATTAACCAGTGAAGGTAGTATGGTTTATCTTCAGTTTAAAGATTTACGTGGCCAGTTAAACAATTTATATAAATCTTTCAATGAAGATAATTCCAAAAAATCAGGCATACTAAACGTAATACTGCCCATTGAATTTTCATATGGTTTAATTTCACCTTATTTAAGTTATTTCATTAAAGATCATCCGGATATAAAATTGAATGTTTATTATGAACTTAGGCCGGATGAACTAAAAAACATGGACATAAATATAATTATCACCCGAAGACAGATCAACTACCCTGAATATATAAGCCGCCTGATTCGTAGCGAATCAATCCAACTTTATTGTACTCCCCAATATGCCTTGAAAAATGGAATGCCTTTAACAATAGAAGATATCAGTGATCATAACCTGATCGGCTGTATAGAGCATTCAACCGAAACAAATTCTTTGGATTATATTACATTTACCAATAAATATACCCATGAAAAATTTTTATGGAGTAATTTGGATAATACCGCATTAAAAACTAATATGAGCACGCACAGTCTTCATATCGGCCTGGCTGGAGAACATATATTTGGATCCTGGAGTTTTCCATGTTCTGACCTGGTTAACCAAGGTAAGTTGCTTCAGGTATTACCGGAATGGTATGCCTTCAAACAGGATTTTTACCTGTATTGCCGTAAGAAAACCAGTCCACTTGACCAGACATTTATTGATTTTATTAATCGCTGTATGAACCATTCAATTGAATTATGCGTGGAACATTGTGAATAAACCCATTTTGCAGGAAATCTTGGTATGACTATTATAACTACAAAACATTTAAAAAATTATC
>Ga0206101_1000209_pt1 | contig 12971 bp, 14 predicted proteins | sample 1B0metagenome_FD_148613 | JGI IMG/M metagenome (GOLD analysis project Ga0206101, IMG submission 148613) | Enriched microbial communities from leaf-cutter ant dump, University of Wisconsin, Madison, United States - 1B0 | ecosystem: Environmental > Terrestrial > Nest > Insects nest > Nest dump... | reverse complement strand
TCAGGTATGCGAACGGCGCCTACGAGTGGACGCTTACCGGCACATCTGAATAAACGGGCGCACAAGCGTATCAGGCGGACAGGCGCTTCAATGCCTGCTCCATGTTCATGCCTTTCCTCAGCACGGGTGCAAACAGGTCGCCTTTTTTTTCCAGCCGCTTCAGCGTGTTTTTTATATTGAACCGCAGCGGGTCGAGGCTGCTTTTCACCTCCTTCCATTCCAGCGGCGTGGATACCGGCGCGCCGGGCCGCGGCCGCAGGCTGTAGACACAGGACAGTGTAGAGCCTTGCTTGTTCTGGAGATAATCGAGGTAGATGTGCCGTTTGCTGCGCTTGCTCAGCGAGCGCTCCAGCGTGGTGGTCTCCGGCAGCTGCTCCTGCGTCAGCTGTGCGATCAGCTCTGCAAAACGGCGTGCGTCCTCATAGTCGTACCGCGCGCCCAGCGGCACATAGACGTGCAGCCCCGTTGCACCCGAGGTCTTGCAGCAGGAGGCCACGCCGGCCTTGTCTAAAATTTCCCTGATCACCAGCGCGCATTCCACCACCTGCGCAAAGGTATTCTGCTCCGAAGGGTCAAGGTCCATCACCAGGTAGTCCGGCCTCTCCGGCGCAGCGGTGCGCGAGTTCCACGGGTTCAGCTCGATGCAGCCGAGGTTGGCGAGGTACAGCAGCGAAGGCTTGTCGTTGCACACGAGGTAGTCTACGGTCTTGCCCGCAGAATCAGACCATACCGGGTACGTTGTCATCCAGGACGGCGCCTGCTCTCCGGCGTCTTTATGGAAGAAAAATTTTCCGGTGATGCCGTTGGGATGACGCTTCAGCGACTGCGGCCGGTCTTTAAGATGAGGGATGATATACCGGTATACGGCGTTGTAGTAGTCAATTACATCGCCTTTGGTATAGCCTTCTTCCGGCCAGTATATTTTATCCAGGTGCGTGAGGTTGACTTTCCGCGTGCCTGCGGCTGGCTGTTTCATATGTCGGTTGTTTTGTGTGACCGGTTCCTGTTCCTCCGCTTCAGTGACGACGGGTGCTTCGCGATGTACCTCCTTCGGCATCTTATCCTCCCGCAGTCCCATGAACACGGGATGCCGCCGGTTGCCGCCTTCCGTCACCTCGGTGTATTTCAGCTGGCATACCAGTTGAGGCTTCACCCAGGTCACAGGCATGTTCAGCCGTACCTTTTTCCCGAAGGGGTTGACCTTCGTCACCAGCGGCTGCATGCGCCGGAACACTTCCTTCAGCGTGCTGTTATCGAAGCCGGTGCCGGTATGCCCGATATATGTCAGCTTCCCGTGCTCGTAGGTGCCCAGCACCAGCGCGCCGAAGTACTTCCTGCTGCCGCGCGGCTCTGTGTAGCCGGCGATCACCGCTTCGTCGGTGAGCATGTGCTTTACCTTCAGCCAGTCGCCATTGCGCACGCCCTCGCGGTAGGGGCTGTCCGCACGCTTGGCGATCATTCCTTCCAGCCCTTTCTTCCGCAGCGTGTGGAAAAAGGCAATGCCTTCGCCGCTTACATGATCGCAGTATTTCACCAGCCCGCTCTCCGGCAGCATGCTGCGCAGCAGCTCTTTCCGCTCCAGCAAAGGTCGGTCTTTCAGGGATTTCCCGTTCAGGTACAGCAAGTCAAAGACATAGTAGGCCAGCGGCGTATCCCTGTTTTGCCCGTACTGCTGCAGGTTCTGGAAGCCCGGCATGCCATGCTCGTCGAAGGCTACGATCTCGCCGTCTATGACCATGCGTTTTTTTATCCGGGAAAGCTCTGCAAATACCTCGGGATAAGTGGCCGCAAAAGAAATGCCTTTACGTGAGTAGAATCTGGTATTGCGCCCGTGCAGCTCCGCGATAGCACGGTATCCGTCCCATTTGATCTCATAGATCCACCCAGGGTCATCAAAAGGCTTGTCCGCCAGCTTTGCCAGCATCGGACGGATGTATTCCTTATATGCCTCCGGCGGCGACGGTACCGTCAGAGCTTTTTTTTTACGACAGCCTTCTTCGCCGCAGGCGCCTTTGCCCGCGCCGTGCTCCCACCCTGCCTCGCCTCGGTATACGCCAGCGCGCGCTGTGTCGCATAGTCTTCGCTGTCGTACGGCTCGTCGGTAGCATAGCGGTCGCGGTGCTTGATCAGCAGCCAGCTGCGCTCATCCCTGTTCATCCGCACCAGCGCAAACTCCCCTTTCAGCTTCCGCCCTTTCATGCGGAATTTGATGCTGCCGTTCTCAAGATCTTTCGCGAACTGTGCGGCAGAGATCACCTTGCCATCCTTATCTACAGGTTCATAGGTGCCGTGATCCCATACAGTCACGTATCCCGCGCCGTAGTTACCTTCGGGTATGGTCCCTTCAAACTCCGCATATGAAATAGGGTGGTCTTCCACCATCATCGCCAAGCGCTTGTCGGCCGGGTTGAGCGACGGCCCCTTGGGTACTGCCCAGCTTTTGAGCGTCCCCTGCAGCTCCAGCCGGAAGTCGTAATGCAGTCGTGAGGCATGGTGCCGCTGCACGGTGAAGATCAGCTGCCGGTCGCCCCGCGCTACTTTACCTTCCGGCTCCGGCGTGCTTTTGAAATCGCGCTTGCACTTGTACTGTGACAGGCTCATCAGCTTGCTTTTTTGCTTTTCAGGCTTTCCTTCAGCTGCGCCATCAGGTCGGTGGTGGTATTGCGCACCAGCTTGAACTTCGGCGGGCTCACCCGCTTGCCCTTGGCCTTCGAGGTGATGATCTTCATCAGCGCAGCGCTGTAGGTGTCCTTGTATTTGTCAATGGAAAATCTCGCCGGCGTCAACTGGTTGATCAGCGTCACGGCCATCTTCAGCTCGGCAGGCTTTACCGTGGTCTTCTCCGGCACCTTGATATCTTCTGTGCTCCGTATCTCTTCGGGGAAACGCAGCTTCATCAGGATGATCATATTGTCTGCCGCAGCCTTCAGCATACAGAAGTTCTCTTTCGTGCGCATTACAAAAGATCCCAGCGCCACCTTCCCGGTCGTCTCCAGCGCCTTGTGCAGCAAGGCATACGCCTTGGCGCCGTTCTTTCCTGGTGCAAGGTAATAAGGCGTGTCGAAATACATGCTGTCTATCTCCTGCTCCTCTACAAATTCGTTGATCTCGATCAGCTTGGTTTTCTCCGGGCTTGCCTTTTCAAAATCCTCCTCAGTAAGTACTACGTATTGATCGCCGTACTTGTACCCTTTCACGATGTTCTCCCAGCTTACTTCCCTGCCCGTGCTTTCGTTCACCCGCCGGAACTTGATATTGGCGTGGTTTTTCTTATCCAGCAGGTCAAGATCCAGCGTGCTTGATTCCACCGCGGGATAAATGCCCACCGGTATATTCACCAGTCCGAACCCTATTGCTCCTGTCCAGATCGCACGCATACAAAATGATTTGTTGAAAATCAAGGTAAAAAACATGCCATCAGAACGGACGGCAATGCGCAGGAAGCTGATTGTCAGCGGCGATCATGAAAATGTTACCTTTGACTGCACATTTAATCACTACGGTGAAACGGACTATAAAATATTACAGGATCATCTGGGCCCGGCACGATTTACCTGCCGGCCTTTCTGTTTTCCTTGTGGCGCTGCCGCTTTGCCTGGGCATCGCTCTTGCCTCGGGCGCGCCGCTGTACGCAGGATTGTTATCAGGCATTATAGGCGGACTTGTCGTCTCCCTGGTCAGCGGTTCGCAGCTTGCGGTCTCAGGGCCTGCGGCGGGATTGACGACCGTAGTCGCCGCCTCCATCATATCGCTGGGCGGCTATAAGGTCTTTCTGCTTGCAGTCATGGTTGCCGGCCTGTTCCAGCTGGTGCTCGGGCTTTTGAAGCTGGGCATAATCGCCAGCTATTTCCCTTCGTCGGTCATCAAAGGCATGCTGGCCGCTATCGGCATTATTCTTATCTCAAAGCAAATCCCCATAGCCATCGGCTATGATCATCCCGACTTCTGGACAAGCGGATTTCTTCAGCTTTTTTCTTCAGACAATCTGCTTGGCAATTTCGAACAGTTTAACCGCAGCCTCACCCGGGGAGCGATACTCATAACGACCGTCTCGCTTGTTATCCTGGCGGTGCTCCAGCAGCCGTTCGCAAAGAAGCTGAAAATTGTCCCTGCCCCGCTGCTGGTCGTTATTATAGGCATCACGGCAAACATGCTATTCACAAGCGCCGCTTCCGGCTTTTCGCTCAGGCCGGCACAGCTGGTGGCTATTCCCTTTAATGTTTTCGCAGACATCTCCCTACCCGACTTTACCAGGCTGTTTTCCACAACGGCAATATGGAAAGACGGCGTCGTTATCGGACTGCTGGCCACGCTCGAAACATTGCTGTGCATTGAAGCCATCGACAAGCTGGACAGCCGGAACCGCATTACCCCGGTCAACCGCGAGCTGATCGCACAGGGCATCGGCAACATGACCTGCGGGCTTTTGGGCGCGATCCCGATAACAGCAGTTGTGGTGAGAGGCGCGGCGAACATTGACGCAGGAGCAAGAACAAAGCTTGCCGCCTTTACACACGGACTGTTCCTGCTATCCGCCATATTGTTTGTCCCTTTCCTGCTCAACAAAATTCCCTACGCATCCCTTTCCGCCATCCTGCTCATCACGGGCTACAACCTGACGAAGCCCAGGCTCTACCGCAATATGTGGCGCCTGGGATGGAAGCAGTTCCTGCCGTTCCTGATCACGATCATCGTCATCCTCGCGACCGACCTGCTCATCGGCGTCAGCATCGGGCTGCTGGTCTCTGTTTATTTCATCATTCAAAACAATTTCAGGGCGGAATACAGGATGACCACGACCCAGCATCAGGGCATTGAAAGCTACTATATCAGGCTCAACACCAACGTGACCTTCCTGAACAAGGTGAAGCTGAAAAAGACACTGGACGAAGTGCCCGAATACAGCGTGCTGACCATTGACGGAAGCGGATGTAACTTCATTGACTATGATATCCTGGAGATCATCAGCGAATACGACAACAAAGCCCGCGACAGGCATATCGAGCTGCACCTGAAAGGCATTCAGAAAGTAGCAGTCACGGCCGCGCATTGACGGGCTTTCTTCCGGCGTTTTCTGCATCTGTGCACCGGACACCGTCGTTTTCTTCAGGGACAAGGGTAATCACAATTTCATGCTGTCGATAGGCAATATGTATATACTGCCCGGCCTCAAAGCCGCTATCTTCGAGCCAGCGGCCGGACAGCCGTATCTCGGGAAATACGGCGTAGTTGCCGTGGCTGCGTGCGAAGTGCCGGTTGCAGATGCGCATTTTCCGCATCCGGGGATAACCTGTGTTTATGGATGATGTTTGCATGAGATTTGCTTTTTGTACAGGCAAAGCACGGCTGACAGCGCCGGATATTCAAGTTTAAAAAGGGATATTACAGCAACTGTTCCGGATTGTTTACCAGTAAATTATCCAGCTTCCGGCAGATGTTTCTGAAATAAAAAGACTAAATTTGAACCACTATAACTACTGCCGCTATGCAAAACAAGATCCATGAAGGCCGCAATATAAAACGCTTCCGCGAAATGCTGGGCATCAAGCAGGAAGCCCTTGCCTATGAGCTCGGCGACGACTGGAACCAAAAGAAAATATCCCTGCTGGAACAAAAGGAAACGATTGAGCCGGCGATATTGCAGCAAGTGTCTACTGCGCTGAAAATACCGGTGGAGGCTCTTCAGAATTTTGATGAGGAGCAGGCGATCAACATCATTGCCAACACTTTTCACGATAGTGCAGTAGCCAATACTTTTACAGAAAGCGCTCAGGCTAATTTTAAATGTACATTCAATCCGATAGACAAATTGGTGGAAGTTTTTGAAGAAAATAAAAACCTGTATGAACGCCTGCTACAGGCCGAGCGGGAAAAGGTGGGATTACTGGAAAAGATGTTGAAGAAAGATGATTAAGTTTTTAGTACCTGCGGGGTAACGACTCAATATCAAAAGATACAGTTTCAAGTCAACCGGAACACAATTAACTTCCGGGTTCGGGAAACCATCTATACTCCCAATTTTAACCCGTCGAATTCGACGGGGTTAAAGATCAGGTCGGTCTAAACAGTTTTGTAATAACACCCAAGGAAAACTAAATTTGAACTACTTTAACTAATGCCGCTATGTACAACAAAATTCATGAAGGCCGCAATATAAAACGCTTCCGCGAAATGCTGGGTATCAAGCAGGAAGCCCTTGCCTATGAGCTCGGCGACGACTGGAACCAGAAGAAAATATCCCTGCTGGAACAGAAGGAAACGATTGAGCCGGCGATATTGCAGCAAGTGTCCACCGCACTGAGGATACCAGTAGAGGCTTTTCAGAATTTTGATGAAGAGCAGGCAATAAATGTGATCTCTAATACTGCTTCATTTGAAAATTGTCAGCAGCCTGCATTTTTTAATCATTACCCTACTTTCAATCCTTTAGAAAAATGGCTGGAAACGCTGGAGGAAAATAAAAAACTTTATGAGCGCCTGCTACAAACCGAGCGGGAAAAGGCGGCATTGCTGGAAAAGATGCTGGAGAAAAATGGTTGAATTCTCAGTAACTCCAGGACAATGACCAAACATCAAAAGATACAGGTTCAAGGCACGGAAATAGCAATTGTTTCCGGTCAACTGGACGATTATATTTCTTTAACGGACATTGCCCGCTATAAAGACAGCGCACATACGGATGCTATTATCCAGAACTGGATGAGAAACCGGAATACAATAGAGCTTTTGGGATTTTGGGAGACTATTTACAACCCCGATTTTAAACCCCTCGAATTCGAGGGGTTTAGAAAACAGGCTGGCTTAAACAGTTTCGTGATGACCCCCAAACGATGGATAGAAACGACCAATGCTATCGGGATCATTTCCAAATCGGGCCGGCATGGCGGCACTTATGCGCATAAAGATATCGCTTTGGAATTTGCGTCCTGGATTTCCATTGAGTTCAAGCTCTATGTCATCAAGGAATTTCAGCGGTTAAAGGAAGAAGAAAAGGATCAGCGCAAGCTGGAATGGGATTTACAGCGAACTATTGCCAAAATCAATTACCGCATTCATACAGATGCCGTAAAAGAAAACCTGATCCCGAAAGAGGTTACACGGAAGCAGGCCAGTCTTGTTTATGCCAATGAAGCCGACCTTTTAAACGTGGCTTTGTTTGGCATTACAGCTAAAGAATGGCGGGATACAAACCCTGATAAATCCGGCAATATCCGGGATTATGCCAGCCTGGAGCAGCTGGTGGTGCTGAGCAATATGGAAGGTATTAATGCATTGCTTATTCAACAGGGATTATCGCAGGGTGAAAGGCTCGTTCAGCTGAACAAAGTTGCAATTGCCCAAATGAAATCGCTGGTTGAAAACAGTACGATGAAAAAATTGAAATAGACAGGATCACTCCAGCTCTATCACCGTTATCTCCGGCATAATCCCCAGCCGTCCGGGATAGCCGAGGAAGCCGAAGCCGCGGTTCACATACAGATACTGTGCTCCCTCGTGATACAGCCCTGCCCATTCCTTGTACACATACTGCGCCGGGCTCCACCGGAAGCCGGGGATCTCGACGCCGAACTGCATGCCGTGCGTATGACCGCTCAGGGTCAGCTGTATGTCGGGGTACTGCGGGCGCACTTCTGCGTCCCAGTGCGAAGGGTCGTGGGAGAGGAGGATCTTGAAGGGGATGTTTTTTTCCGGCAGGCCTTCATACGCCTTCCGCATGTTGCCGTATTTCGGGAAGCCGGCGCGCGCGCTCCAGTTCTCGATGCCGATCAGCGCGATCTGCTGTCCGCCGCGCTCCAGCAGCACGTGCTCGTTCATCAGCAGCCGCCAGCCCATCTCTTGCTGCACCTCCATCAGCCGCTCCAGGTTGTGCCGCTTCTCTGCCGGCGTATCCCAGGAGACATAGTCGCCGTAGTCGTGGTTGCCCAGCACGGAATAAACGCCCATCGGCGCGGAGAGCGCTGCAAACATTTCCCGGTACCCTTCCACCTCGTCGGTTTTGTTGTTGACGAGGTCGCCGGTAAACAGGATCAGGTCGGGTTTTTCGTCCAGCACTTTCTGTATGCCCTTCATCACGGCGGCGGGATTGTCGAAGCTGCCGGTGTGTATATCGGACAGCTGCACGATCTTCAGCCCACGGAACGCCTCCGGCAACGCAGCCAGCCGCAGCCGTATCCGCCGCACCCGGTAAGTGTAGCGGTTGACCGTGCCATAGATAAAAGCAGTAACAATCGCGCCGCCGGCCAGCAGCGCCAGCCGCGAGATGAACACGGAACGGGGAATGCCCGAATATCCTACGGCAGTCACCGCCGTACCGCCGGTATAAAACAGCTGCGTCACCCAGGCGACCAGCCGCCGACCTTCATCCAGCAGCATGAACACCAGGATCAGCAGCTTGCCCGCAATAAAGCCGAGGGTGAAGGTGATGTATATATTCCGCAGCATGTGCGGCAGCGCTGCCCAGTTGACCTGCCGGAACAGCACGATGCCCAGCCACGTGAGACAGGTCAGCACGATATACAGCACTGTAAGAGCCGTCCGCCACGATGCTGGCAGCGACCGCAGCGCCGAGCGGATCACAATATAGCTGTAAAACTCGGAGAGTCCGATAACGCCGAGGATGATGATAAGCCTTGTCCACATATGCGTTCAGGTTCAGAATGCCAGGAATGCCTCGGCCTGCGCCTGCATGGCGGCAGCCGTTTCCTTTTTCAGCAGGTTGCCTGCCATGTCTATTTCTTCGTTAATGCGCGAGATCGGCAGCTTGTTGTAAAACACCTGTATGCGGAGGTAGTTCAGGATGTTGGTCATATGATCCAGCCCGCGCAGGTTGCCCGCGCGCCCGTCCGATATCCCCACCAGCATCGCCTTCTTGTACCACCAGCAATGGCGGATGTCGCTGTTGTCCATCATCAGCTTCAGGATGCCGGGGAAGCTGCCGTTGTACTCCGGCATGATGAATACGAACTTCTCCGCCGGCACCAGGTACCGCGCCTCCACCGCCGTCAGCTCGCCGCTCCGCTCCCATACGTTGACCCCCTGGAGGGAAAACAGGTGCACATCGTCCGTGTGCGCGGAAAGCAGGCCATGATATACCTGCGCTATCCGCAGGGTCATGCTGTCATTCCGGTTGGTGCCGGCAATAATGGTGATCATGGATTTTCCGGTCGTGAAAACAGCAAAGGTAATGGCTTTGGCATGATCATGCTATCAAAAGAACCAATACGACAATTCAATTTTATTAAATAATTATATGTCAGCTCCTTCATTACGATTAAATAAAATATCCCGTCGCGGCTAATTATCCACATCCTGCGGAAAGTCGGCGATGCGCATTAATTTTACAGACATTATCCAAGAGGGAGTCATGGAATTTACTTATTATGGCCATGCCTGTTTCCTGGTAAAGGCAGGGGGGATAAAATTTTTATTTGACCCTTTCATTACCGGCAATGAGCTGGCGAAGGATGTGGATATCAACAGCATCGAGGCGGATTATATCCTGGTCTCGCACGGCCACGGCGATCATGTGGGCGACCTGATGGCGATCGCGAAAAGGACGGGCGCCGCGGTTGTCGGCGCTTTCGAGGTGACGAACTGGGTGCAGCGGCAGGGCTATGACCGGGTGCACCCGATGAATTTCGGATCTTTCCGCTTCGACTTCGGCCGGGTCAGCTTTGTGCCTGCCTGGCACAGCAGCGCGCTGCCCGACGGGACCTACGGCGGCAACCCGGGCGGGTTCGTCGTGAGCACGGAGGCGGGCAGCTTCTACTATAGCGGCGATACCTGCCTGATGATGGATATGCAGCTGATACCGCGGTATGCAAAGCCGGACTTCGCCATCCTGCCCGTAGGCGGCAACTTCACAATGGACGCCGCCGATGCGATCACTGCAGCTGAGTTCATCAAATGTAACAAGATCATCGGCGTGCATTTCGACACCTTCCCGCCGATACGGATAGACCAGGAAGCGGCGCAGGAGCAGTTCCGCGCGGCCGGCAAGGAGCTGATACTGCCGGAGATCGGCGCTACCATATCGCTCTGAACCGGCGGAGTGATCCAGATGTGTCTTGAAAAAACCGCCGGATAAAAAAAGTTTTGTGTTTATATTGTACTGATTTCTGAGGCATGTCTAAAGTAATAGCGATTGCAAATCAAAAAGGAGGTGTCGGCAAGACCACTTCCGCCATCAACCTGGCGGCCAGCCTGGCAGTGCTCGAGCACAAAACACTGCTGATCGACGCCGACCCGCAGGCCAACAGCACGACGGGCAACGGCTTTGACCTGAAGAACATACAGCTCAGCCTGTACGACTGCATGGTGAACGAAACGCCGGTAAGCCAGGTAGTGCTGGAAACGGAGACGCCCAACCTGTACCTGCTCCCTTCGCACCTCGACCTCGTCGGCGCGGAGATCGAGCTGATCAACCAGCCGAACCGGGAATACATCCTCCGCAACGCGCTGGAAGAGCAGCGCGGGGATTATGACTTCATCATCATTGACTGCTCCCCATCCCTCGGCCTGATCACCGTGAACGCGCTCACCGCGGCCGACAGCGTGATCATACCGGTGCAGTGCGAGTACTTCGCGCTGGAAGGGCTGGGCAAGCTGCTGAATACGATCAAGATCGTGCAGACGCGCATCAATACCGAGCTGCAGATCGAAGGTATCCTCATGACGATGTACGACGGGCGGCTGCGGCTGAGCAACCAGGTAGTGGAGGAGATCAAGAACCATTTCGGCGATCTTGTCTTCAACACCATTATCCACCGCAACACCAAGCTGGGAGAGGCGCCCAGCTTCGGGAAGCCGGCACTGATGTATGACGCGGACAGCACCGGGGCGGTCAACTACCTGAACCTGGCCAAGGAGATCCTGCAGAAGCATGATATGACCCGGATCAAGAACGAGGATAAAATTTTTGACCAGCATGGCACAGACCAATAAGAAGCAGGCGTTGGGCAAAGGCATTCGCGCGCTGCTGCATACGATAGACGAAGACCTCGGCGCCGGCGAAGGCGTGCCGGCCATCTCCGGGCAGAACGCGTCGGGGGTGATCAGCCGCATCCCCGTGGAGCAGATCAGCGTGAACCCGAAGCAGCCGCGCCGCGACTTCGACGAGCAGGCGCTGAAGGAGCTGTCGGAAAGCATCCGCCTGCACGATGTCATCCAGCCGGTGACGGTCGTCCGCCTGGCTGGCGGCAAATACCAGCTTATCGCGGGAGAACGCCGCTGGCGCGCTTCCAAAATGGCGGGGCTGAAGGATATCCCGGCATACGTCCGCACCGCTAACGACCAGCAGCTGCTGGAAATGGCGCTGCTCGAGAACCTCCAGCGCGAGAACCTCAACGCGATGGAGATCGCCCTCAGCTACAAGCGGCTCATGGACGAGTGCGACCTCACCCAGGAGCAGGTGGCGGAACGGATGAAGAAAGAACGCAGCACCGTCGCCAATTACCTCCGACTGCTGCGCCTGCCGCCCGATATCCAGAAGGCCGTGCGCGACGGGCGGCTGAGCATGGGGCACGCCCGCGCCATCATCAGCCTCGAGCTGGTAGACCAGCAGCTATATGTGTTCCGCGAAATACAGGAAAAAGGCCTGTCCGTACGGCAGGTGGAGCAGCTGGTGAAAAATATGCTGACGGAGAAATCCGCTGCCAGGCCGGCAACAGGTGAGCTGGCCAAGCTGCCGCCGGCATACAAGCGGATACAGGACAATATGTCCTCCCATTTTTCCACCCGTGTAAAGCTGGAGCGGAAGAAGAACGGCAAAGGCGCAATTACCATAGAATTCTACAACGACAGCGACCTGGAACGAATTATGGAAAAGATGCAATTATAACTCGCGTCTTGATCTATATCAAGTTTTTGTTGCCGGCTTGTTATTTAGTTTAAAAATCGTTGCCATTTTCAAACTCTTGTTTACATTTGCTCTATAAGTGGCAGCAAATCCGCTTTCTGCCAGTTAGATTTTCATGGTGATAGGGTTTATAGGGGCTGGCCTGTTCTCAGGCTGGCTTTTCTTATTTCAGGGGAACAGACATAATTTTACACGATGGCAGCTATATCTTCCGGAGACCAGCATGCGCCCGGCCCCGGCTGGGAACAGCTGGCAAAGGAGCGCCGGAAGGCGTATAAAGCCTTGCTGGAAAGGGGCAACAGGAACCGGATGCTGAAAGCGCTCCCGGAGTTGCACGAGGCGGCCTTTGAACGGATCAGCTGCCTGGACTGCGCGCGGTGCTGCAAAAATTACTCTCCCCGCTTCAAGCAGCCCGACATCAGGCGCATCGCCCGCCGCCTCGGCATCCGCGAAGGCGAGCTGGCCGCTACCTACCTGCGGCTGGACGAAGACGGCGATTACGTGGTAAAACAAAGCCCCTGCCCTTTCCTGGCAGCAGACAACACCTGCACGATCTACGAAGACCGCCCCGGCGACTGCCGGCGCTACCCGTATACGGATGAGGACGTGCTGCTGAAACGCGTGTCGCTGACGCTCAAGAATGCAACCGTCTGCCCGGCGACCTTTTACGTGCTGGAAGCATTATCGCGGCTGAAATAGTGCATAATCCCACGCTCCCCGCCTGGTATAGCTTGTGATCCGTCAAAGGCGTAGCTGAAATAACACATGATCACACATCTCTTACCTGAGCATCGCTTGTATGACCCATCATAATCGCAGCTGAAATAGTGCATGATCCCATGCTCCCCGCCTGGTATAGCTTGTGATCCGTCAAAGGCCAACTGAAATAATACATGATTACGTACTTCTTACCTGAGCATAGCCTGTATGACCCATCATAATCGCGGTTGAAATAATGCGTGGCTCCGCACCCGTTCGTCCGCTCAGCGATAGACGCTGACACCTTTAGGGTTGAACTGCCGGCGTAGGGAGTCGAGTATCCGCGCGGTATCTGACACCGGGCTGCTCATGGGCATCAGAATGTAGTAGGTCGCGGAGTCGCGGGTGGCCAGCG
>Ga0206101_1000208_pt1 | contig 13062 bp, 25 predicted proteins | sample 1B0metagenome_FD_148613 | JGI IMG/M metagenome (GOLD analysis project Ga0206101, IMG submission 148613) | Enriched microbial communities from leaf-cutter ant dump, University of Wisconsin, Madison, United States - 1B0 | ecosystem: Environmental > Terrestrial > Nest > Insects nest > Nest dump... | reverse complement strand
GACCCTCTATTTTTTTGTTATGCCTTTTCTTTTTACTCTTCCAGCTCTATTTGCTCCGAAAGTGAATGAAGATAGAATCAAATTCCCAGCAGCCAGTAAAACGACAAGAATTATTTTCGCTTTTTTAAATGTTGTTTTCTTTCTATCAATTACTTTTCTTTTTATTATAAATTCTATGGAAACAGTGTTTATACTCTCTTATAATTTTTATCTTATCATTGCATTCATTGTAAGTACCTCAATCCTTATCTCTAGACTAAAAACAAAAAAGAATGGTTGGATGCTTTTCCCAATTGTTTCAAACAGCATTATTATTCTAGGGATTGCACTTATCACTCTTTTTGCTCACGTTGAAAAATCTGCGTCTTATATTGATTCGTCTAGAGCTCCAATTACGCTCGAAGATTACGACTCAACTCCAATTGTTGACAATGTTTTTAACCTAGAGGCAAAGGGTTACTTGAGCGCTTTTGATTTAAATGGAGAAAAATTTTATATTGAAAGTATCACTACACAATATTCAAGCAACCCTGGAGAGTCATATCTCATTACGTTCAAATGTATTGATGTTTTCACTAGATACTCTTCAGATTATTGTTACACTCAAGTGATTGAAGTTACGCACATTATACAGAAAGCCGAAAATTCATGATTATACATCCCGTTAAATGAGTATACCCTCACTCACGTTATTCCTTATGTTGAAGACCCAATAAAAGGAAACACGTAAATTATTGACTTTAGTCCAAGTTTCGCATATAATAGAAAAATGTAATAACTTCTAAGGAGTCACTCATGAACCTGCATTTTCGACTTGGCGTTATCGCGTCTTCGGGTTCTGCTCTTATTCCTGTGGTTATTTTCGGAACAAGACTTCTAGAGCACATGTAAGGATCTACCATGACAATCGTTTCCCTTCTGCCGATCCCCATTCTTAAAGCGAATGAGGCAGAAGAGAAGAATTATAAGAATTCCGAAAGACCGCTTACCGCTGAAGAAAAGCGTTTCATTAACGGTTTAGGTGTTGGAAAAACTTTTACTATACGTCAGAAGTCTGCGGCTAGCAAGACTTCTATCGTAAAGAACATCACGCGCGAAGGATTTCACTACACTGAGGTAGAGGGCGGTTCTCAATCCTTCTTTCCATACGCGAATGCTCTCCGAGTCGAATGGACTAACGAGCCAAACTCCGTAAGTTTTGGAAAGTTCTACAGCTTTGAAGAGGCTCTCGAAGGGAAAATAAAGATTCTTACGTCCCTTGGTAAGGATTTTTCAATCGGAGCGAGAAACAAGAAGACTTATAGAGTATCTAGTCGAAATTCTAACGGTGTCTCTCTCATTGAGTTTAATAATGGATCCCGCGTTCCTGGAACCCAGAAGTTTTACTTGTATACTGAACTATTTAATATTGTCATGATTTGAACATTGGAGTAATCATTATGAAGAAATTGAAAGATCAAGTTGATTTATCAAATTTGAAGAACAAGGATTTCCTCATTGCAGTAGCAATTATTGCTCTCCCATTTTTTGCAGCTTTTGGAATCATTAATTTTATTATCTTGGGTTAAGTATAGGAAAGCGGTTATACATTATGACGAATCTTGAAGATGCAACTCTTGAACAGCTTCTTAGTGAAATTGGGGCGCGCTTTCCAAAAGAAGCAAATGTTGAGTTCTTCTACACCACTGATACTCCTCATCAGTGGTCTAGCGGTCCGCGTTTGAACTTTTACGATAGTGAAAAAAGAGACTTTATCCATGACTTTGATCGAGCTCGCGAGTGTGCTTTGAAAGCCCGCGCTGGAAAAGTAGGATATGAATCTCACGTTGTTACTTCTTTTGGAGTTCTTATCAAAACTCGCGATAGGGATTCTAATTCATAATGAAAAATGATGAGTGGACTTTCCCAGAAAATGTGAACATCGCTCTCTTGGAGAGCATCAATTCAGCTCTAGAAAATGAAGAGAGCTATAATGATTGACATTAAGGCTTCTTATGTAGAGAAAAACACTCTAGTGAGAGCTTAATGAAACATTGTCAAAGAAAAATCAAACATTCCTCAAAAATTACTTTGATAAGTTGTGTAATTTCTTCTTAATATTCTCAATAAGTTCTTTATAAGCCTCTTTAAGAAGATCTTTTTCAGTTGACATTTAGACTCCTTTTCAATTGATAAACATAGAAATGCATGTTATTATTATGACAAGAGTGAAAGGAAATTCTTCATGTCAACTACAGTTATTGATTTTATTACAAATCAAAGCTCTCCATATAGTCTTGTATGTGACGTTCTTGAGCTCATCTACGAGAACAAGATTCATTATCTGGACCTAGTCCTTGTCAAGGCTCCAGATAATAATGATAGCGACGGTTCAGCGCAACACCCATACCCAGTGAACTTTGGCTATAACTCTGCCACTGAGGACGATTTTGCTCTAGCGTCAACAATTGGGGTATACGATTACTTTGGACTTCGCGATTCTTCTTCTGATACATATTCATCTGAAGGTGCTTATACTGGTAATCAGTACGAGAGGGATCCAAATTCATCCTTTACGAGAGCTCTTGTACTTGACCCTCCCGCATACACTCTTTAAACTTTTAAGGCGGTGCCGAATGGCACCGCCTTAAAAGTAAGAATCTTTATTTGTTTCTATCAGCTGTTTCTTTTTCCCATTGTTTGCGATCCTCTTCCTTTCGTCGGTGATAATCGTCATTTACGAACGGGCCAGCCAAGAAGAAATGTAATAAGTTTAGCGTATACTTTCTTAGTCATTTCTTTCGCACTGTTAGTTATTATCTTTCTCCCTTAAAAGATGTATTAATCTTTCTATAATGTTTTTTCACTTGCTGAACAAGTTCATGAATGCTGTTCACTACTTTTACCTCTGGTCTCTCAAGAGAAAGTTGAAATTCAACATCAAAGGCTCGTTTATACTCTGGGTGAACTCCAACAAAAAGAGGTTTGTCCTTCATCATCATTTTCCCTAATTCTAAAAGAGTGATAGGGCAAAGGGTCTCCTTAGGGAACCAGAAAAGTATGGCGCCAGACAATTCAAGAGCTTCAAATTCCCATGAGATTTGAACCCTTGCTATTTCTCCCTCTAAAGTAATCAACTCGTTACGGCGAGGGTTAGTTACAGTGATATCTAAATCTTCAAGTAATCCTATAATTTCATCCTGCCATAAAGGGCAATTACTAATTCCTCCTGCTAGAAAAAGATCTGGATTAGTATTAATAATTTCTGGAGATGTATAAACTTTCATAAGAACCCCTTTCGCATAATTATTATATCGAGCGGTTGTGTTTTTTAAAACAGCATGTTACTATTAGAAATAGGTTTATTGAAAAAGAGATTCTCTCACGGTAGTTAATTAAGGAATAAAAATGACACAAACTTTCATTACTAAGGATGATGTTCTCTCTATGGCAAACGAGGTCTCTCGCCTTCTGCTTGCAAACGGAGCGTCAATCACCGAGTCGCAAGAGAGCAAGATTGTTACTCTCCTCATGAATCTCTCAATTCTTGTTAGAGACATTTCGTACTCTGCTGATTCAGACAGGTTGCGGTTTGATTCTGAAGTAGAGGCAGAGGTAACTTTTAATGATCGGCGGCACCTTGAACTTCTTTCTTCAGGAATGTTTGACAAGTAACGTATTACCTGTATAGAATAATACTTGTCGAAAGGTTAAGGAAATGATGACACTCACTCGGGCAATGATGGTTTTTTCTCTTTACATGATTTCTTTTATCTCGTTTGTATTTTTTGCACTGGCGGCAGGTGGAGTTTTCATTGTTGAGGGTGATTACACTATGATTGGACTTGCATCTTCTATATTTTCAATGGTGCTGGCTCTAATCATGGACCGCCCTAACGTGTGAAGCAAAAAGAACTCTGGGGTCAACATTTATTTGGTTGACCCCAAACAGGGCGTTATTATTCACAACTTCTGTGTTAACCCCACGAGTACTACTCTCTTCGCAATAACAACATTGTTCTTATTCGAGAGAACGCGGATCTTTTTATAAAGGCTTGCCCTGCATAAAACTAAAGAAAACTCTTAAGGCACCCCTTTCTATGGGTGCCTTAAGAGTTAGAGATAAAAATCTACTCTACGCGGATGTCTTTCCATGTAATATTTATCTTGTCGTGAGTGATCAAGTATGAAACCGAATCGAGAGTAGAAATCACGCAATTGTTCGTTATTCATACCTGGAGCAAATTGTGCAGCTTCAAGGATAAGGGTTAACCCGTTCTTATCAGCATACTCACAAAGTTTAAGGAATAGGCCGGTTGCATGACCTTCTTTCTTCTTTCGTGAGTAGACCTCACTCACTGTTGCTCTCTTTGTGTTTTCCCACATCACTAATCTTGCCGATGCTGAATCACAAAAGAATTCAATCTCATCATTCATTACATTATTCCTGCTCTAACTTGTTGATAGGAATTTGATGAACAACTCGAGCGATAGGAATATAACATTCGGAAGTGTTAACACCATTAGTGAGATCAACACAAGAAAGCTCCAGAACAAATGATTCTTCGTCAACATTCATAGCGACTTCAGAGTAATCTTTTACAAAATAAATTTCATTTTCATATTTGAAGCTATAAAAATCATTAGTTCCCCATTCATCAATTTGGTATGTATAATTACTCGTTCCAAGTGATGTTTCTGGCGAAAGAACTAAATTATCAACAATGCTTTCTTTAGGGTAATCAGGATGCGGATGTTCTTTTACATATGTTACATCATGAGTGAAAGTGAAAGAGAGAGCAATGACTGACGAGACTACCATGAAAACAGCAGCCGCAATAGTAACAAGTCTAGCATAAAGGGGAACTACTAGCTTTCTAGTGTAAAAAAGTACAAACAAAAGTACTAGTACGAAAAGTAAGAGGACTATTGGATCAACATCTCCAACTACATATTGGTATTCCACATTTTTATAAATATTCAAAGAAATAAGACCTAAAATAGCACCTAAAATGCTGGTAACTACTGTAGCGGTGAAGTTAAATTTCGATCCAGGTTTTAATTGATGCTCTTCTACGAATATAAATTGAAAAAATCCGGCAATCAATATCAAAAATATTGTGATAACAAACATGTTCTTCCTTTCTAAAAGATTGTAAAAATTTTAACAAGAAAAAGCAGATTTATTTTTCGTCAAGTATCTTTCGGTACGCTTCAACAGATTCTAGAAGATCCTCACTAGAGAAAGTCACTCTGCGAACCTTTGATTTCTCCTTCTTCAAAAGAGAATTCCATCCAAAGAAGCTTTCCTTAAAGCAGAAATTATCAACAATTTCATCATCATTGTTAATGCGCGAGTATGCGATTACTTCGCAATTATTAATGCTTCCGTGAGAATAATAGCCTCTATTACTAGAATAATCATGAACATTAAGACCCTCGATAAGCCCCATGAGAGTAGCAATCATTTCATGATGAGACACAACAACTACATTTCTAGAGTTTGAATGTAATTCGAGTTCATGAAGAAACAGTCTTGCGCGAGGCGAATAAGAGTATGAGGAAGCATTAAGAGGTCACCTTTTCATCAATAGATTTTATATCTTCCATAATTGGGTTAGAGACTGCAACATGCCCATTATCGTAAAAAATTGCAATGTTCCCGTGACGGAGGGTGCGAGTGTTCCCACAACATTTATCATAGAAAGCAAGGGCGTCTTTACCATCAATTTTGAAGCCCCAAATCTCACCATCTAAAATCTTCATGAGTTTTTCTTGAGTTTGATCAGTAAGTGGCACCTCCATTAAAATTATTGACCCATTAGGTCCGTGAAGACCTTTGCAGCCGAAAGAAGTTGTCGATTCGGAATTTGGATGACAACAAGTGGACGAAGAATGTCCCTCGCATGGTCCCGTATTCATAGTTCTCTCCTATTTTCATTATTCGCGTTCTCTAGCACACAAAGTATACTTTTAACATTTAGAATCTTTGTATTGTATTTTAAGATTGATGATTCTTTCATGTCTCTAAAGAGGTTAAGCCTTTCAAGTCTGCGCTCATCATAAACTCTATTTTGGTCCTTCATTGTAAGCTCAATATTCGAGAGTTCTTCAGTAGAAATCTCAAGCTGGTTCTTATAATACATAAGGAGGGTTTTGTAGAAAACCTTTTTTAGTTTATTCATGATAAAGCTCCCTCAATAAAGATACCTATTTATCTTATTTTAACCTTATCATATGCGGACATTAAAATCAAATTTAATCATGGTTGATTTTTATAAGAGTACCGTGTAAAGTATGTATTAATGAATTCTTGAAAGGCGATTATCGTGAAGGCTTATATTCTGAATCTCATTAAGATTGTTCGGGTCTTTTTTGCAAAGCTTGTTATTCGTCAACATGAATACGCTATGTCTGAACTTGAATTCGAGCGAAAGATGATCATTGAATCTTACGAGTCAAAGATTTCTCATTGGTCTCACCTCTCTTGGACTCCTGGATACCGCGATCTAGTTGAAGACTATGATGCTGAACTTAACAATCTAGAGTCTCGGATCTCTATCCAAAAGGACTTGTATAATCGAGCAGTGAAGACTCTCGAAAATATTTAAGGCGGTAATGAAATGCTTGAAATAACAATCAATGGAAATTCTCATCGTCTTGAGAAGGTAGCCTTTGAAGACATTAAGATGGGAGATCATGTTGCTCATCTTTACATTGACCCAGAGGGTAATGGAAACCAACTATGGTATGGAAATGTCAGCGGCGGGCAGCATGATCGACTTGGTGTAATTCGATACTACTGTAAGGCTGATCCTGAATCTTACGATTTCACGGTTGAGTCCGTAGCAAAGAGTCCCAATAACTCTTCAGAATGGGTTCTTGCTTCTTGGTGGCATGATGATGCCCCTGAGGGTCACTTCCTCTATCGTTTCATTTAACTTTAAGAGTTGTCCATTTTCATTACTTTACGAAGAGATAGATGTTAGTCTGTCACTATAGAGGGTTATATGAAAATTTGGTGTCATTCATTCAAGCAGTGATTAACACTGCTTAAACTGCAGTTTAGATACCCACTAGAGAAATTCTTGAATAATTGAACAAAGAGTATTATTACTAAGCTTCTTCAAATTCTCATCACAATATTTTTAAGAGAGAATAAAAGTATCAGTCGCGATAACCCTTTTAAAGGTTAGTGATCTAAGGTGAATCCTAATTAACTGAAGTATGATCTCAATGAATTCCTCATCAGAACATTCAAGGGTAAAAAATCCATCTTGAAGAGAAGGGTCTTCATTGTAAGGCACCTCTACTTCGGAATAATCACCAGTTGCAAGACTGTGAATATGAGCTCTTGTGATTATTCTTTTATTATCAACCTTGCGCCACTCATGAATAGGGTCAAAATTTAAGTCAGAGATAACTTTCTTGTAAGCTCGTTTCAAATCACTAGTTTTTATGTTTTCTTGAATATGAAAAAGTGTAGGGACTTCATCATTACAAAACCTTATGTCAACAATTTCGGTTGCCATTATTTGACTCCCTCTAAAGAACCGATCCAACGATACTCTCTAATGAGACGCTTCATCGTTAGTTTCTTTGAACATTCTTTAAGATTCTCGATAGTCACTTCTGACCAAGTTTCGTCTCGAAATATTTCAGTAATTTTAAACACTTCTCTAGTTTGCGGGTTCACCCACACTTGGTTAATCTCAAAAATATTCACGAAAGAACTCCTTATCGAAAGATCTTAATTCATTGTATCATCTTTTATGATAATAGTCAAAGCCTTACAATATATTTTTTCTTCAATTTTGAGAGATAAAGGCGTGTAATAAGCATTAAAGAGGACAAAACCTACAGTAAGACCTATTGCTGTAGTTAAAAAGTTGGAAAGCGTTGATAAAAGTACAATAAGAGGAAGCACAACAAAAATAGAATAAGAGTTAAGAACTCTCATTGCTTGTAATGCTATCAAATAATGCTTTTTATTGTCAAGCTTTTTAACTGTCTCAAGTCTTGTTTCATCAAGATCAATCCTGATTTGCCCTACGCAAGAATTCTTCTTTAATTCGTTGAATGCTAATGACTGATAAGTATGATCAGTAAATTTTGTGTGAGAATATGAGAAAGAAGTAAGTTTTGAAACGTAATAAAGAAGAGCCAGAATTACCGCGGCAAGACATAGAAAGACACTGCCTGCGAATGCAATATGAAAAATTGTAGCCAAAGTATGAAAGACATTTTTTCGTGTCTCATTACTCATGTTAAAGAATAGAAAGAGTGACATAAAAAGAAGTAGAGTTGAGAGAACTAGACCGCTTGAAATATACACAATCTTTTTTAAGGACCCCTTGAAATCTGAAAGAAGTATTTTAGAATCTTCGAGAACGTTGTTAACTATTTCTTCTTCTCTTATGTAACCGTTAGAGTCACTTTTTACTAAAAGCTCAGGATGTATAGAATAACCGTCTTTTGAAGAGTATTGGTAACGGATCCCATCAACGGTGTAAAAAGTCTTATCTTTTAAAGGGCCTGATCCAGGTAGGATGTTGATTTCTTTAATCCTTGCGTAAGATGTAGAATCCTTCTCTTTCTTTGACCGGTATTGTAAAGAATTGTCTAGAATAGTCCTGAACATGTTGATTAACTCCTAAGCGTTCTTCTTCCTATTATCACTATCAATAGAGAGAGTTAAAGCTACAGAATAGATTGAAAGAACCTCAGCTAAAGCAAAAGGGTAAAGAAGCATAGTGAACAATGTGCCTACTGCCCATGAAATAATGAATGTAAGGTTGAAAGAGAAAAAGACGAAGAAAAGAGTAGTAAGCCCTATAATGGCAGTAAGGAAAGGGATTACTCTCATGATTGTCTCTAGAGCAACAATTTCTACTTTAGATTCATTAAGTTTTTGAGTAGTTAACTTTTCACTTTCTTGAATATTAATAGTAAGAGAATGGTCAGGTTTATCAAACAAGTCATATCTTTGCACTAAAGCGTTAATTTTAGGGCTTTTAAGATCTTCAATTTTTGAAATCTTTGTAATTCCCCATATAAGAAATAGAACTGCAAGGACCCCCAAACCTATAGCAACAAATGCTGCAACTCCTTGTAAAATAGAAATAATTTTTTCGTTTACATGAATAGAATCTTTGAAAAGATAAAGAAGAATGCTAGAAGCAATGATAAAGAATGCTGAAATGAAAGAATTGATAATGAACGAGTTCCTTCGAGCGGTTGGAGTCACTTTATCTTGCCACAAGGTTTCATTTAACGATTCTTCACGAGTATAAAAATCTGTTTCTTTAATAAGAGTATAATTACTAATCTTGTACCCGTCTTGTCGGTTATTAAATTCATAACCGATGGCGTCAATAACAAACTTTTCAGTATCTTGAATTTTTAAAGACGGGTGCGGCTCACCAATATATTTGATCGTCTGCTCTGGTATTTTTGCCCAAGATAACCTGTATTCTGAATGGTAAGTTTCTGATGGTTCAATCTTTGCACTATTCGCCGCGATAAAAAAGTTCTTCATAACATTTTCCTTACTATTCAGACTTACTCATTTTATCAAGACCGCAATGTAATCCTTTTGGAGCTAAACGCTCTTTAAGAAGCCTTTCAGAAACTGAGTCCTCGTGAGAATTCTTAACGAATTCCAAGATTTCGTAGAGAGTAATGACTTCATCAAGAGGTAAAGTAAATGTAAGATCTTGATCATTTAACCTGTGAGAAAGTTCTTGGTCGAACCTTTTGAAAATAACAATCAAATTTTCAAGAGCTCTAGAGTTTAAAATACCTGAAGTTAAAACAAAACCTTCCCAGTAATATGTAGCGAAAAAGTCTACCAGAGTGTCAAATTCTGACCTGTTAAGAACTACTTTTGAATCCTTCTTCTCTCTTAACCTTTTGAAATCATTGAGTTGTCTCTCCTCTTTAAGCTTTTCATACATGTATTTCAGATCAATAAAGCTGCTATTTTTATGCATATTTAATACCCCAACTCTCAAGAAAGCTATCTTTAAAATTAGAGCCATCTATTATTGGGAAGTTTTTGTCAATGTCAGGGAAGCCTTCCCTAATAGCAAAAGTCTCATTTGACTCTCTCAGCAAAAAGTCAGAATTATTCCGGCTATTTTTAAGATTTTCGAGAGCCAAGGCTTTGTCAGATGAATTAACAAAAAGGTGGATTGTATACAATTGAAGTATTCTATCTTTCGTTTCATTAAACACTAATCTGCCTTGGTCATTTGGAGCGATTTTTTCTAAATACTCATAAAGATATTCAGATATGTCTCTCATCTGGTCAATATCCCAGTAACCACTACAGGACTTCCAACCATCCCACAAATAATTGTCAGCAAAGTCAAAAATTTTCTTTAAGTCTTCTTGTTTGATCGAATACCGACTCAAGCGTAAAAGCTTTTGAAAAAGTTCATCTGGATTCATGATTGTCCCTTTCGTTAAATGCGTCGAGATAAAAAGAGAAAGGTTCTTTTCCCTTCAAGCTCGATAATCTATTATCCTTAGAGTTCCAATACCCTAGAGTAGCAATAATAGTATTCAAAAGATACCCCAATAAGACACATTGTCAGAGTGATCCCAATAACCCACCTCTTCATCGACGAAAAGACGCGCGTGACCGGCTGGGTAAACACATTGATGTTCTGGGTAAGTCGGGTTTACTTTTCCGCAAATTCCATTAGGGTCCGATTCATAATCAATCCCAAGACCATCAAGAGTTAACTTGTAAATTCCAATGGCTTCTTTCAACATTTCAGAATTAAGATCATTCCTCTTGAAGATTGCCCGTCCAATAAGAGTAGCGTTCTCCTTAAGTTCTTCGTAAGAGAGAACAGAATTGAAAAGTCTTTCTTCAGATGAAACTCTCACATATTGAGCCCTCTTCACAAGTTTCTGCAAATCATCTTTAGGCAGATTCAAGAAATCTTGCACATCCCGAGCCATTTCAGTGTCTGCCTGCCACAATGAGAAGGCAAACCTCACGTCTTTGTTCTTTACTTTCGTTTCTAGAATTCTAGAAACTTTCTTCGCGTTCTTTTTCGAAAGCGTGTTAAAAATGAGATCCATTATTTACTCCGTAAAACTGTCAACAAATTGAAGGGAAAGTGAAATCTTTGTTCCGTATTCTCGTTCTTCCTCAGCTCTAGAACCGTAGGGGAACTGAACTTCGAAAATTTCTTTCCGGAGGATAAGGGTGGGGTATTCTTTATCAGCTTGAATCCAACCAGAATAAACTCCGGTCTCATCCTCTTGAATGAGAACCTTCTTTACAGTATCTCCAGGATTAAGGTAGAATTCGATAGCTCTACGCTCTTGAACTGGGAATACATTCGTAAAGTTTTCAACCGAAGTCTCGATTCCGCCTTGAACAATGACGTAACCATTCCATACTCTCTTATTCATAACGAGACCCTTCCGGTTATAGTACTTAGTACTATCCTAACAAATTATTACTCTCGCGTCAATAGGGAGTTTTACATGCTTCTCTGTTCTGGCTTACTCGAAAATATGGAACGGAAACTTCTAGAATCTTTCATTAATATTATGGAAGGGACAAAAGTCTTGCGCACTTTGCATCTTCATACTCGTACTCTCCCTAACGTTGACGTTGAAGTTTTTTTATGATTTAGGTTTTCAAGATCAGAATCAGAGAATCATGGGTAAGAAAGCTAAAGTGATTGCTTATTACATATTAGAATAGTGATAAGTCTAAAATCTGGCGCGCTCTCATAAATACTCGTGTTATGGGAATCAAAGTTGAAATTGATAGAGGTAAGGGTGTCAAAATTAGGTTGCCAATTGGGACAAAGTGGAGATGTAAATACGGACAGAAGTTTATCATCGTTGATAGAGAAATAGAATTCATTAGTCTTAATAAAGAGAGAAAGACTTACTTTCAGGAAATAGAATAAAAAAATCGTGTGTTTGATTTTTCTAAGAATCGTGTTATAGTAGTTCTTATCAACGAAAGGTTTTGAAATGACTGTTCAGCTCTTCTTGCATTGGAAACTCTACCTTTGAACCCCTCACTAAGGGACCCGAGAACATCGTTCTTGTTATCCACCTGGAGGAAGGATATCTTATGCTAAAAGTCCATCAATTTATGAATCGCTTGCGATCAATGAAAGATTCGCGGGCGGTCGAATTCTTAAAGTCTTTCGACATGACAAGGAATTTACCGTCTCATTCTGAAAGTAAGGATTCTTAACCCTCATACTTGAAAACCTTGGTAACTGCTATACTGCGGCTACCAAGGTTTTCAAGTAAATCCATATCGTTACACATGATAATCTAACAATGCTGAACTAACTTAGTCTCTTGCCGACTACACGTAAAAGAGTCGTACAATCGCGCGAGATATAGACAAGATTTACAAAGAGAGAAACCTTCTCATCTCTTCTAAATTCTTTGGGGTTAACCCATTCTTACTCTCGCATTCAACAGCAAGAACGCGAGGGTCTTGAAACACTTCATGAGTTTTAGAATAATAAGAGAGCAAGTTTCTATAACTCTTTATGTCATCATCACACCAAATTACTTTATCTTCAATAGAAAGCGAGTCAAGTAATTTTTTCACTCCCTCAATTTTCCACCAATACGTTAAATTTCTAGAGACCGTCTCTCGAATCCAATCCCAATCAGACCCAAAACCAAGTTCTGGAGCAAGTATTGAAACAGCGCGATCCTTCCACGTGGTACACCACATTCCTTGCGCTCTAGATTCAGTTAAAAGCTCTTTCAATTCTTTTACTAGATCTTTCGAATAACACACATCATAGACTCCAGCAAGCGTTGTACGAATCCACGATTCTTTATCCCAATGAGAGAGATCCTCGTCTGAATCTGGGAGAGCATTCACAACACCATCAATGTCAAAGAGAATAAAAACTTTACCTTCGCTCAGAGTCATTTTTCTCACCTTTCAAAAGTTCCTCAAAAAGATTATAACGAGAGTTACTCTCTTACTAGCAAACCGCCACCGCATAATGGTGGCGGTTTGCTATTCAAACGTTCAAAACCTATCGCTCAATCACAACCTCGGTGGACTTGTTGATG
>Ga0206101_1000207_pt1 | contig 13108 bp, 13 predicted proteins | sample 1B0metagenome_FD_148613 | JGI IMG/M metagenome (GOLD analysis project Ga0206101, IMG submission 148613) | Enriched microbial communities from leaf-cutter ant dump, University of Wisconsin, Madison, United States - 1B0 | ecosystem: Environmental > Terrestrial > Nest > Insects nest > Nest dump... | reverse complement strand
TTTCGGCTCCACCCAAGCATCATCACACTTCTTGCCGGCAGGTTTGTTGGAGATACAGGCGATGTTTCTTACTTTCTTGTCGGTGTTGTACTTTATCCAGATGTCTAGCTTTACTTCTTGGCCTGGCTTAAGGATACCAGTCCAGCCATAGGAGCCATCGAACAGACGTTTAACACTTCCCGTCTTGATGACTTTGCCTTTGTCGGCTAGTTGGTAGTTACCTTTGACAAAGCTAGTGCCAGCTGGAATGGTGTCAGAGACATAGCTGTCGAGGTTAACATTGCCGGTGTTAGAGGCAGCGGTAACGAAACGGACAGTCTGACCCTTTTCGGCTAGGACAGATTCTTTACCGAAGAAGTAGGCAGCGTTAATGGTAGCTTTAAGGTCAGTTGTTACCTTTTTCTTAATGACGTGAGATGGTTTAGGAGTTGGAGCGGTTGGAGTAGCTGTGACTGGATTACCACAAGTGGTAATGACAGCCCATTTGAAAACTCCGTTTTCCATATAGACGAAGGCTGGGATGGAGGCTGAACGGAAAGAGACTGATGGGTGGCGCATGTAGGCACCACCAGAGATTTGGGTGGAACCAGGCATGTAAGCTCTACCATAAGTGTAGGCATTGGTGGCGACAGTCTTACCGTTTACTACTACCCTATTGTCTCGGGTAACGCTACCCATGACAGTACTACCAAACTTAGATGGGTTGACGCCGGCGTGGGCGTAGGTGGCGCGGCCTTTTTTATCTAGGGAGGCGTAGTCGTTGGCCAGCTCGCCGGTGCTGAAGGAGCCACAGTAGATTATGGAGTTGGAGTCACAGTCACCAGACGGATTTGTTGCTTTTGTATCGCCTAGTGGTACAAAAGCAAAAACAATCAAAGCAGCCGCAGCAACCAGCAACAAAGCTGGCTTCATATTTACGAAATATTGGAGATATATATTACGAGAATTACTCATATAGTTACCTTTTTTATTTTGTTACTTTGAAGATTCAAATTACTACGGTTTAACACTAGCGTAATACAGATGTGTTGTCAACCTAGTTTCTTGATAGAATAGTAAGGTTATTGGAAGGATGCTCTATTAGTGCCAAGTGCTGCTTGACCTAAATAGCGAACGAATATACTGATTAATTCGTAAGCATTGCGGGGCAAGAGCATTCAGACAATTACGGAAGGATGCTCGAGCGGCTGAAGAGGCACGCTTGGAAAGCGTGTAAGCGGGGTTACCCGTTTCGAGGGTTCGAATCCCTCTCCTTCCGCCAGCCTAAGTGTCGGACTTATTGTCCGGCGATTAGGCTGATAGAGTGCTTCGAACCTGAAAGAGGGTTCAGATTATTGTCAAATCTATTGATTTGGATAATAAATAGTTAGATGTTGGAATAGCGATAGCTAGTCTAGCATCGTGCGTTGTCCCTCTCCTTCCGCCAGTAAATAAGAAGATTATTCCTCTAAGGGGTCTTTTGGCAGCTTGGACACCTTCAGTAGTTTTGAAGTGTCCATTGGCCAGTGCTGAACGGATTGCTTTTGGGTTATCAGAGCTTTGGGTGAGGGGCACCAGATCTCTCTCATCTATTTTTGCATCTCTAATAGCCTCTTGCGTTTCCTTGGCCCTAGAAATTACTTCGGCGATAGATTTTTCAGCCCTCTCTAAGGCCGATTGTATCTGTAGTTGTGCTTTCTCGTCTATCGTAAGTTCTATTCCATCTTCTGGCGTTTCTGAGATTTCTATGTCGACAAGACTAGCTTCACCTAGCTCTTTGCTACGAATAGAGAGGTTAAACTACCCCCTCTTCTATGCTTTCTCTGTGTTGTTTATTAGTCGTCTGCAGAACCGAACAAATACCCCAGAGTTCAGTCCAGAATCTGCCCTCCAAATCATAAATGTCATCTGTTTGGGGGGCTTCATAATGTAGCCACCACCTACTCCCAAAGCCAACTACAACGTGGTCATTAATTTCAAAAATGGCTATATCTACATCCATTTGTTCTTCTGCATAAGGCCATCTCACAACAACTGTGGAATTATCTAGAGATGGAACTTCTACACCTGTTAAGCTAGCCAGTCTTTGACTTTCTGTTCTATATGATTCAGCTTCGTTTAAAATGCCCAGCGCTCTCTCTAGCATGGGCGCCTGCCAATCTGCCGCTTCTCTCCAGCCTGGATCATCAGCAAAAACTTCAGCCACGGCTGCAACTCTAAAATCCTGCTGCAACTCAATTTCAGCAGGATTTAATTCTATTAAACTTAGATCATCAGGAACTTTTAAATCTTGCAACGCAGATGGCGCCGCGTCCGTCATGCTCATAACACCCTCCTATATGAACACGTGATTTTTTATTTAATTCAATGATGTGTGTTTTGTATTAGTGCATAGTTGGCGCACTGTTTTACATCTATGATTTAATTATACGCTCCTATGTCAAGTGGCCTGTTCAGTTCTTGCCATCACGGTTACGCTTCGCTCGCAATTCTTCAGTTTCAGACGGACGATTATAGTCATCTTCTATATGAAAAGTCGTTCCCTTTTCTGGAGTCGAAACTTCTAAAAATTCAGCATCTGTTTCACCGGCAATTAAACGATGAACTTGGCCTAGAGCCAAACTGTAACCTTTGCCGTCTTCCATAGCTATCTCATCCAGAGATCCAGTAGGATTCTCTAAAATAAGTCTCGCATCACCAGAAAGCTTAAGCCAGCTTTCTTGCTTACCGTCGTGAGCTTGTAAACTAACTCGTTTACCTGCATTGATATGGATTAACTTACCCATGTAAGGCAAGCTCTCTGGCACAAAATGAATTTCCCAGCCCCATGGTTTCTCAATACGTCTTACATAAGGTAGATTGCTAAAACTAGTCGGATCGATAGTGCTTCTGAACTGATGGTAAGCAGTTTGTTCTTCGTCTGTCATCGCTATGAAGTATACACTCTGTATGCTAGATTGAATACATGCTTACCAGTACTAAAACTTATGCCAAACTACAGCAACATGCTGAGCGAATCAAACAAACTAATCTGAGACAGCTATTCGAAACGGATGCTTCACGAGCTAATAATTTTAACGTGGAAACTAACGGTTTATTTATTGACTATTCCCGGAGTCTGACAGATAAGAAAACTCTGGAATTACTGGCTGAGCTAGCCAATGAACTTAACTTAAAGCAAGGCATTAGTGACTTATTGTCTGGTGAGCAAGTTAACCCAACAGAACATCGAGCAGCTCTGCATACCGCCCTACGCAATATTGATAACACTCCGATATTAGTTAATAGCGAAGATATTATGCCGCTGGTTAATACCGCTCTCAATAAAATGTATGCATTTGCAGAAATGGTAAGGGCTGGTGAACATATTGGTTATACAGGCAAGCCAATTAGGAATGTGATTAACATTGGTATTGGGGGTTCATCGCTTGGCCCGGAAATGGCCTATGAGGCACTAAAATTTTATTCAAATCGTAAATTAACTTTTCGTTTTATCAGTAACGTTGACCCAGCTGATTTCTTTGAAAAAACTCAGGATTTAGATCCAGAAGAAACTCTATTTATTATCTCTAGCAAGACTTTTACAACAGACGAGACTATGAGTAACGCTTTTGCCGCTAAAAGCTGGCTTGGTGAAGGCGCTGATATTAGCAAGCATTTTGTGGCAGTTTCAACCAACAAGCAAGCCGTCACTGATTTCGGTATTGATGCAAACAATATGTTCGAGTTCTGGGATTGGGTCGGCGGGCGCTATAGCCTTATGAGCAGCATCGGGTTATCTTTGGCCATTGCTATCGGCAAAGATAATTTCGAGCAATTACGAGCCGGTGCGAATTCTATAGATCAGCATTTTGCCAAAACCGAATTCTCGCTAAATATACCAGTGCTACTTGGCCTATTGAGCGTTTGGTACCGTAATTTTTTGGATTTTGGAACCGAGGCGGTGCTACCCTACTCGCAATATCTGCATCGGCTACCCGCTTATTTACAACAAGCCAGCATGGAAAGTAACGGCAAGTCAGTATCAAAAGATGATCAAGAGATTAACTATAATACCGCTCCGATCTTATGGGGAGAACCAGGCACTAATGGACAGCACTCATTTCATCAATTATTACATCAGGGCACTGTCACCGTGGCGGTAGATTTTATCGGCTTTAAACAATCATTGTGCGACATTGACTCTCAGCAAGCTAAGTTGAATGCAAACCTACTTGCTCAGGCCGAAGCATTAGCTTTTGGAGATACCGATAACGAATCTATTCATAAAATAGTTGTCGGCAATAAACCAAGCACGATCATTGTGGCTGATAAACTTACTCCTTACTCACTTGGCCAGATTATCGCTCTCTATGAGCACAAAATTTTTGTTGCTGGCTGGATCTGGGATATCAATAGTTTCGATCAATTTGGTGTTGAACTCGGCAAAAAGCTAGCAAAAGGCATAATCGCCAACAATGATACTTCCGCTAATAAATTGGCCGAAAAACTACTTTAAACTAGTTATTATTTTTACCAAACAACATTCCCTCCCTACTTTTATGGAAAAGTAGGACAAACCACTGGGCTAGTCGTTCAGCTTGATGAGTTCATTGTCAGTAAACACAATCGCCTGCGGAACTCAGTCGATAGTTAATCCATTCCAGGATTAACTATCTCCTTCAAACAATCCTCGGCTGGTTAGATTGTGTGACTGACATTCGCTGCATCAGGCTTCACTTATGCCCAGACCCGGAAAGCAGTATCGGCTGGAAGCCGATGGTTAATCAATCGGCTTCCAGCCGATATACTGTTATTGCCGAACATTAAAGAAAACCGAATGGAAGCTGACTGAAGTGAATGAATGAAACTGAGGACCAGTCTGAACGATAGTGAAGACCGACCAAAGGTAGTTCCGGAAGTTTCTTCTTCGCTTCAGTCGGCTGGAATATAGCGTTTTCGTCCTGTTCGGGAGTTTTGGTCCTTTGTCGGGACAAAGGACGGGAGATTGGTTCTTGGAAAGAACGAGAAAAGAGGAGTTTGCGCCACTTTGCGGCCAAAGTGGCTTAGATTGGTTCTTGGAAAAAACATAGATTCCTGCCTGCGCAGGAATGACGTAAGAGGGTGCTACTTTAGCTTGATGCTTCGCTATTTAGATATTCGATTTCGCTGACAACATCAACTAATGCTTTTGCCTTCTCATGCTTATCTTCAATGCCGCTGGCAGCTTCGTAGAGTTTTGGTATTAAACTCTTGTCGTTGGTTGCGCTGATAATTTCCAAAATAGTGTGGAACTTCTGATCAGCGGGTAAATCAACTTCATCAAGAAGAGGCCTAAGTTCGGTCAAAGCCTTTTGCTTGATATCTTCCAAGTCGCTATCTGGAGCTGCTGGCGCTGGATCAGGTATTGGCACGGAAGCTGATTTTGGTTCAGCAGCTAGTTTCGCTACAGTTTCTTCATCTGCTGCCATAGTTGCGGATGGCGATGGCGTAATCTTTGGCTCATCCATCTCAGTGGCGTTAGTAGCTTGAGTAGTTGCTGTTGGTACCGGTATCAGTGGTTCATTATTATCTGTTGCTGGTTTCACGTCAGCCATAGTGCCCTCCCTAAGTATTTTGCTTACGCTAATTATACTATTCTGATTTTGTTTTCGCCACCATCAGGCGTATAAAAGAGTGATGCACTGGTTAATGCCATTAAGTTTATTCTTTACTTTCTCTGTGTTCAGTTATTTATTAAGGCGTAATTTAGCAAAAGATTTTACGCGCTACAACAGACTGATCCACGCTATATTCTTTGTATTATTTTTACTACCAACCGGTCTAATAGCCAGCCGATTTTTCCCTAATAACTTAGATGTTGGCTGGGAAAATTTACTTTGGCTGGGGCTAGGTAGTTTAGTCTGGCCAGTAGCAAACATCGTGGCATTCCGCGCAAATCACAAGTTAGATGCCGGTACATTTAGCATTCTTAATAACCTTGCGCCGATATCAACGCTACTGATCGCTTTAACTATCTTGGGCGAAACTCCAAGCTCAAAACAAATCCTAGGCGCTATCCTACTTATACTTTCGGGCATAGTCATAGCCGTACCTTTAGTCCAATATAGATTAATAATAGGTAGCCGCGAGATTTTAATAGGCGTCTTGTCCGCAGTTATCATAGGTGTTGGTTATTCCTACGAAAGGTTTATGCTAACCCGCATAGATTTTGGCGCATATCTGGTTCTTGGCTGGGGTTCACAGGTTTTATGGGCAGCAATTTTAGCTGCCAAAGAATACAAATACTTGCCGAAGCTATGGTCTAACGTCAAACTACGAAGCCCAATATTAGCATATGGTTTAACCAACGCATTACGGGGCATGTGTTTTGTGACTGCCTTGAGTTTAGCCAGTGCTTCAGTGGTCGGACCGGCAGCTAATTTCTTATCTGTTATTATCGTGATTGCTGGCTACTTTATCTTGGGCGAAAAAGACCATTTACTTAACAAACTTCTAGCCGTCGCTATTGGTATATCTGGTTTGCTGCTAATCTCAAACTAATTAAGTAATTTTTAAATCAACAAAAGTTTCAACTACTTGCTCGCTGAAACTTTTGCCCTAAGCGGGTGGGAGATCCGAGGGCTTTAGCCCGAGCTAAGAGGGAGGAGTCACCTCCCTCTTAAACTCCTACATCATGCCCATACCGCCCATGTCTGGGGCAGCTGGCATTGCATCTTTCTTTTCTGGTAGGTCTACCACAAGTCCGCCCATAGTCATGCCTGTTGCGGCAATCGATACAGCGTTTTGAATTGCCTCTTTGGTAACTCTAGCCGGGTCAACAACACCAGCAGATTTCATATCAACTAGCTTATCTGGACTCGTAACATCGAAACCTTGGCCAGCCTTACCAGCACGGATTTGAGGTAGTTTTTCGTCTGGATTCAGACCAGCATTTGCCATTAGGTGCTTAAACGGCTGGACCAACGCATTCTTCAGCAGCTGGAAGCCAGCATCACCGCTATCTTTCAGGCTGTCAGCAATATTTACTAGTGTTACACCACCACCAGGAACGACACCTTCATCCAAAGCAGCTTTTGTGGCAGCCACAGCATCATCAACACGGAATTTCTTTTCTTCGATTTCGGTTTCGGTCGCACCACCAACTTTAATGACAGCCACTTTACCGCTTAGCGCCGCTTGGCGCTTTTCGAGGTTTTCTTTGTCATACTCGCTGGTTGCGTTTTCGGCTTGAGCTTGGATTTGCTCAATACGTGCCTTAACATCGGCTGGTGCACCAGCGCCTTCCACAATCGTAGTCTGGTCTTTGTCTGCAATTACGCGGCGTGCCGAACCAAGCATGCTAAGATCGGCATTCTCAAAGGTATAACCACGTTCTTCATCGATAACAGTTGCGCCAGTTAGGATAGCAATATCCTCAAGGATTGCTTTGCGGCGATCGCCAAAAGCTGGAGCTTTAATAGCTAGAGTGTTGAAAGTGCCCTTAAGCTTGTTCAATACTAGTGTTGTCAGGGCTTCGCCCTCGACATCTTCGGCAATCAAGACCAAGTCTTTCTTCCCTGCCTGCGCCATTTTTTCGAGGATTGGCAGGAATTCCTGAACATTCGACACCTTGCCAGTTGTTACTAAAACAGCTGGCTTGTCATACGTGGCTTCCATGCGACCGGCATCGGTCACCATGTAAGGGCTTAAGAAGCCGCGATCCATATTGAAACCTTCGACAACTTCGCTCTCGAGTGCCAAACTCTGGCCCTCCTCAACAGTTACCACACCGTCTTTACCCACCTTACCAATAACATCAGCAATCATGTTACCGATTTCAGCATCACCAGCTGAGATAGTTGCAACTTGGGCTACTTTGTCGTTATTACTTGAGATATCTTCACGAATTTTGCTCAGGGCGGTTAACGCCTGTTCACCTGCCTGCTCAACACCTTTACGTAAATCCATAGGATTGTGGCCAGCGGCAATCAATCGGTTGGCTTCAGCCAAAATATGGTATGTCAGAACAGTAACAGTCGTCGTACCATCACCGGCTACATCGTTCATCTTATTAGCAGCTTGCTTGATTAGCTCTGCGCCAACCTTTTCGCCTAGCTGGTCTTCGGTTTCTTCTGGTAGCTCAACAGCTTTTGCTACAGTTACACCATCGTGAGTAACAGTCGGGTTGCCATAGCTCTTGCTAATAACTACGTTACGGCCCTTTGGGCCCATCGTTACCTTAACTGCATCGTAAAGCTTCTGCGCACCGCTAAGTACCCGGCGGCGGGCTTCGTCATCATAAAACATTTTCTTTGCCATTCATATTCTCCTATCTACAATCTACTTATTGCTATCTATTGCGGCGGTTTTAAGAAACCGTCGCTAAGATATCTTCTTCTTTAACTAGTATGTATTCAGTACTGTCAACTTTGACTTCAGTTGTTGAGTATTCCTTGAAAAGAATCTTGTCGCCTTTTTTGACTGACTTCACATCTTTGCCAACGCTTTCAACATTAGCGAATTTTGGCTGCTCTTTGGCGTTGTCTGGTAAATATAAACCGCTAGCTGTTTTAGTTTGAGCTTCCTCGCGAACAGCTACAACCCATTCTGCAAGTGGCGAAATTTTTGCCATATATTAATCCTCCTAGTTATAAATCTTTAGTAGTCACTACGCATTGCGCTTGAGTTCAGTTTGGATTTTCTCCTTGAGGAAGGCAAAGGAGCTGTATGAAAAATACTGCGACTGCCTACCGGAAAGGAAAAATTCAAACTGAACCAAGAACTTTAGTAATGCAGGCAGCTTTGCTGCCTAGCAAGCTAAAGTGGCACATTGCGTAGTGATAGGATAGCATTGGCACTCTCCCTATGCAAGTGCTAATTTCCTACTATTTTCCCATCTTCTAATACTTCTGCAGCAAGTTCTAGATAAGCTTTGTCAGACGACATACCACCTTTTTGGACCAAGTGGTTACCATCTACATCAACCATAACTCTCCAGAATTTATGATTTTTCTCGTTAACGCCTAGCCTTTGGATAACAAATCGAAATTTTGGATCAGGCTCGTCAGGTTCATCTGTAAAATCACCGATACTAACCCTGAATCTATCACCATCTAACTCAAGCGTGTAATCATAATAGGTCCCTAAGTCATCTATTTTTAGATGGTCCGAAAAATCATCAGCATGTTCGGCGTTGAACCAACTTCTGGCATCGTCAAATACTTGTTCTGAAGATGGAGCTTCTGCTACCATAATCTTACTATTATAGCAGATTATATCGAAAAAGTAAATGCTAACAGAGGTCGAGCTGATCGGCACGAACTGGCGCTAGCCGGCCATCTGGGTGTTGAATATATGGGTAAGTCTCTTGGTAGTCATTAGAAAATTTGACATTAACTTCAACTAAATCCTGTTTGTCAGCATTTATAAAGTAGGTCTGGGTGTTATCAGTCCAACCACTAACAGATCTGGAAGTAATTTTGCCATATTTTACATTGCTGCTTATAGCCTTGGTATTGTATTTGGGTGTATTAGGTCTAGCTACTTTTATCCGAACTCGGAGTTTATCACCATATACATTACTATCTTGGCAGGCAAATGCTTTAACGCCGGCATGGTTATCACGATTGTTTCGATCGATGAGCAACGGGCGGATATCGCTCGCTGCGCTGGTAGCGTAGACGTAATACCCGCCGATCAAAGCAGCAATTAGCAAAACTGGTACAACTGTCTTTAAGTCTGCCCAATGACTATGTCTTAACGACCTATTCTGTGCCATACCCTTAGTCTAGCAGAACAAACAAGATTCCGCTCATGGTTACTATTTAGCCCTGACGACCTTCGATCGAAGCCAATAAAATAGTGCCGACCAAAACCAGCCTGCGATCTATTGGCTGACCCGGCTTAAGATTAACATCAAGCTTGACTGTAAACGGATTAAAATTCTGCTTAATCTCACCTATCTGCGCCCCACCAAGCTGATGCACAGTAAAAGTCTGTGGCAATAAATCCAGTAAAAATCGGCGGATTAAAGCTAGGGCCATACTATCCTCTGCATATTCTCCAATCATATTTTCGTTAACATCCCAGATTTCCCAGCTGTCGCGCAGCAGCGATTTGCCGAAATTGCGTTTAAGCGAACCAATTTTTTGGCTGGTTGGACTATCGAAAACATCATAAATTGTACCTAAATCTAAGATACTTCTAGCATGAATCCGCAGAATTTCTTGGGTTTTAGTTTCGTCTGCATACAGACGTATATCTTCTTTGAGTTTAAAAGCTTTGAGTTCTGCATTTGCGATTTGTTTGCCATCTGGTAATTCAATAAAAAGCTTGGCGCCTAGAATCTTTAAGAACTTTTTACGAACAATGTAGTTATCTTGAGAAAAATCCATTAGATTCTGTTCTCGATAATCTTCTCGATTTCAGCAGCGGTGTCTTCCCACTTTTCAACCGCAATCGTATCGATTCCCATCTCTTTAACCGGATAGTCATTGCCACCCGGCTTGATGTTGTCGCCGATGAAAAGAATATCGGATTTTTCCAGATCGTTTTGCTCCATCAACTGTTTCATACCAAAAGCTTTATCGATACCTTTGACGGTAACGTCGATGCTGGTCGTACCACCAGCCCGAAATTCGTATGCTGGCATGCGCGCTTGGCAGAGGTCGCGCAAGCTGTATTTCTTAGTATGATCTGGATCCCAGGCATATTTATCCTCCGCTGTAGCCTCTTGCCCAAGTGCCGAAAAAGTAACTTGGGTTTCGCGGTCTTCGATGATTTCGCCAGTCGGATTTTCGCACCACAAGCCCAGTTCACGAGCACAAGATTCGAGCACCTCGGCTATTTTTTTGCGATCTTCTGGTGGAATCGGTTGTTTATAGATCGTATTCCACTCGCCGCTTTGATCTAGCTTAAAATACTGAGTGCCGCAGGTCGAAAGCACGTGCAGTTTACATAATTTATCTTCCGGAACGCCAGCCAGCGGATCAATAATCTGCTTTTTGTGAACGCTAAAAATCCCGCCTGAAATCACGCAAACCTCGTAATCTTCGAGCAGTTTCTCAAGTAGCTCAGCCATTTCTGGCGTAATTGGCTTCTTGCTAACAGCCAAAGTATCATCAATATCAAACGCAATAAATTTCTTCATAATCCCTCACTTAATCGGTCTACCAATTGTAACAAAATTGAGTATATAGTTTTTGCTACTACATAATAAAGTTATAATGTTTAATATTGTGAGCAAGCCTGTTCTGACAATTAAATCCTCTATACCTTACAGAATATTTGCAGTGTGGTGTTGGACAGTATCCACTATATGTATAATATACGCAGCAGTTGTGAATTATATGGAGCACGGGTTATCTTTTCTTACGGTATTTTTATGTTTAGTTTTAATTGGGGCAACCTTGTTCTTTGCAGAGTTCTGGATTCAACTTACGTTAGATGGAAATCTGCTGATTAAAAAAACTCTGTTTTGGACTAATACAGTAAGACTCAAAAACATTAGGCGCTTGAGCTATAACTCTGGGTCTGGTCGGTATGGCTCATCAGGACTTGATATAGCTGATGGTAAAAATGGCTATATATCATTTAGCCCAGAAATATTCCGACAACAAGATTTCATCACTCTTATTAAAAAACTGCAAGCAACACATCCAAAAGTTGCACAAAGATTACAAACCACCCTCAAACACCGCTACCCCGAATATGGCCCTGAGTAATTGTTATGAATAATAAAACTACGCGCTGAAACTAATTTAATCGAAGCATCCTTGTAGCTGCTAGAACGCAGTTACAAGGATTATCTAAAACATTTTTCTCGTGTGCGGATTGCGAACTCTGAGCTCATGCACAAATCTCTCAACCCAGCCATCTAATCTTTTAGCTGTCTTGGCTGTAACTGGCCGATCAAACACAATATCTAGCCCATCAGGACTATGCAATATGTCTAATGTGCGAGCTGCACTGCCCAAATACCTCAACAAGGCAATAGCTTCTTTATTTTCTTCTATGCTTACCTCTGGTGTATCGGTTTTTGGTACTTTTTCGGGTGCCTGTCTGTACAAACGATTCAATAAAACGGGTCTGTCTGTAGCAATTAATGGCATCGGCACCACTATAGCCTGAGCTCGCTTCGATCTACCAGTAGCTATCCTTGTATAGGCCTCTGACTTATTTCTTGCAGCAATATTCTTTCTATTGTCTTGCGCTGCTATAAGTAACTGTTTGGCTGGATCACGCTGCGGACGAATAGTCGACATTATACCTACCAGCTCACTACTAGTCCCTCCTCCTTGAACTTCGTCAAGAACTGCAATACTCCCAGGATCCCTAGGCACCAAGAAGTCAGCTATGTTTCGTTTTTGCTGAGTAGTCAACGTACCTCGAGGATGTTCCGTGGGATCTTGCTCAGAAGTATGGAAACTACCTATAGGCAATACCGCTGTTGGTATCTCTAGAGCCGGCTCGTGCTGACCAGAGCCCTCTGCACTCCAGAAAATAGGCAATGCTCCTCTCTCTGGCAAAACCAAAACACCATCGTGTTCAGCCAAGACATGTCTAACTAGGCCGGTAGAAGCGACAAACTCTGCCACATGATATGCAGGCGACTTAACTAGTGCATCAAGAGGGCCAGCTTCTTCTCTTTCAACCATTGCTCTATTATAACAGGAAAATGATTATTTTACAATACGCGCTGACCGATGTCGGTTCGGTAATGCATGCCTTCGAATTCGACTTTGTAGTCGCCGATAGCGGCATAGGCTGAATCAAGCGCGCTCTGTAGTCGCTCGCCCGTAGCCGTTACATTAAGAACGCGTCCGCCATTGGTTACAAAATTATCGCCCTCGCGCTTAGTCCCAGCATGAAACACAGTTACGTTCGGATATTCGATATCAAGACCGGAAATAACTTTGCCTTTTTGGTACTGGCCAGGGTAGCCACCACTGGCGATACACACGGTCGCAGCGGCTGCTGAACTTAGCTTAGCTTCAGTAACCTTAAATTCGCCAGCTGCTGATTGCTCTAGCAATGGTAGTAAATCTTCTTGGATCAGCATCATCATAACTTGCGCTTCCGGGTCACCAAAACGTGCGTTGAATTCGATAACTTTTACCTCACCTTCATCTGTAACGAACAGTCCCCCGTAAAGTACGCCCCGATATTC
>Ga0206101_1000206_pt1 | contig 13253 bp, 10 predicted proteins | sample 1B0metagenome_FD_148613 | JGI IMG/M metagenome (GOLD analysis project Ga0206101, IMG submission 148613) | Enriched microbial communities from leaf-cutter ant dump, University of Wisconsin, Madison, United States - 1B0 | ecosystem: Environmental > Terrestrial > Nest > Insects nest > Nest dump... | reverse complement strand
CGGCATTGGTATGTACGGGGCGCAGCCTGCCGAAGCTGAGCCAGCTGACATGGTCGGCATCGGGCGCTACGAACTTGATGCCGACATATTCCCCGACAGTCGTGCCGAACAGCAGCCAGCAGGTAGCGCACCCCAGGTACCAGAGCACCAGGCGCGACAGGGCCGGGTCAATATTCGGGCGGGGCAATGCTTTCTTTTTCACGGCGACGATCGGCAGGCCGGGCTCCCCGCTGATGTTGAGCAGCCCCTTCGTATCTGCCGGCGGCTCGCTGCCGGACAGCTCCCTGTGCGTGAGGGAATAGTCCAGCGCGGCTTTTCTTTCCTTCAAGACCGTATCCACTTCTTCGTCCGGCAATGCTTTCAGGTATGCCGCCAGCCTTTCCGCCTCTTCGAGGCGCAGCTTGTTCCGCTGCCGGTTTATGGCGCTGCCGATCCTGACAACGAGCAGGATCATCGCTGCCAGTATGGGTATCAGGACGAGTATGATGGTAATGATGATCCCGCCTTCCTCAAGCAGGGAGCCGCCGTCAGCTTTGACAGGTGCCTGCGCCGCTGCGGCATGTGCGGAAAGCAGGGCAAGGGCGGACAGGAGGAGCGCTGCACCGCCGCTGCCCGTTTTCCGGTTCCTGTTCCTGTATTGCAGCAGCTGACCGATCTGCCTGCTGCTGAGCTTGCGGGTATGCTCCTGCAGCCTGTCCGCGCTGCCGGGGTGCTTTTGCTTCCTGTAGCTGTCGCTCAGCCTGCTCGCTTTTTCCCGGAGGGAAAGCGCAATGCCGAGCATGACCAGCAGGGCAATGAAGATGATCCACAGCCATACGCCCTTTGCGCTGAAGGAAAAGTCCGAAGGTTTCATTTCCTGCGCCCATGCAGGAAAAGCGCCGAAGAGGGATATGGCGAGGAACAGCAGCGTTGCCATTGCGGCGTGATATGATCTCATATTCCGGATATTAATACCTTTTTATCTTTTATTTACTCAAAAAAAATTTACTGCCTCAGGAAGGCCATGCTGTTCTCCAGCGCCTCCGTAAACGTGCCGACCTTTGCCTTTTCCAGCATCTGCTGCAATCCTTTCCGTACTTTTTTAAAATCGTGGTGTATAGGGCAGGGGTGCGCTTCCGAGCACTGCTTCAGCCCCAGGCCGCAACCCTGGAATATCTTATCGCCGTCAACAACCCGTACGATATCCGCCAGCGATTGTTTCATGGAGTCTTCGTCCAGGTAAAAACCCCCGTTCGGGCCTTTTGCAGATTGCAGCAGCCCTTTCCTGCTCAGGTCCTGCAGGATCTTGGCAATAAAATGCTCGGGGGAGTCTATCCCTTTGGCGATATCCCGGATCCCCGTCCTGCTGCCTGCTTGTGTCTGCTGCGCTATGAATATCATAGCCCTGATCGCATATTCACAAGTCTTTGAAAACATATTTGCTGATTGTATGACAAAGGTACTACACAATTTTAATAAAAGATAAAAAACTCTTTTATTTTTTTATGAGACCATTTTCTTCCGTTATACTTTCCTTCCCGGAATGTTCCCGTTTAAGTTTAAGCGCCCAGCTGCGCTCTTCCTTCTTCCGTCAGCATCCCGAAGTTCCAGGGCGGGTCGAAGGTCAGGTGGATATCCGCCTTTTTGCCGGGGAAGGCTATTTCCAGCGCATGGCGCACGCCGTTGGTGATCGCTTCCCCCATCGGGCAATGCGGGGTGGAAAGGGTCATCGTCACATGGATCGTATCGCTTTCATCAAATGCTATGTCATATACCAGCCCCAGGTCTATCACGTTGACGAAAAGCTCGGGATCTATTACCTGGTAAAGCGCCTGCTGCGCTTTTATCTTTTCCCTGTAGTGCGGATCGGTCAGCGATAGGTTCATGGCTGCACTTTTGTTTTATGCAACAATACCTTGCCCACGTTCAGCGCATATACCAGCGACAGCAGCACCCATACGCACGCCGCGACGCGGATGACCGGGATGCTCCCCGCGATAATGCCGGCGGCGAGCAATACGGTCCCGGCGATGAAAAGGCGGAACTGCCACCGCACCAGCGCTTCGCTGTACAGCTGCTTCGGCAGGGGCACTTTTACTTTTCCGGAAAGGTCTTTATAATGTCCGTTCCATACGATGAAAGGCAGGGTCTTAAAGGTTTTCCCGAGGATGATGCCGGTGATCCAGCCCATGAACAGCAGCGTGCCGTATAAAACGGCCCAGCGGTAGTCCCGCGCATAAAGGATCACCGGCAGCAGCAGCAGGGCGAGGATCAGGCACAGGAAGGAAATGAAGGTGTGCTTCATCTGTATGTCTATGCTTTTCCTCACCCGCCGGCGGTACGCATCGTGCAGGTACAGCAGCCAGCATATCACACCCGCCGTTACCAGCGCGGCATACAGCAATGTCCTGCCGGTTATCCCGGAGCAATAGCCGTCGCACAGGAAGAGCAGCAGCCCGGCATTCTGCAGCGCCCAGCTATAGCGCAGCAGCTTTTCTTTCGACGATTTCCCCAGGAGGAACATGGGCACCAGCTTGCTGCTGATCCCCGCGATCAGCTGGAGGAACCAGCCCGCCAGCCCTGCGTGGGCGTGCAGCTTCAGTATCTCCAGGTGGCTCTTGCTGAAGAAAGGATAGGCCAGGTTGATGGCCAGCAGTAGTCCCACGACCACCGTGCACAGCAGCCAGGCAGCGGAGCTGACGATGAACAGCCGGACAGCGGAATAGCGTACGCAGACCCTGCTGGTGAGCAGCGCATTGACAAAATAGGTCAGCGCGGAAAACACGACCAGCGCGCCGCCGCTGATCATGATCCAGCCTGTATGGAAATCCAGGAACGAAAAGGCCAGCAGCGCCGTCCCGGCCGTCAGCGTGTACCAGCACAGGGAGGCCAGCGCGGGACTGAACAGGTCGCGCTCACAGACAACCGGCAGCAGTTGGTACGCCGCTCCGAAGATGATCATGGTGCCCCAGCCCAGGGCCGCGGTGTGTACGATGGCCAGCAGGTGCGGACTGAAATAATGGGTCGTCAGGCTACCTGCCCCGGCCAGCAGCAGCAGGCACAGCGCCAGGAAGGAAACGGCCGCCGTTGCGTAAAAAGGGAGCACCGCGCTGTTGGGCGGCGCTTTTCCTATGTTGATGTCTGCCATGACTATTGCTGCTCGAAAAGGATCATTTTCACATTGCTGTCGTCCGCCGTATGGATATGCACTTCATAATGCTTGTCTGCCAGCTCTTCCAGGAGATATACCGGCACCCGCTTGTGATGCACGTAGAGCATATGCCCTTTGGGCAACACCGCCAGCGCGTCCAGGATCGTCTGCATCGGCATCGGCATCTCCAGGTGGCGCACATCCGCTTCCCGGATCTGCTCCCGCGGAAAACGCCGGCGCACCGCATCGAAAGAAGCGGCGTCGTCCATGATGACCTTGTCGCCGGTACCTGCCTTTGCCGGGCCTGCTTTTTTCTTTTTCAGGAAATAGGTATGGAACTCTTTATCGCTCACCGTCTCCACATAGCTGCCTTCAGCCTTTTCCTGCTCCAGCAGGCGGATCAGCGGCGTGGGCACAAAGCTGTTGATGATGCATAATATCCCGCCGGGAGGCACTTCCTTGAACCTGCCCAGTATCTCTTTCAGCGGATCGGTGCCTGATTCGATGACGGGACGCACATCATACCGGATCACACCATCCGCGTCCTGCAGCCATGCCGGCCGGGGCAGGGCAGTGGTGTCCCCGGTCTCCTCCGTCTCATACGCAAACCCCAGGGGCGCCAGCGCTTCCACGATCGCCGCCACTGTACAGCCGCCCATCCTCGCCGCTTCCGCTATGCTTACCCGGGAAGCCATCACATTCCGCAGGATGGGATTCCTCAAACGGTGAAAAGGCCTGGCCACACGGGCAATGGCGTCAATGCAGGCCTTGTCGGCTTTGATGAGCTCCGATATCTTTGTGTTGTCCGTTATCCTGATCGTCTTTTCCATACTGCATTGCCCGGCGGGCGGTGGTCATTTGTTATCGCCGCAGCTGTAGCCGATATTCCTGGCCTTGAGCACGGCTGCCTTGCGCATATCCTTTGCGGCGATCGCCGCTTCGATCTCTTCGTTGCCGTCCTTGCCGTGTTTGGTGATCCGCACCTGCCAGCGCTCCGGCCCCTGCTGCAGGTATTCCCAGGCAAAGATATCGCCCCGCTCCGCCAGGAGCTCGTAATACAGGGGCTTGGGATCGTGATCGTTGTCAATAATGAAACCTTCCCCGGCGGCTAACTCGTCAAAATGCCTGAAGATGGTGGGATGCTTGAGCCTCGGCTCTATCCGGGTGACATCCAGTACTGCTGCTGTTACCATGACCTTGTTTTTTGAGATGATTACTTGAATACAAGGCAAAGTTAGCACATGGATCTGAATAAAAGACAAAATTGTCTTTTATTTTTTTTCACACAGGAATTCAGTGTGCTTCCTCATCCTGCTCCACCGGCCGGGTCTGGGGAATAAAGTCGCCGCCGCGGCCGTCGCTTTTATAATCGTAAGGCCACCTGTGTACTTCCGGTATGTCTCCTTCCCAGTTCCCGTGAATAGCGGCAACCGGTGTCGTCCACTCAAGCGTGGTGGCCTGCCAGGGGTTCTGCACGGTCACCTTTCTGCCCCTGAAGATGCTGACGAAGAAATTGATGATGAACAGGAACTGGCTGAAGAATACGATGATGACGACGATGCTGATGAACGCATTCAGTCCCTGGAAGGATTTGAAGCTTTCCCACGCGCTGTAGTCGTAGTAACGCCGGGGCATGCCGGCGATGCCTTCGTAATGCATCGGCCAGAAGATCAGGTAGGAGCCTGCGAAGGTGATGAAGAAATGTATATAGCCGAGCGTGCTGTTCATGAACCGCCCGAACATCTTGGGGAACCAGTGGTATATGCCGGCGAACATGCCCATGAAGGCGGAAACGCCCATCACGATATGGAAATGCGCGATCACGAAATAGGTATCATGCAGGTGCACGTCCAGTATGGAATTGCCCACCCATATGCCGGTAAGTCCGCCGGAGATGAACGTGGAAACAAAGCCCAGCGCGAACATCATCGGCACCGTGAACTTGATATTGCCGCGCCATATGGTCGTCAGCCAGTTGAAGACCTTGATGGCCGAAGGCACCGCGATCAGCAGGGTCATCAGCGTGAATATCGAGCCCAGGAAAGGGCTCATCCCCGATACGAACATATGGTGCGCCCATACGAGGAACGAAAGGAACATGATGGCGGCCAGTGAGATGATCATCGCGATATACCCGAAGATCGGCTTCCTGCTGTGTACCGCCAGCACCTCGGAGGTGATGCCCATGGCCGGGAGTATGATGATGTACACCTCGGGGTGCCCCAGGAACCAGAAAAGATGCTGGTACAGCACCGCAGACCCGCCTATATTCGCCAATGCCCTGCCGCCGACGAAGATCTCCGACAGGTAGAAGCTCGTGCCGAAGTTCCTGTCGAATATCAGCAGCACAAAGGAAGACAGCAGTACCGGGAACGACAGGATGCCGATGATCGCCGTGAACAGGAATGCCCATACGGTAAGCGGCATCCGGAGCATGCTCATGCCCTTGGCGCGCATGTTTATAATGGTCGTGACATAGTTCAGCCCGCCCAGCAGCGTAGACACCACGAACAGCGCCAGGCTGATCAGCCACAGGTCCATCCCCGTCCCCGACCCCAGCGAAGCCTCCCGCAGCGCGCTCAGCGGCGGATAGGCGGTCCACCCGCCGGAAGCAGGGCCGGTCTGCACGAACAGGGAAATGAACATGACAATGCCGGCGGCAAAGAAGAACCAGTAGGAAAGCATGTTCATCATCGGCGAAGCCATATCCCGCGCGCCGATCTGCAGCGGTATCAGCAGGTTGCTGAACGTGCCGCTCAGCCCCGCCGTCAGCACGAAAAAGATCAGGATCGTACCGTGCATCGTCACCAGCGCATAATAGAACTCGGGCGTCAGCTTGCCGCCCTTCGCCCAGTCGCCGAGGAACCGCTCCAGGATCGGGAACGTATCTTCCGGGAAGCCCAGCTGCAGCCGGAAAAAGACAGAGAACAGGCCGCCGATGACCGCCCATATGATACCCGTGATCAGGAACTGCTTGGAGATGATCTTGTGATCCTGGCTGAAAATGTATTTGAAAATGAAATGAGGCTCTTTGTGCCCGTGCCCGTGCGCCGTTGCCGGTATCTGTACGGTAGCCTCATCCCGCGCTGTAGTGACATTCATAATAATGACCGGTTTGCCAGTGCAAAATTAGCAATGCCCGGCCGGTGCCATTTTACGTAAATGGACATTTATTTATTGAAAGCGGCCAATAGAAAAAACCTATACTTTCCTGAAATCGGAAGGCCTGGAATGCGTGAATGCGTAAAAGGCATTGCTGAAGGAGCCGATGGAATCATAGCCCGTCAGGAAGGCAATATCGCCGATGGGCCTGGTCGTCTTCAGGATCATTTCAATGGCCTTCACCATGCGCAGCGTCTTGAAATACTGGAGGAAGGAAATGTGCAGGTGCGCCTGGAACAAGCGCGACATGGAACGTTCGCTGATGTTGAAGCGCTCGCTGAGCGTCTTCAGGCTGACAGGCTCCGCAATGTTTTCCGCCAGGTACCGCAGTATGCGCTTCATGCGCTCGTCGTCCGTGATGGGCAGTATGATCGGCAGCGCCTTGTTGTTCAGCTGCGGCAGCAGCTTTTTCAGGGATGCCAGGAATTCAAAATTGTAATTCTTCCGGTTGATGTGCGTGCCGTCCCATCTTTCGGTATAGTTGATCATCTGGATCAGCAGCTCGCTGGCGGGATAAATGCCGAGCCTGCCGTAAAACGGGTGCTGCGCATCCCCCGCAGCATAGAAGTACAGCGACCGCAATACCGTCGCCGAATGGCCGATGCGCAGCACATGGGGCATGCCTTTGGGGATCCAGAAGTAATGACGCGCCGGCACGACATAGGTCTTATAGTGGATCGTAATGTACGCGATCCCTCCTTCCACATAGCTGAGCTGGCCTTTCTTATGCGTATGCAGGGGAATTAATTTCTCCGATTTCTCATGCATGACAAAGACGGCTTCCGGCTGCCTGTCAATCTCCGGCAATGATGCGATCAACCCCATTTGTCCCCAAAAGTATGATCTAAGTCATACTTTTGCATCAACTTTTCAGGAAACGAATGGCAAAAAGAACAGGCTTATTAGGCGGCATCCCGATCTCTACCTCCCTGCAATCCGTGCTGGAGGCCGCCCATATAAAAGGCGAGAAATTTGTCGAAAAGAGACGGCTGCTCTATATCTCCCTGCTAACCGTGATCATCGCCGCCTGTATCAGCGTCATTGCGAAAGGGCTGATATTCCTGATCAACCTGATCACCAATCTGTCGTTTTACGGGCAGTTCTCCATTGCCCCCGCCACGCCGCAGCAGCATCACCTGGGGCTGTGGGTGGTGCTTGTCCCCGCAGCCGGCGGTGTGATCGTAGGTCTGATGGCCCTGTTCGGCTCAAAGGCGATCCGCGGGCACGGCATCCCCGAGGCGATGGAGCAGATACTCACCAACGACAGCAGGATAAAGCCTACCATTACCTATCTCAAGCCGCTATCGTCTGCCATCGCCATCGGCACCGGCGGGCCTTTCGGCGCGGAAGGGCCGATTATCGCCACCGGCGGCGCGCTGGGCTCCACCGTCGGGCAGCTGCTGCGCATCTCCCATTATGAGCGTAAGATACTGCTGGCCGCAGGCGCTACGGCAGGCATGTCGGCTATTTTCGGAAGCCCGGTGGCCGCAGTGTTCCTGGCCATTGAGCTGCTGCTGTTTGAATTTTCCGCCAGCTCGATCATCCCGGTTGCCCTGGCCTGCATCACCGGCGCCGCCGGGCATCATTTCCTTTTTGAGCCCGGCCCCGTATTTGCCGTCGCACATACGATCGCGCCCGCATCCAACCAGGCTTTGTTTATATACAGCATCGTCGGACTGATCACCGGCGTCCTGTCGGTCGGTGTTACCAAGATCGTTTATTTCCTCGAAGACCTGTTCGAGCGGCTGCCCGTGCACTGGATGTGGTGGCCGGCGATCGGCGGACTGGTCGTGGGCATTGTCGGGTATATAGAGCCGCGGTCGCTGGGGGTCGGCTATAATAATATTACGGACGTTCTGTCCGGCTCGCTGACCATACAGGTCGTGGCGCTGCTGTGCGTGTTTAAATTCATCTCCTGGTCGGTTGCGCTGTCGAGCGGCACTTCCGGCGGCACGCTGGCGCCCCTGCTGACCATCGGCGGCGCTGCCGGCGCTTTGATGGGCGCTGCCGCGCAGCACTATTTCCCTTCCGGGGGCATCTCCCTGTCGCTTGCGGCGCTGGTAGGTATGTCGGCCATGTTTGCCGGGGCGTCGCGCGCGCTGCTTACCTCCATCATCTTCGCCTTCGAGACGACGGAGCAGGCAAATGCATTGCTGCCGCTGCTGGCGGCATGCACCATCGCTTACCTGATCTCCCTGCTGCTGATGGAGAACACCATCATGACCGAAAAGATAGCCCGGCGCGGCGTCAGGACGCCGACATCCTACGGCCCCGATATCCTGGAGCAGTTCCAGGTGAAGCAGGTGATCGGCAACGAAGGCTTCATCATCAGCGAAGAAAGTACCATCGGCGACGCGCGCGACCTGCTGAAAAAAGAACGGCAGCTGACCGCCAACTATTTCGTGATCACCAGCAACAACGGCGCCTACAGCGGCATGGTCAGCTCATCCAGCCTGTTCGGCGAGCAGCATGACGGGGCAAATAACGTGGCCTCGCTCATTAAAAGGAACAGCGCATGGGTCTACGCAGACGACAGGCTCAAGGACGTGGTGGCGAAAATGGTGACGGAAAACGTAGACGTCCTGCCCGTCGTGGATAATGACCAGACCGTTGTCGGGGTGATCGGGTATAAGGATATCCTCAACGCCTACAGGATGACGATGGACAGCGGCAAAAACAAGCAGTACATTTCCCTGAAGCGGCAGACGCTGAAGCTGCTGATCAGGGGACAGCGGCTGGTGGTCGTGAACAGGACATCCTGATCAGCTGCTCCAGCTCCCGATGTTGGGGAAGCCCCAGTGATCGGGGCTGGCATACTTGAAGTCCAGCTGGTAGCGGCCGGGTACCGCTTCCAGGAAAGCGCCGGTGGCATATGACGGGAAGATCTCTTCATAGGTCAGCATGGACTGGAAAGAGATCCGCCTGTAAATATGCGCGCGGGTAATGTTCTCCTTCCGCTCCAGTCCCGATGCGCCCAGCATTTCCACAAAGCTCTTCACGGTGTTTTTATGAAAGTTGGCCACCCTGGTCTTCTTGTCGTCCACTACAAGCCCTACGGTCAGCCTGGGGTCCTGCGTGGCCACGCCTACGGGGCATTTATTGGTATTGCACAGCAACGCCTGGATGCAGCCTACCGCCATCATCATGGCCCTTGCGGAATAGCAGGCGTCGGCGCCCAGCGCCATGGCCCGGACGATGTGGAAGCCGCTGGTGATCTTGCCGGATGCCAGTATCCGGATGTGCTTGCGGATATCCAGCCCGGTGAGGATATTATGCACAAAGTCCAGCCCGTCCAGGAGCGGCGCGCCCACATAGTTGGAGAATTCCTGCGGCGCCGCGCCCGTGCCGCCTTCCGCCCCGTCTACCGTGATAAAATCGGGATAGATATCCAGCTCCATCATCGCCTTGCAGATGCCGATGAACTCGCTTTTATGCCCGATGCACAGCTTGAAGCCCACCGGCTTGCCGCCGGCGAGTCCCCGCAGCCGCTGTATAAAATGCACCAGCTCCCTCGGCGTGCCGAATGCTTTGTGGTAAGGAGGGGAGGCTACCAGCGTAAACGGCGCTATGCTCCTGATGGCCGCAATCTCGGGCGTGTTCTTGGAGGCGGGAAGAATGCCGCCGTGCCCCGGCTTGGCGCCTTGGGAGATCTTTATCTCGATCATCTTCACCTGCGGCAGCAGCGCCCTTTCCCGGAACAGCTCCTCGTCGAAATTGCCGTCCGCCGTCCGGCAGCCGAAGTACCCGGTGCCGATCTGCCATATGATGTCGCCGCCATGCTTCAGATGGTACGGGCTTAGCCCGCCCTCGCCGGTATTATGGGCAAAGCCGCCGATCCGGGCGCCGGCGTTCATGGCTTCGACAGCATTAGCGCTGAGCGATCCGTAGCTCATCGCCGAGATGTTGTAGATGCTGCTGGAATAAGGCTGGGTACAGTCTTTGTTCCCGATCATCACCCGAGGATTGTGATCCAGCAGGTCGAAATCCTTCGGCGCTATGGAATGGCACATCCACTCATACCCTTCGGAATACACATCGAGCTGGGTGCCGAACGGCATGGTGTCGTTTTCCTCTTTCGCCCGCTGATACACGGTAGAGCGGTCTATCCTGTTGACCGGCCTGCCGTCTATGTCCGATTCAATGAAATACTGGTAGATCTTGGGGCGCAGCTCTTCCATTAAAAACCGCAGCCTGCCGAAGACCGGGTAGATCCTCATGATGGAATGCTTCTTCTGGACCATGTCATAATATCCCAGTCCTGTCAGGAACAGGATGATGCTAAACACAACATACCAGTTGGGATTCAGATAAAGGGCAAGCCATAGCGTGGCTGCCAGCAGCGATGTGGAAACGATGATGAAACTGCGTCTCATGATAATAGTGCATTTTAATTGCCGGCATACTGCCCCGCATGAAATGGTTTACCGGTAAAATGAGATTGAAGCAAGCCGTATGCCATCCCTCCGTTCCGGGGCAGTGTAATAAACGGAGGGCTTAGCTGATAAAGGCCCTGCTGTGGGGAATGATCAGCAGCAGCCGGTTACTGCAGATCCTGTTTGCAGTTGCAGGAGGCGTATGTGGGAGCTGCTTCATCGGTTATGATATCTGCAAAAGTAGGGCATTTTCATTAATCGTCATTGCCGCTTTTGCTGACCGGCGGCGCAGCCGGGCCGACGCCTGCTTCCAGGTATTCCTGCTTCAGCTGTCCGTACAGCGATTGCTTGTCAACGATCAGCGCCACTATATTGGAGACCATAGCCGCCACCATCAGATGAAAGATGACGCTGTGCCGGTCGGTCATTTCCAGCACGAGGATGGCGGATGTGAAAGGCGTCCTTGTAACGCCGGTGAGGAAGCCGACCATCCCGCTCAGGATAAGGATATTGGCGTTAGCGCCCGAAACATGGAAGACATGGCAGAGGAGCGCGCCGACAGATGCGCCGGCAGCCAGCGAGGGGGCGAATACCCCGCCTGCGGCGCCGATGTTGAAAGAGAGGATGATGCCCGCAAAGCGGACCAGCATGGTATCCCAGGTGACGGCTTTACGGTCGGTGAACAATACCTCGTTCATCAGCTCTTTGCCGGATCCCAGGATGTGGCTGTTGGCAAAATAGGCCACGGCGGCAATGCCCAGGCCGGTGACTATGATAAACAGTACCGTCTCCGGGCGGGTGAAGCGCTTTTTCCAGCGCATGATCTTCAGGATGATCTTCCCCATCAGGCCGCCGAGCAGTCCTGCCAGGATGGCGGCAACGACCACGCCGGCAAATGTGGACAGCGGCAGTCCCCGCACATCCGGGTACCCCAGGTAGAGGTACGGGCCGAGCAATCCCTGGGCGGTAAGGCCGGCGATGATCACGGCTGTAAAGAGCGCCGTGCGGAAGACGCTGATATGGATCTTCGCCAGCTCTTCGATGGCGAAAACGACGCCCCCCAGCGGGGTGTTGAACGCCGCCGCAAGCCCTGCCGCTGCCCCTGTGAGGATGAAGCTCTTCTGCCCCAGCTGCGGCCACGACCGCGGCGTCATCCTGTTTACCAGGCGGAAGATGCCTCCCGCAAGCTGAATGGTAGGTCCTTCCCGGCCTATGGCGCCGCCGCCCAGCACCATCAGCAGGCTCGAGGATATCTTGACCAGGATGACACGTACATTCAGCAGCGCGCGGATCCTGCCCTCCGGCCTGGCCCCCGACATATCTATCGCCGCCATCACCTGGGGAATGCCGCTGCCGCGCGCCGTCGGCGCAAACCGGATAATATACCAGGCCGCCAGGAAGCACGCCGGCGTGATCAGGAAAATGATCCAGCTGTCGCCATGCAGGATGGCCTGCAGCAGGTTTTCCGAATAGTTGAACAGCTTTGAATACCCTACGGCAACAAGCCCCGTCAGCAGCGACGCCACCCAGAACGGGATGGCCTGGAGAAAATTGTTTTTCAGATCCTCACGCGTGACCGCGTCAAATACGTATTTCCCCTGCTCCCTTAATCGGTAAAGCCATGTTTTTTTCATAATTAACAACCGGGTACAGTCTGTCTTCGTGTCCGCTTTCTCCGGCAAAAGTACCTATAAAAATCAGTGGCGAAAACAGAGGCGTGCAATTGATGGCAGCAGATCATGCCTCCGCCGCAGAAGGCCGCGGGCCGGGCTCTCTTTTGAAATAGAAGGTGAACAGGCGCAGGATCATCTTGATCAGCCTGTAGCAGCAATACTGCCACAGCCGCTTCAGCCGGCCGGTGTCCGCACGGTACTGCGCCGCCGTTATCTCCACGCAGTCGTTACGCAGGATGTGCTCCAGCTGCTCCTTTACCGAAGCCACGAAAGGCTTGTTGCGCACGTCGAGGTTGAGCTCGACGCTCGCGTAGGCGCTGATGTTGTTGATATTATAGGAGCCGATGGTCATCCGCTTGCTGTCGGTCAGCCCCACCTTGGCATGCAGCACGCTTTTCCGGTATTCGAATACCCGTATCCGGTGCGCCAGCAGCCACCGGTACAGGTACCGCTCCGCATGCTTGGCGATCATCACGTCGGACGGCCCGGCGACGATCACGCGGATGGCGACGCCTCTTTTGACCGCGCGGCTCATCAGCCGGAGCAGCGTGCGCCCCGGCAGGAAATAGCTGCAGGCAATGATGATCTCCTCCTGCGCATTGGCCAGCAGGTTGGCATAGCTCCGCCAGATCTGCTTTTTACCCTTGACCCAGTCATTCCTGCGCACCCTTACCGCTGCCGCCATAGTATCTTCCGGCGCCGCTGCCTCCCCGTTTACCTTGCCGGGCGTGACTTTGGGAGCAGCGATGCTGTCATTCCACAGCGCACAGCAAATCTGCTCCAGCTCCCGCGCCGTCGCGCCGTTCACGTACAGGGCGAGGTCCAGCCAGGGCGGCTTCCCGTCGTCGCTGTTATACCGGTCGCAGATGTTGATCCCGCCCACCAGCGCTTCGCAGCCGTCCACCACCAGCACCT
>Ga0206101_1000202_pt1 | contig 13405 bp, 10 predicted proteins | sample 1B0metagenome_FD_148613 | JGI IMG/M metagenome (GOLD analysis project Ga0206101, IMG submission 148613) | Enriched microbial communities from leaf-cutter ant dump, University of Wisconsin, Madison, United States - 1B0 | ecosystem: Environmental > Terrestrial > Nest > Insects nest > Nest dump... | reverse complement strand
GGTATATATATTCCCCGCGCGGTCTGTCGTGATCCCCAGCCCTTCGCCGATATCCGTGCCCCTGAGCTGCCGCGCCCATTCGAATACATGCGCCTGTGCCGTGCTGCAACAGCACATCAACCATAATACCGGTAAAAGATTTTTTAACTTCAGCATATTGTGTTTATTTTTAGAGACTGGGGCAATGCTATGTAAACTCCGTCCTTTACGGAAATTTTGCAGTACTCATTTTCATGAATTTAGGGGAAATCCCCTATATAAATAATGAATTAGATAAATGTCCGAAGGCATATTTTTGGAATAATGAAATATAGGGCTGCGTGATGAAACGGCTGATCCCGGTTTGCCTTGTCCTGTGCTCCGCGTTCCCGGTCCGCGGGCAGGAGTCGTATTCCCTCAGCACCATTGCCGACAGCTCCTGGCGGGCGGACACGGCGAAGATCAACAGCTGGATGGCGCAGGCCGACAGGTATCTCGTCTCCCGTCTCGACAGCGCTTTCCTGCTGCTCCGGCAGGCGTATGCGCTGAGTGAGAAAAGGGGCCTGGAGGAACATTCGGTGCGGATCCTGTCGCTGCTGGCGGCCTACTATCAGCAGAAAGGCGACACCAGGAGGAGCATCGCGCTTATCAACCGTGCCATCGGCAGGGCCGCAAAGCTGCCGGACAAGCAGCTGCTGGTGTACCTGTACAACGTGGCGGGCGTCTCCTACCGGCATAACGGCGCGCAGGCCGAGGCCCTTTTCCATTTCCTGAAAGCCCGGCAGATCGTGCAGCAGTACCGGCTGGATTATTCTCCCTATGCCTTCCAGACCTACAACAACCTCGGGGGCGTGTGGGCAGATCTCGGGGAATGGCGCCAGGCCATCGAAGTGCTGGATATTGCGGAAAGGCATCTCGGCAGGGGTATTAAAGAATCGTTCCGCGCCTATATCCTGATCAACAAAGGCCTGGCCTACTGGGCTGCGGACACCGCCGCCGCACTGCGGAATTTTACGGAGGCCCTGCGGATCGCCAGCAGGGAAAAGGACGCCTATGCAATGCATACCGTCCTGATCAACATAAGCACGCTGTACCTGGAGACAGGGCAGTATGCAGCGGCATTCCGCTACCTGCATGAGGCTGAAAAGGCCGACAGCATCCTCGGTTCCGATATGATCCGGGCATTGACCCGTTTGCAGGCAGGAGAGCTTTATTTCAAAATAAAAGACTACCCCGCGGCCGCCCGTCAGCTTGAAGCCTCCCTGGCGCTGGCGGAAAAGACCGACGCCCGCCCGGCGGTGGCGGACGCCAGGAAAGCCCTGTCGGCGCTGTATGCCGCCACCGGCCGCTACCGGGAGGCATATCATTACCAGCAGCAGTATCTTTCCTTCCTCGACAGCCTCCAGTTCCGGGAGAAAGACAAAACGGTAGACCTTGCCCTGAAATACCAGGCCGCGGAGAAGGACAAGGAGATCATGGGACAGCAGCTGCAGCTCAACGCCAGGGAGAGCATGCTGCAGCGGAAGAACATCTGGATCGGCGGGATAACGGCCGGCGCGGTGCTGCTGCTCCTGCTGCTGGTGCAGACGGGCAGGAACAGCCGCAACAAGCGGAAGCTGGCGCAGGAGCGGATGCAGAACTACATCCAGCAGCAGGAGCTGGAAAAGCTGAAGGCCATGGCCGAAGGAGAGGAGAAGGAACGCGCGCGGATCGCCTACGACCTCCACGACGGCGTCATGGTGCGCTTCGCCACCGTCAAGATGGGACTCAACACCCTGCCGGAGACCATCCCCGCCTTCCGGGAGACAGACGCCTACCGCCAGCTGCTGCAGCAGTTCGACCTCGCCACCAGCGAGCTGCGGCGTACGGCGCACAACCTGATGCCCGACGTGCTGCTCGAAGAAGGGCTGGCGCAGGCGCTGTTTTACTTCTGCCGGACCGTGGAGGAGACAACGGGGCTGCGCATCGTCTTCCAGCAGTACGGCACGCTGCCGCGGTTCCGGCAGGACTTCGAGGTCACCGTGTACCGGATCGTGCAGGAGCTGATCCAGAATATCGTCAAGCACGCGCATGCGGAGGAAGCGGTGGTGCAGCTGGGCTATGAGGCGGGGCTGCTCTCCCTCACCATCGAGGACAACGGCTGCGGCTTCGACCCGGGCAGCGCCGGCGGCGGGATGGGGCTGACGGGCGTGCGGAACCGGCTGCGGATATTTGGTGGTATATTTGATATACAGAGCACGGCCGGCTCGGGGACGACGATCTTCTTCGAGTGCGATACGAACGCCCTGACATTGTAAGGATGCCTATGATAAAAGTAGCGATAACCGACGACCACCCGCTGGCCACCCAGGGCATCATCAGCATGCTGGCGCCCTTTCCCCGGGTGGAGATCGTGGGCGTGTACCATAGCGGGGCGGCGATGCTGGCCGGGCTGGCGCAGGCGCAGCCGGATGTGCTGCTCCTCGACATCATGCTGCCGGACCAGTCGGGCAAGGAGCTCGTGCCCGTCCTGCGGGAACGCTTCCCGCAGGTGCGGATCATCGCGCTCACCAGCCTCGACGCGCCGGCGATGGTATCGGCCATGATGCGCCGCGGATGCCTCGGGTACCTGCTGAAAGACACCGACACCGCAACGCTGGTAGCGGCCATAGAAGCCGCATACCGGGGAGAAGCGTTCATCGAGCCCGCGCTGAAGGAGAAAATGGTGCAGAACATGATCCGCTTCCGCGACAGCAACGCCAAAGCCGCTCCCGTGATCACACAGCGGGAAAAGCAGGTGCTCCAGCTCATCGCCGAAGAGTACAGCACCCAGGAGATCGCCGACAAGCTGTTCATCAGCTTCCGCACCGTCGAAAACCACCGCCAGCGGCTGCTGCAGAAGCTGGACGTGAAAAATACCGTGGGGCTGGTGAAAGTGGCCATACAGGCCGGGCTGATAAAGTAAATTGTTTATTTTTGCATTCCTTCAAAATCTTGTGCTTTGCGGTTAAAGTCGTTGGAAATAAAAGGGTTTAAGTCTTTTGCGGACAAAACCCATGTGATGCTGGACCATCCCATCACGGGCATCGTGGGCCCGAATGGCTGCGGCAAGTCGAATATCGTGGATGCGATCCGCTGGGTGATCGGGGAGCACAAGATCAAGGCGCTCCGCTCCGACAACCTCGAAGACCTGATCTTCAACGGCTCGCGGACACGCTCCGGGAGCGGGATGGCGGAAGTGTCGCTGACATTCGAGAACACACGCAACCTGCTGCCGACAGAGTTCACCACCGTCACCATCAGCCGGAAATTCTACAAGAACGGCGAAAGCGAATACCGCCTCAACGATGTGACCTGCCGGCTGAAGGACATCCATAACCTCTTCCTGGACACCGGCGTCAGCAACGACTCCTACGCGATCATCGAGCTGGGGATGGTGGACGATATCATCAAGGACAAGGACGGCTCGCGGCGGCGCATGCTGGAGCAGGCCGCGGGCATTTCCATTTACAAGACAAGAAAGAAAGAGGCCAAGCTGAAGCTGGACGCCACCGAGCAGGACCTGGCGCGGATCGAGGACCTGCTGTTCGAGATCGGCAACAACCTGCGCACGCTGGAAAGCCAGGCAAAGAAGGCGGAGCGCTATTTCCAGATAAAAGGAGAATACAGGGAAGTGAGCATCGAGCTGGCCAAGGCCTCGCTCGAGCATTTCAACGAGCAATATAAAGAGCTGAACACGCAGCACGACACCGAGACCGACCGCAGGACGCAGCTCGAGGCGGTGGTGGCGACGGAAGAGGCGGCGATAGAAAAGGACAAGGTGCGGCTCGTGGAGAAAGAGCAGGAGCTGAACGGCCTGCAGAAGCAGTTCAACGAGCTGATCAACCGCATCCGCCAGATGGAAAGCGACAAGAAGCTGGCGGCGCAGCGGCTGGAGCATTTAAAGGAAAGAGAAAAGAACCTCGGCGAATTCCTCGCCGGCGCCGGCGTGCAGCAGCAGCAGCTGGAAGAGTCCATCGCCTTTGCCGGCACGCAGATCACCGAGGAGACTACCGTGCTGGAAACCTTGCGCGGCCAGCTGGAAGCGCTGCGCAGCAGCGTGGACGAAAAGCGCAGCGCCTTCGACGAAAAGAAGCGCGCGCTCGAGCAGCTCCGGCAGGAATACCAGGAAGGCCAGCGCCGTCAGTTCGACGCGGAGAAGAAAGTGGCCGTCGCCGATACCTCCGTGATGAACCTGCAGCGCAGCATCCAGCAGGTGCAGGATGAAAAGGCCGGCCGCAGCACGCAGATCGCCACGCTCACCCATGAGCGCGGGGAGGCGGAAACAGGGCTGCAGACGCAGCGCCAGGAGCTGGAGCAGCTGGTGACACGCCAGGAGGAGGTCAAAAACAAGATCCTCCACAGCCAGGAGCAGCTGGAAGCGCTCCGCGCACAGCTGGTCGAGGAAAACCGCAGGCTCGACAGCCGCCGTAACGAGCACGACCTGCTCAAATCGCTGGTGGACAGCCTGGAAGGATACCCGGACAGCATTAAATTCCTAAAGAAAAATAAAGAGTGGAACAGCGAAGCGCCGCTGCTGTCGGACGTGTTTGTCGTAAAGGATGCGTACCGTACGGCGCTGGAAAACCTGCTGGACAGCTATCTCAACTACTACCTTGTCAACGACCTGCAGGAGGCCGCGCGTGCGGTGCAGCTGCTGGAGACGAATAAAAAAGGCAAGGCCAACTTCTTCGTGCTGAGCCAGCTGCCGCACTTGCCGCACGCTGCGCATACCGCACCTGCCGGCGCCATCCCCGCGCTGAGCGTGGTGGACGTGGAAGAAGCGTACCGCCCGTTGGCGGAGCACCTGCTGGGGCATGTGTATATCGCGGCGGAAGGGACGGACATTGCGGATTACCCGCTGGAGAACGGCAGCGTGCTGGTGGAGCAGAGCGGGCGGATGACCCGCGGCAAATACACGCTGGGCGGCGGCTCCATCGGCGCTTTTGAAGGCAACAAGATCGGCCGCGCCAGGAACCTGGCACGGCTGGCCAAAGAGATCGCGGCGCTGACGGAGGTGACCAACAGGCTGAAGCAGCAGATATCGGACACGCATACGCAGATCACCGGCTTCAGCCAGGAGCTCAACGACAAGGCCATCGAGCAGGCGCGCCGGGAGATCAGCAGGCTGGAGCACCATATCGTGAGCATCGGCGACCGCGTGGAGCACTTCGAGCACCTCAACCGGCAGGGCGAAAAACGCCTCGCGGAGCTGCAGGCGCAGCTCGACGATACGCACGCCACCATCGCCGGCACACGTGAGGAGCTGACGCAGATCACAGCGGAGCTGCAGGAGCTGCAGCAGCGCGGACAGCAGGCGCAGCAGGAGTTCCAGTCCGTGGAAGAAGATTTCAACGCCGCCACGCAGCAGTACAACCAGCAGAACATTCAATACACCCGCCAGCAGAGCAAGCTGGAAGGGCTGAAGCAGGAGCTGGGCTTCCGCAGCAACCAGCTCGCCGACCTGAAGCGCCAGATCGCCGGCAACGCAGAGCAGCTGCAGCAGACCACGGCGCAGCTCGCCGAAACGGAAACCACCCTCCACAGCGGCGATACGGAGCTTTATACGCTGCTGCAGAAAAAAGAAACGGAAGAGAAAGAGCTGAACGGGAAGGACAGGGCCTACTATGAATTCCGCAACACGGTAGCCGCGCAGGAAAGCCAGCTCAACCAGAAACGCCGCGAGAAAGAGCACGCCGAAACGCTGCTCAACGGCATCAAGGACCGCCTCAACGAGATGAAGCTGCAGCTCGCGGGCATGAAGGAACGGCTCAGCGTCGAGTTCCGTGTCAACCTCGACGAGATACTGGACGAGGCACGCAAAGGCGAGCAGTCGGTGGAAGAGCTGACCGCTGAGTCCGAGCGCATGAAGAAGCGCCTCGAGAACATGGGTGAGGTCAACCCCACGGCTATCGAGGCATTCACGGAGATGAAGGCGCGCCACGACTTTATTGTAGAGCAGAAGACTGACCTGGTCAACGCGAAAGAGTCGCTGCTGGCTACTATCGAAGAGGTGGAAAACACCGCCAATGCGCGTTTCCGCGAGACGTTCGACAAGGTGCGTGAGCATTTCATCCAGGTCTTCAAAGCGCTGTTCACCGAAGAAGACACCTGCGATCTTCGCCTCACCGACCCCGACAACATCGCGGAGAGCGGCATCGAGATCTATGCGCAGCCGAAAGGCAAGCGCCCCAGCACGCTCACGCAGCTGTCGGGCGGGGAGAAGACGCTGACGTCAACGGCGTTCCTGTTCGCCATCTACCTCATCAAGCCCGCGCCCTTCTGCATCCTCGACGAAGTGGACGCGCCGCTCGACGATGCGAACGTGGGCAAGTTCACGCAGATGATCCGCAAGTTCTCCGACAACTCGCAGTTCATCATCGTCACCCACAACAAGCAGACCATGGCCGCCGTGGACGTCATCTACGGCGTCACCATGCAGGAGCCCGGCGTCAGCAAGCTCGTGCCGGTGGACTTCAGGAGCCTGAACTAAAAGGGTTATTTACTCCAGAGATTATACTTGAGGATGCACCAGATCGCGCGGAAGCCGTCCTTCCAGCCGATCTTCTTGCCTTCCTCATACGTGCGGCCGTAGTAGGAGATGCCGACCTCGTAGACCCGCACCCTCGGTATGCGGGATATCTTCGCGGTCACCTCCGGCTCGAAGCCGAAGCGGTTCTCCTTCAGCCGGATCGCCTGGATCGTCTCCCGCCGGAACAGCTTGTAGCAGGTCTCCATATCCGTCAGGTTCAGGTTGGTGAGCATGTTGGAGAGCGTCGTCAGCCAGCGGTTGCCGATGGAATGCCAGAAGAACAGGATGCGGTGCGGGTTGCCGCCCATGAACCGCGAGCCGTACACCACGTCCGCAAACCCGTCGAGGATCGGCTGCAGCAGGATGTTGTACTCGTTGGGGTCGTACTCGAGATCGGCATCCTGAATGATCACGAAATCGCCCTTCGCCTGCTCTATCCCTGTCCGCAGCGCCGCGCCTTTTCCCCGGTTCACCTCGTGTTTGTAGTAAGAGATGGGCAGCTCCGGGTTCGCCGACCGGTACCGCTGCACCGCCTCCTCCGTGTCGTCGCGCGAGCAGTCGTTCACGATGATCACCTCCTTCTGTATGCCGCTGACCAGCGTTACCGCCTTTATTTTATCCAGGATCCGGTGAATAGTCCTGCCTTCATTATATGCAGGAATGACGATGGATAATGTTTCGCTCATGAATTTCTTGCAGCGGGTAAAAATCAAAAATAAAAGATAATTACTGCTTTCTGATAAAAATTAGATAAAACAGGCTGCGCATTCGCCATTTTACCTGAATTTTGCAGTGCCGACCGGCCATCAGCACCATGCAATCCTACCTGAACCTGCTCCAGCATATCCTCGACCACGGCGTCCGCAAGACCGACCGTACCGGCACGGGCACCATCAGCTGCTTCGGCTACCAGCTGCGCTTCGACCTCCAGGAAGGCTTCCCGCTGGTCACGACGAAGAAGCTGCACCTGCGCTCGATCATCCATGAGCTGCTCTGGTTCCTGCGCGGCGATACCAACATCGCGTACCTGAAGGAGCACGGCGTCAGCATCTGGGACGAATGGGCCGATGCCAATGGCGACCTCGGACCGGTGTACGGCCACCAGTGGCGCAGCTGGACCGGCGCCGACGGCAAAACGTACGACCAGATCAAAGATGTGCTGCACCAGCTCCGCGTCAACCCCGACAGCCGCCGGATGATCGTGAGCGCGTGGAATGTCGCCGACCTGCCGGCGATGGCGCTGAGCCCCTGCCATGCGCTGTTCCAGTTCTACGTCGCCCCGCCCACGCCGGCGCAGCAGGCGCAGGGCCTCCGCGGCGCGCTGAGCTGCCAGCTGTACCAGCGCAGCGCCGACGTGTTCCTCGGCGTGCCGTTCAACATCGCCTCGTATGCCCTGCTCACCATGATGGTCGCGCAGGTCAGCGACCTCGCACCGGGCGAGTTCATCCACACCTTCGGCGATGTGCATCTGTATAATAACCATATTGAGCAGGCAAAGCTCCAGCTCACGCGTACGCCTTTCCCGCTGCCGGTCATGAGGCTGAACCCGGAGGTGAAGGACCTGTTTGCTTTCCGCTATGAGGACTTTACGCTGGAAAACTACCGGCACTACCCGCATATAAAAGCGCCTGTCGCCGTATAGCGCGGCGATCCGTTCATCATAAAACGCAAGCTTATGCCCGTTTCCGCCATTGTCGCCGTCTCCGCCAACCATGCCATCGGCAGGAACGGCGAGCTTCCCTGGCATCTGCCGGAAGACCTGAAATTCTTCAAGCGCACCACCATGGGCAAGCCGGTGATCATGGGGCGCAAGACCTTTGAATCCCTGGGCCGGCCGCTGCCGGGACGGCTGAACGTGGTGCTGTCGCGGCAGGCAGACCTGCAGCTGCCGGAGGGCGCGGTGCTGTGCGACGGCTTTGAATCCGCACTGGCCTTCCTCGGGGAAAAAGGTATGGAAGACCTGTTCGTGATCGGCGGCGGCGAGATCTTCAGGACGGCCATGCCCTTCCTCGACAAGCTGTACGTCACGCAGGTGGAGACCGTCGTGCCCGATGCCGACGCGTTCTTCCCCGACATAGACCATACGCAGTGGAAGCTGGTCTGGGAAGAGCGGCATGACGCCGACGACCGGCATCCGCACCGCTACACCTTCCAGGAATACGACCGCATCAGCCTGTGACCGCGCACGCCCTGCTCGCTTACCTGGAATACCGCCGTCATGCCCGGACACGGCACGGGGTGCATTCTCCTTTTGTCTTTGATTTCGTGGAAAAAGTCCTGCGCGCGCGCGAGGGGGGATTCCCGGAAAGGCTGGCGGAATATGTGGGGAAGGAAAATCTTGCGTGGTTGAGTGCTGATGCGGTGGTATGGGAGCAGGCGTACATGCGTTATGCGCCGGAACCGCCGGCGGAGATGGTGCTTGTATTTCCCGGCGTGCATCGTACGGCACTGCATACGAATACATGGCAGAGGCTATATGGCAGGCCGGAAGTGCGCCTTAGCATAGACCTGTATGATTACGGCCTGCTGTTTTTTAAAAAGGCATTCCGGGAAAAGCAGCACTTTGTGCTGCGATGATTGCGGGATGCCCTACGCGCCCTCTTCCTCCTCCGGCGTAATCCCCAGAAAATTATCCACCATCGGCTGCATCATCGGCGGGATCTTCCCCAGGATGTATTCCCGGATCACCTCCAGCGACTGCTGCGCCTGGGCTTCCGTGAGCCCGGCCTTGTCCACCAGCTGTGCGATTAACTCTTTCATGTTATTTGAATAATTAAAAGCTTCAAAAAACCATTATGCCGCTTTCAGGTAATCCAGCTTGGAATGCTCCAGCATCTGCCGCGCATAGCCGAGCGTGAGATGGAACTCGCCTTCGTGCTCCTCGGCCGAGGGCAGGTCGAACATGGCATCGGTGAGGATCATCTCGCAGATGGCGCGCAGCCCGCGGCCGCCCAGGCGGAACTGGACAGCCTTTTCCACCATATAGTCCAACGCTTCATCTTCCACGATCAGCCGGATGTTTTCATACTCGAACAGCTTGGCGTACTGCTTGATCAGCGCATTCTTGGGCTCGGTGAGGATACGCTTCAGCGCGGGCGTGTCCAGCGGATTGAGGTAGGTCACCAGCGGCAGCCGCCCCAGCAGCTCCGGGATCAGCCCGAAGGTGCGCAGGTCCTGCGCATTCACATATTGCAGCAGGTTCGCGCGGTCCAGCTCCTTGGTGGCCTTGATCGCGTTGTAGCCGATGGCGGACGTCTGCACCCGCCGCGCGATCATCTTGTCAATCCCTTCAAAGGCGCCGCCGCAGATGAACAGGATGTTCTGCGTGTTGATCTTCACCATCTTCTGCTCGGGGTGCTTCCGTCCGCCCTGCGGCGGCACCAGCACTTCCGCGCCTTCCAGCAGCTTGAGCATCGCCTGCTGCACCCCTTCGCCGCTCACGTCGCGGGTGATGGAGGGATTGTCGCTCTTGCGCCCGATCTTGTCAATCTCGTCAATATACACGATGCCCCGCTCCGCCGCCGGCACGTCGTAGTTGCTGGCCTGCAGCAGCCGCGACAGGATGCTCTCCACGTCCTCGCCCACATAGCCCGCCTCGGTGAACACCGTCGCGTCCACGATCGCAAAGGGTACCTGCAGCAGCCGCGCGATCGTCTTTGCCAGCAGCGTCTTGCCCGTGCCCGTCTCGCCCACCATGATGATGTTCGACTTCTCGATCTCCACATCATCCTGCGCAGGGTACATCAGCCTTTTGTAATGATTATAGATCGCCACCGACAACACCTTCTTCGCGTCATCCTGCCCGATCACGTACTGATCGAGGAATGCCTTGAGCTCCTTCGGCTTATATACCCTGTGTTTTTTTATATCGTGCTGCTCCTGCTTCTGCCTGTTGGCGTCGCTGGTCGCTTCCTGCAGCAGGTGATGGGCGTTCTCAATGCACTGGTCGCAGATATTGCCCTTCATGCCTGTAAAGAGAATGTTCACCTCGTGCTCGTGGCGATCGCAGAAGGAACATTTTCTTTCGTTTTGTTTTGCCATTCCCGGTTTAATATTTCCCTGCAAAAATACGATTTATAGTTTATAATAAGCAGCTTACAGGTTACGGCCGGCGGGTATCCGGGATGATGGCAGCCGGCTGCGGGTGTTAATCCGATTTTTAGGTAAATTGTGGAAGTTTAATGCATTTTCATCCATGAACAGAGCGATCCGTAAGGTGGCGGTCATCGGCTCCGGCGTGATGGGCTCGCGCATTGCGGCCCATTTCGCGGGGATCGGCGTGCAGGTGCTGCTGCTCGACATAGCGCCGAAGGAGCCGGACGAGGCCGAAAAGGCGAAAGGGCTGACCGCGGCAAGCCCGCAGGTGCGGAACCGTATCGTGAACAACGCCCTGCAGGCAACGCTGAAAAGCAGGCCGGCGGCCTTTTATACGAAAGATGCGGTGAAGCGGATCGCCACAGGCAATATTGAGGACGACCTGCCGCGGATCGCGGACTGCGACTGGGTAATCGAGGTGGTGGTGGAAAACCTGGGCATCAAGCAGCAGCTGTTTGAGCGGATCGAGCAGCACCGCAAGCCCGGCACACTGATCACCTCCAACACTTCCGGCATTCCCATCCGGCTGATGAGCGCGGGCAGGAGCGAAGACTTCCGGCAGCATTTCTGCGGCACGCATTTCTTCAACCCGCCGCGGTACCTGCGCCTGCTGGAGATCATCCCCGCGCCCGAGACAAAGCAGGAGGTGATTGACTTCCTGATGGACTACGGCGACCGGTTCCTCGGCAAGACCACGGTGCTGTGCAAGGACACGCCGGCATTCATCGCCAACAGGGTCGGCGTTTTCAGCTTCATGGCGATATTCCATGCCATGCAGCGGTTCGGGCTGAACGTGGACGAGGTGGACACGCTCACCGGCCCCGTGATGGGCAGACCCAGATCCGCCACCTTCCGCACTGGCGACGTGGTGGGGCTGGATACGCTGGTGCACGTGGCGAAAGGCTTATTGGAGAACGCTCCTGATGATGAGGCTAAAGAGCTGTTTCAGCTGCCGGTATTTCTTGAGAAAATGGTGGAGCACAAATGGCTTGGCGAGAAGACCGGACAGGGGTTCTACAAAAAAGTTTCCGGAGCACAGGGCTCCGAGATCCTCACGCTCGACCTGGAGACGATGACCTATGCGCCGAAGAAGAAAACAAAATTCGCCACGCTGGAAGCGGCGAAGCCTGTTGAAGACCTTGCGCAGCGGCTGAAGGTGCTCTATGCCGGCAAGGACAAGGCCGGGGAGTTTTACCGCTACTTCCATCACCTGCTGTTCGCCTACGTCTCGCACCGCATCCCGGAGATCGCCGACGAGCTGTATAAAATAGACGATGCGCTCAAAGCCGGCTTCGGCTGGGAGATCGGCGCTTTTGAAAGCTGGGATGCGCTCGGCGTGGCACCGGTGCTCGCGGATATGAAGGCCGCCGGCATTGCCGCCGCACCCTGGGTGCAGCAGATGCTCGACGCAGGCCATCAGCAGTTTTATAAAACGGAGAACGGCAGCAGGCAATATTATGATATCCCCACCGGCATCTACAAGACAGTGCCGGGCACGGGCAAATTTATCATCCCCGAACATTACCGCGACCAGACCGTCTGGAAGAACAGCGGCTGCAGCCTGTATGACATCGGCAACGATGTGGTGGCGCTGAGCTGGCATACCAAGATGAACAGCATCGGCGGCGAAGTGCTGGAAGGCGTGCTGAAGTCGGTGGCCATTGCCGAAGAAAGATTCAAGGGGCTGGTGATCGCCAACGGCGGCGCCAACTTCAGCGCCGGCGCCAACATCGGGCTGATCTTCATGCTGGCGGCAGAGCAGGAGTTCGACGAGCTCGAGCTTGCCATACGGCAGTTCCAGGGCGCGACAATGCGGCTGCGGTACAGCAGCATCCCCGTGGTGGTGGCGCCGCACGGCATGACGCTGGGCGGCGGGTGCGAGATGTGCCTGCATGCGGACGCGGTGCAGGCGGCGGCAGAGACATATATCGGGCTCGTGGAGCCTGGCGTGGGACTGATACCCGGCGGCGGCGGCACCAAGGAAATGGTGGTGCGGGCATCCGACCGGAATATCAGGGAGGACATCGAGCTGAACTACCTGCAGCAGCTGTTCATCAACATCGGCACGGCGAAGGTCTCGACCTCCGCGCAGGAAGCGTATGAGCTGTCGGTGCTGCGGCGCGGCTACGACCATATTTCTATAAACCCTGACCGGCGTGTTTCCGACGCGAAGCGGCAGGTGCTGCTGCTGCATGAGCAGGGCTATACGCCCCCGGCGGAGCGTACGGATGTCAAGGTGCAGGGCCGCGGAGGCCTCGGGCCATTGCTGGCGGGTATCCATGGCATGTGGCGGGGACAGTACATCAGCGATTACGACAAGCTGATCGCGGAGCGGCTGGCGCATGTCATGTGCGGCGGCGACCTGTCGCAGCCCACGCTGGTGAGCGAGCAGTACCTGCTGGACCTGGAGCGGGAGACATTTTTAAGCCTCGCCGGTCAGCGGAAGACGCTGGAACGGCTGCAATATATGCTGCAGACGGGGAAGCCGCTGCGGAATTGAGTGCCGGACATCCCCTGCCCCTTCAAAAGGGGGCGTTTCGGGTTGTGTGCGCGGGAGGTCGTGAGTGGCAAGCTGCGTTCGTCCCCCAGTTCTGTTTCAGCCACACTTTTCCCGGTATTTGTAAATTTGAACGGATGCTAACATTATTTTAGACAAATGAAACGTACCTACAGCCGCATCCTGAGCTTACCCCTGGTGCTTGTGCTCCTGTGCTACTGCCTGCAGGCAGTAGCGCAGGGAGACCCGCTGGTGCAGGCACGGCAGCTCGCGGATGCAAAAGA
>Ga0206101_1000201_pt1 | contig 13435 bp, 9 predicted proteins | sample 1B0metagenome_FD_148613 | JGI IMG/M metagenome (GOLD analysis project Ga0206101, IMG submission 148613) | Enriched microbial communities from leaf-cutter ant dump, University of Wisconsin, Madison, United States - 1B0 | ecosystem: Environmental > Terrestrial > Nest > Insects nest > Nest dump... | reverse complement strand
CGAGCTGCTGGTTGAGCGTGGCGATATACGGATTTTGCTCCGTGGCGCTCATCAGCCTGCGCTCCCGTTCCAGCTGCAGCTCGTTATAACGGGCAATGATGCCGTTGAATGTCGGATCCTGGAGCACCAGGGATGAAGGGATGACCCGCTGGTTCTTCTCATTCTCCGCTAAAAAGCGCTCGAGGGACTCGATCACGCTCAGCTGCACCTGCTTGTCCGTCAGCTGCCTGATGTATTCGCTATTGCTCGCCAGCAGCAGCCTGGCCTGCTCGCCGATGTCCGTCAGATCATTGCTGCGCTTGAAATGCTCGATCTCCTTTTCTATGCCCGTCAGCTCCTGACTCACGATAGACAGCCGTTCGTCAATAAAGGCCATGGTGCTGTCTGCAATGCGGTTTTTATCGCTGACGTTGGCCTGTATGTATGTTTCTATCAGCGCGTTGACGATATCCTCGCCCTTGCGCGGCAGCGTTTCCCTCAGGGTCAGGATGATGGCGCTGGTCTGCTGTTTGCTGGCTATTGCCGGCGTGAACGCAGCCATGTATTTGCGGAGGGCGCTTTCATAGCTGCCGGCTTCTACGGTATATGTCTCGTCCTGTTTCGCGGGAAAGGCGGTCCTTTCCAACACGGCTGCGCCCTGCGGCAGGCGCAGGGTATCGCCCCATTCCCCGGTATATTTGTTATGCCCGTCGGAAAGTATAAAACCGCCCGCATCGCCGAAGGTCAGCCCGTACTTCTCTGTAGCCGTTACGGAATCCGCATAGATAAAGCGCATGCGGAAGGGCAGGTTCCCGTACTGCTCCACCTCCTTGACGCGCCCCATGGTGAAATACCGGATGTTCAGCTGCAGGGCGCATACCACGCGCCGCATCAGCATGCGGCTTTTCAGGATCTCGATCTCATTGTTGACATTGCTTTTCCCGCTGATGAAGCCGATGCTCTGCAGCAGCTGCTCTTCGGCATTGGGCGTGTTGTCTTTGACCAGTATTTTTGCGTGCACCTCGTACACCGGGGTACTGTAGCGCAGGAACAGGAACGCAGCCGCCAGGAAGACGGCCAGGCTGCCGGCGAACCACGGCCAGTAAGCAAGCCCCATGGCGATGATCTTTGTCACGTCGAGCTTCTTCTCCTTGCCGGGATGCCTGCTGTGTTGTTCCAGTGCGTCTTCCATAGCTGATCTAAACTAAAAGGTAACCCGGGTCAGTATCACCGCCACCAGGGAAATGCCGGTTGCCAGCAGGGAGAAATTCCGGGCTTTTACCATATCGGTGGAGGCGGCTTTCGACCTTGTAGGCTGAACGTATATGATGTCTCCCTGCCGCAGGTAATAATACTCCGACCGGAACAGCTCCGAGGAGTTCAGGTTGAAGCGCGTCACCTCTTTTCCTCCGTCAACATCCCGGATCAGCATCACGTTGTCCCGCTGCCCGTAAATGGTAAGGTCGCCGGCCATGCCCAGCATATCGAGGATGCTTACTTTTTCGTTAGGGATGATGTACTGCGCCGGCCTGTTCACCTCACCGATCACCGTGACGCGGAAATTTGCAAAACGTATGTTCACCACGGGATCCTTATAATACAAAGCTGCCTTCTCCCGGATGGCATCCCGCGCCTCCATGGTCGTCTTCCCCGCCACGCTCAGCCTGCCGACCAGCGGCAGCTCGATCACGCCCTCCTTATCCACCAGGTAAGTGGGCGTGCCGGACGGCTGTATGCTGGTGCCGGAAGAAGAAGCCGTAGGCTGTGTCGGGAAAGAGGCAATGCCCCCGGCCCCCGGCATGCTGCCGGCCTGCGGATCCAGGGTCTGCACGGATACCTGTAAAATGTCGTCAGGCTGTATCCTGGGCTCTGTATAGGCGGATACCCTGAACCGGGCAATGCTGTCCTCCAGGACATGCGGTATGTCATTCAGGTAAATGGCTTTCCGGTAATTACTGCAGGCGGAAACGCCCAGGATCGTGAGCGAAAATATCAGTACCGCGGTACTACGAAGTGATAGATGCCGGCATATCTGGCGCATGCTTTTCCTGAAAAATCCCCGGCTCAAAAGTAGCGGACAGGGACAGCATAAAATATCGCCCTGTGCGATATTTTATGGCATGCAGTCAATCCTGCAGCGAGGCGGTTTACAGCGACCCGAACGCCCGCTCAATAATCTCCTGCTGCTCCTTCGCATGCAGCTTGCTGAAGCCGGTGGCAGACGCCGCCATCGGCTTGCGGCTGATGAAGCGCAGCGGGAAGTCGTCGGCGAGATGGAGCTTCAGGAAGCTGAGCGCGCCCATATTCTTCGGCTCTTCCTGTACCCAGACCCATTCCGCCTTTTTGTACCGCTCGCGCAATGCCTGGAGCTGTGTTGCCGGTAGCGGATAAAGCTGCTCCAGGCGCACGATCGCGACATCCGTCCGCTTTTCGCTGAGCTGCTTTTCGCTCAGGTCGAAGTATATCTTGCCGGAGCAGAGCAGCACGCGTTTCACCTTTGCGGGAGCGCTGATGTTCGGATCGTCTATCACTTCCTTAAAGCCGCCTGACGTAAAGTCCGCAACAGGAGAAAATGCGCGCGGATGCCGCAGGTTGGCCTTGGGCGACATGTTGACCAGCGGTATGCGGAACGGCAGCAGCAGCTGGCGGCGCAGCGCGTGGAACAGGTTGGCGGCGGTGGTGATGTTGGTGACGAAGATGTTGTCGTCCGCGCAAAGCTGCAGGAACCGCTCCAGCCGCGCAGAAGAATGCTCCGGCCCCTGTCCCTCATAGCCGTGGGGCAGCAGGAGCACCAGACCGCTCATCTTCTGCCACTTGGCTTCGGAAGAGACGAGATACTGGTCTATCACCGTCTGGCAGCCGTTGGCAAAGTCGCCGAACTGCGCCTCCCAGATGGTCAGCGTATCGGGGCTGGCAATGCTGTAGCCATACTCGAAGCCCAGCACGGCAAACTCGCTGAGCAGCGAGTTGTAGATATCAAATTCCCCCTGTCCCGGCGCGACCCGGCTCAGGCGGTTGTAGGTCTTGTTGGTCTGCTCGTCGTGCAGGATCGCGTGGCGGTGGGAGAAGGTGCCGCGCTGCACATCCTGTCCGCTCATGCGCACATCCTTGCCCTCGGCCAGCAGGCTGGCATAGGCCAGCAGCTCGCCGGTAGCCCAGTCGAGCTGTCCCTGCTCTTGATACAGCTTTACCTTCTCCTCCAGCAGCTTCCGGATCTTGCGCAGCGGCGTAAACCCCTCCGGCACCGTCATGAGCGCTTCAAAGAGCGCCGCCACCTGGTCGCTGCTGATGCCCGTGTCCGGCGACTGCCCGAAGTCTTCCGCCGTAGCGTGGCGGAGTTTCGTCCATGCCTGCTCCGGCGGCTGCAGCCTGTAGGGGAGTGGGTGCTGCTTTACCTCGTCCAGCCGCTCCTGCAGGGTCTTCCAGAAAGCCTCTTCCATCTCCTTGGCCAGGGCGGCGTCCACATCGCCGCGGGCGATCAGCTTCTGGTTATATATCTCGCGCGGGTTGAGATGCTTTTTGATGAGATCATAAAGTCCCGGCTGGGTGAAGCTGGGATCGTCGCCTTCGTTATGGCCGTGGCGGCGATAGCATACCATGTCCACGAAGATGTCTTCACGGAACCGCAGCCGGTAGGCCACGGCGAGCTCGCAGGCCTTTACCACCGCCTCGGGGTCGTCGCCGTTGACATGCAACACGGGCGCCTGCACCATGGCAGCGACGCTGGTGCAGTAATCCGTGGAGCGGGCATCGTCAAAATCCGTGGTGAAGCCGATCTGGTTGTTGATCACAAAATGAATGGTGCCGCCCGCGTCATAACCTTTCAGCCGGCTCATCTGCAGCAGCTCATACACGACGCCCTGCCCGGCGATGGCGGCGTCGCCGTGGATCAGCACCGGCAGCACGCGCTCGTACGCATGCTCATACAGCACATCCGCCTTGGCGCGCGCAAAGCCCACCACCACGGGGTCTACCACTTCGAGATGCGAAGGATTGGGCGTGAGCTGCACATTTATTTCTTTCCCGTCCGGCGTCTTAATGTTGGAGCGGAAGCCCAGATGATACTTCACATCCCCGCTGCCCATCGTGGTGTCGGGCGGCATGTTGCCTTCAAACTCCGAGAAGATCTGCTCGTACGTCTTGCCCAGCGTGTTTGCCAGCACGTTCAGCCGTCCGCGGTGCGCCATGCCGATCACCACCTCCTTTACGTCCGCGTTGGCCGCATTTGTGAGAATGGCGTCCAGCCCGGCGATCGTGCTTTCGCCGCCTTCGAGGCTGAAGCGCTTCTGGCCGATATATTTCGTATGGAGGAACTTTTCAAAGATCACCCCTTCATTCAGCTTCTCCAGGATACGCTTCTTCCGCTCCAGCGTGAGGCTGCGATCCATCATCTCCCGGAAATGCGTCTCCACCCATTCCCGCTGCTCCCGGTCGTTGATATAGGTATATTCGATCCCCACATCCCCGGCATACAACTGCTGAGCCCGCGCAATGATATCGCGGAGCGGTGCCCTGCCCAGCCCCAGCAGGCTGCCCGCATAAAATTCCGTGTCAAAGTCCGCCTCGCCCAGTCCGAAATCCGCCAGCGCCAGGTTCGGCTTGCGGTCTTTCCGCGCGCGGATCGGGTTCGTGGTGGCCATCAGGTGGCCGCGCGACTGGTAACCCAGCACCAGGGCATACACACGCAGCTCTTTGGCCACCTGCCCTTCGCTTACCGGCACCCCGCCCGCAGCAGGAGCGGCATGACCGTTGCTGCCCGCCTTGGTTACCGCAAAGTCAAAGCCCTCAAAGAATTTTTTCCATTCAGGATCTACCGTGTCCGGATTCCTGACATAATCATGGTACAACGACTCAATGTAAGCAGGATGGGAACCCATCACATAAGAGAAATCTTTCATTTCAGGATCAGCATTTTTATATTCCGCCGGAAATCTCGCCGGCTTATGCCCTGGCAGTCAGCAAAGTTAGTTCATAACAACAACAAATCCCGGACAAGTTCCAGGCCTGCCGTTGCCGGCTTTTCGACCGGGATGATGCTGCTGTAGCGGCTGACGGAGGGAATGTGCTTGTCCACTACATACTTCGGCACATCGGGGCGGACATAGTCCACGAGCCCGGCTGTGGGGTAAACGGCCAGCGAGGTGCCGACCAGCAGGAAGATATCTGCTGCGGCCATCAGCGGGATGGCGTGTGCGATCATCGGCACGGGCTCCTCGAACCAGACCACGTGCGGCCGGAGCTGCCCGCCGTCCTCCGCCAGCTGGCCGGGGCGGATGTCGCCGTCATAGTCGTAAAGGCGTGCATCGTCGTATTCGCTGCGCATCTTCCGTATCTCCCCGTGCAGGTGCAGCACCTGCCGCGAGCCGGCGCGCTCGTGCAGGTCGTCAATATTCTGGGTGACGATATGGACATCGAAATGGTCCTGCAGCGCTGCCAGGATCCTGTGCGCCGCATTGGGCCGGGCTTCCAGGACGTTCCTGCGGCGCATGTTGTAGAAGTCGAGCACCAGCTGCGGATCCCGCCGCCAGGCGCCGGGTGTGGCCACCTCGTGGATGTCGTAGCCTTCCCACAGCCCGTCGCTGTCGCGGAAGGTCTGTAGTCCGCTTTCGGCGCTGATGCCCGCGCCGGTGAGCGCCACTAATGTTTTCCGGGACATGGGCGGCGGCACACAAGATTAAAGGAAAGAATAGCCCACCGCGATCTGTATGGAGCGGTGCTTCCAGGTATCGGCGACGGTGGTGTTGTTGACATTGCTGAAGCCCAGCACATACCTGCCGTTCACCCGCAGCCCGAAAGGCAGCTTGATGTCCAGCCCCACTACGCCGCTGACGTCACCGCTCTTGAAGATGTCCGAAGCGTCCTGCAGCAGCGCGTCGGCATCCTTCACGCTCACGATGCTGCTGAACTGCGGGCCGACCTGCAGCCAGACCATCGGCAGCAGCTTGACCTGCGCCAGCACGGGCACATTCAGGTAGCTGACGCGGAAAGAGCCCTTCTTCAGCGAGTCGCTGACGTCCTCGTAATATTCATGGTATATGCTGTAGAAATCGCTCCCCACGGTGTACCGCGACTGGCTGAACAGCACTTCTGCCGCTACGCCGAGGCGCTTCCCCTGGATGCCTGCAAAGACGCCGCCCAGCAGGTTGGTCTTGTAACTATCGTCCCATTTTCCGCCCTGGATCTTGCTGAAATTGACGCCCACCTTGGGGCCGAGGTCAATGGAGAAAGGCAGCACCTTCTGGGCAAACGCGGCGGGCGCAGCCATCACAAAAGCAAGTGTGTAAGCAACATTCCTGAGTTTCATGTGTCAAGCGTTTAAAAGTTCATAACAGGTTGCACATTTCCCTATAAAAAAACAGGCCATCAGCCTTTGTGCGCCTGCATGCGCCTCAGCCCGGCTCTTCCAGGATAAGGAATGCCTGGCGCAGCGGCTGTATTTTTTCCTTCAGCAGATCGAACCAGGCAAAGCCGTGCTGCAGGAATGCGTTCATGAAATTGTCGCTGCGCTCCTGCAGCTGTCCGCCGGGGAAGAGCATGTTCCGGAGCTTTTTGATCTGCTGCAGCTGATGATCCATTTTTCTTTTCTCCGCGCGGTACATTTTCTGCTCCAGCGCGTCCACCTGCCTGTTGATCTTGGCCAGCGCCGCTGCCGAGGCTGCTTCCAGCGTAGGGTCGAGCGCGGTGGCCTTTTGCCGGAGCTGCGAGAACAGCGCCGACAGTTCTTCGCGTATACCGTTGGCCTGCCAGCTGTCGCTGCTGTGGGCAGCTATATATTGCCGGTACAGCGCTTCCTCCGTTTTGAAGAGATCGGCGGGCGCCAGGGAAAGCTTCCGGCGCAGCCGGCCCGCCTGCTGCGGGATCCACAGCACCGACTGGCGCACCAGCACCACCGGATAGAAGACGCCGTGATGGCGGAACAGCGGCAGCAGCTGCAGCCAGTACGCCACCTCGGAGCCGCCGCCGATAAAGGCGACATCCGGCAGGATGCGCTCCTGCAGCAGCCCGCGAAGGATTACGTTGGGACTGAATCGCTCGGGATGTGCCGTCAGCTCCTGCAGCAGCGCGTCTTTTGTCCATGTAATATCCGTGTTCACCACGACCCAGCGGTCGCCTTTCCGCTCGATCCGCTCGCGGAGCTGGTCGTGGAGATAGAATAAATTGAGCGGACGCGGGTGCGCCTGTATTTTATAATATGCCTCCATCCGTCGCACCTGCGCCGCGACGATATCGTGAGATGTCTGCTGCAGCAGCTCTTCCTGCAGGATCGGCAATATCTCTTTCTTGAACGCAGCCTCGTCCGCATCCAGCACCAGCAATCCGTAACGCCCGAACAGCGCGTTGACCAGATACTGCGTCGCCGCCGCCACCGTGTCGTGCCGGAGGTAGGCTGCGGATAACAGCGCGGTAAGCGCGTCTGCATGTGCGCCCGGCGGGCCCAGCAGCCGGAAGAGTTCATCCAGCAAAGGCTTCAGGCTGCCGGTATGCATCCTGCCCACTGCGCCCGTCTGACCGCCGGCTGTCCACGTGAACTGCTGCCCGTTGTAACGGAAGCTGCCCAGCTCCGCGAGGTCGTTGTCTTCGCTGCCCATGTAGTAGACCGGCACGAAATGCTTGTCAGGGTGCTGCGCCTGCAGCGTCTCCGCCAGCTTCACCGCATGCAGGATCTTATACACAAAATACAGGTAGCCCGTCATCAGGTTGGGCTGGTGCGCCGTACAGATGGTAAAGGTATTTTCCTGCTCCAGCAGCGCTATGTTCCGCGCCACGGCTTCACTCTGCTCCAGCCCCGCATACTGCCGCCGCAGCGTTTCCGCCAGCGCCCGGCGGTTGACCGGGAACGCCGCACGCGCCGCTATCGCCGCTTCCAGGCCGGGCAGATCGGGTGAAAATGCATAACAGTCCCGGAGCTTTTCATCCCCGTTCAGGTAATTCCTGACCAGGTCAGAGAAATAACCGGTGTCGCCGTAAGGAAGGTGATATGTATCTGCAGGCACGAATACGTTTCTTTGACGCCGCTAAATTAAGGGAAACAGTCCAGCAACGGTATTGCTTCCGGCTATGCGCCTGTTGCCGTTTTTAATCGGATACCCGGACCTTTTTGCAAAATATTTTCCGCATCCCGATTGTTTATAAAACCGTAAATTGCTTATTTTCATTTCTTTATGTCCCGCCGTCGCAAAAAGCCTTCCAATGGTATTGATTCCTGGGCCGAGGATGCCAGGCCCCGCGAGCGGCTGCTGAGCAAGGGGGCCGCGAGCCTGAGCAATATCGAGCTGCTGGCCATCCTGATCCGGAGCGGCACGGAAAAGCGCTCGGCGCTTGACGTCGCACGGGAGGTGCTGCGGCAGGCGCATGATAACCTGCACGAGCTGGGACGTCTTTCTGCCAAGGATCTGCAGCACACGCGGGGCATCGGCCTGGCCAAGGCCGTGTCCATAGCAGCGGCACTGGAGCTGGGCAGGCGGCGGCAGATGGGGGAAGCGCTGCAGCGCCCCGCAATGACGGGTAGCAGGGATGCTGCAGATATCGTCATCCCGCTCCTGCGCGACCTGGAGCATGAGTCATTCTGCGTGCTGTACCTCAATCAAGCGAACAAGCTGCTGGGGCACGAGCTGATCAGCAGCGGGGGACTGACCGGCACGGTGGCGGATATACGCATCATCCTTAAAAAGGCGCTGCTGCATAATGCCAGCGGACTGATCCTCGCGCACAACCACCCTTCGGGCAATCTACGCCCCAGCCACGCCGACCGCGAGCTGACCCGCAAGGTGAAGACGGCGGCGGAGTATATGGAGATACGGCTGCTGGATCATATGATCGTCGCTGGCACGGCCTTCCTGAGCATGCAGGACGAAGGGATGATCTGAAATTGGCTTTTCTTTTGCTATCTTGCCACCCGTATCTGCAACAGGTACCGCGAAACACGCCATACAGGGAATATGCTCAAGGTCGGAATTTTCGGAGTAGGTCATTTAGGGAAGATACATATACAGCAATGGCGCGAGATACCGGGGATCACACTCACCGGGTTCTATGATCCCGACGAGGCGCACGCCGCCGCAGCCGCCACCCAGTACGGCCTGGCACGCTTCCCGGATGTCGCCGGACTGGTGCAGGCCGTGGATGCCGTGGACATCGTCACCACCACCACGGCGCATTACGCCATCGCCCGCGAGGCGCTGCTGCAGGGAAAGCATGTGTTCGTCGAAAAGCCGCTTACCCAGACGCTCGACGAGGCGCGCGAGCTGGTGAAGCTGGTGAATGAGGCAAATGTCAAATGCCAGGTGGGGCATGTGGAGCGCTATAACCCCGCCTTCCTCGCGCTGGAGGATCAGCTGCTGCAGCCGATGTTCATCGAGTCGCACCGGCTGGCGCAGTTCAACCCGCGGGGAACGGACGTCTCCGTCATCCTCGACCTGATGATCCACGACATAGACATCATCATGCACCTCGTCAAATCCACGATCCGGCGCATCTCCGCCAGCGGCGTCAGCGTGATCAGCGAGACGGCGGACATCGCCAACGCGCGCATCGAGTTCGACAACGGCTGCGTCGCCAACCTGACGTCCAGCCGCATTTCCCTGAAAAACATGCGTAAAATGCGGCTGTTCCAGCGGGATGCATATATCGGCATTGACTTCCTGGACAAGAAAACAGAGATCGTCCGGCTGAAGGATGCGGCGGCGGCAAAGAGCCCGCTCGACTTCCCGATTGACCTCGGCAACGGCGGCAGGAAGGTGATCTCCGTGGCTATGCCGGAGATCACGCCGGTGAACGCGATCCGCATGGAGCTGGCGGAATTCACGGCGGCTATCCTCCGGGACAAGCCCGTCCGCGTGTCCGTATACGACGGATTCCAGGCCATGGACGTGGCGCACCAGGTGCTGAAGAAAATGAGCCTGCACCATGAAATGCATGGCGGGTAACGAATGAAAGTTATATATTGCATGGTCAATCCCGTGCCGTTAGCCCGCATGCGGGCATTGCGCATTAAACTGGCCTGTAGTTTGTTACTATAAAGGAAGATGATAATGAGATTATATTTTTTACCGGTAGTGCTGCTGGTTGTGTGGATGTGGACAGGTTGTGATGTGATCAATCCCAAAGAAAATATACCGACATACATACACATTGACTCATTCCGCTTCGTCGCCCGCGGCGATACCTTCGGCACCAGCTCGCACAGGATAACCAGCGTGTGGGTCTATTTTGAGAATGAGCCCCTGGGCGCTTTCGAGATGCCCGCGAACATCCCCGTGATCATGGACAGGCCGGGACTGGTGACCATTGCGCCGGGTATTGACTTCAACGGGATGAAGAGCTTCAGGTACCCTTATCCTTTCTACAGCTTCGATTCGCTCCGGCTCGATCCCGCGCCGGGCAAGGTCGTACAGTTCAATGCCGGCACACGGTATGTGAATGCCACGCGGGTGGCCTATAACAGCACCTTCGACCTCGGCAACCCTTATGCCAGGTACACGGGCGACACCACGATCATGAAGACCACGGATCCCGAATTCGTGTATGAGGGCGGCGGCGCGGGGTATATCTATATTAACGGGCCCAAGAAGGTGTCTGAGAATATCTCCATTGACCCGTTCACGGCGGCGCCGGGCGACCAGACATTCGTGGAGATTGACTACAAATGCACGATACCGTTCCAGGTAGGCATCGCGGCGTTTTTTACCAACGGCAATACCAATATGGAATACATCGGCGGGGTCAACGCCCGCGGCGACTGGAACAAGATATACATCAGCCTGCGGGAGTTTATCAACTCCAACCAGGGCGCGCAGTATCATCTGATGATCCGCGCCGGCACAGACAACGGCGAGGCTTCGGGATGGGTGGCGATTGATAACGTTAAAATAGTCTCCTTCTGAGCAAGCGCATGCAACTGGATCCGGTGAAGAAGCGGGCTATACGGCAGCTGGCCCTGCTGGACTATGCGGCGGCGACGCTGGCGTGGTTCATCTTCTGGGCCTACCGCTACCACTGGCTCGGCAAGACCGGCTTCTTCCAGGCCTGGGAGCAGCTGCAGCTGCGCGACTATGTCTCCTCCTTTGTGCTGATCCCCGGCGGATGGCTGTTCCTCTACCTGCTTTCCGGCACCTACTTCGACCTCTATCGCAAGTCGCGGCTGAACGAGGTGAACCGGACGCTCATCTCCTGCATCATCGGCAGCGTGGTGGTCTCGCTGGCGGTGTTTGCGGACGACGCGAGCGATTATTCCTATTTCATCCAGATGACCGGCAGATACCTGCTGATCCATACTTTCTGCACGCTTACCGGCAGGCTGTTCCTCCTGAGCCGTGTGAAGCAGAACCTGGTCAAAGGCAAGGTAGGCTTCAACACGCTGATGATCGGCGGGAACCAGCAGGCGATCAACATCTACCGGCAGATCAAGGAAAGCCCGCGCGCGCTGGGCAATATTTTCAAGGGCTTCATCTACTCGAACAAGGAAGCCTCCAACGGCATGAGCCGCTACCTGACGCAGCTGGGCGACCTGTCGCGGCTCGAGGAGATCATTGATGCGCATGCGATAGAAGAGGTGATCGTTGCCGTGGACTCGTCAGAGCACCACCTGCTCGAGAATATCATCACCCGCCTGAGCTACCGGCCGGTGGTCGTGAAAGTGCAGCCCGATCTGTATGATATTATCTCCGGCTCGGTAAAGACCAGCAATGTGTACGATGCCGTGCTCATCTATATCTACCCCGACCTGATGCCCGACTGGCAGCGGGTCTGCAAGCGCACGATTGATATCGTCGTGGCCTTTGCCGCCCTGGTGCTGCTGTCGCCCGTGTTCCTGTTTGCCGCCATCCGGGTAAAGCTCTCCTCGAAAGGTCCGGTGATCTACCGCCAGCAGCGGATCGGCCTTTTCGGGCAGCCGTTTTATATCTACAAGTTCCGCTCCATGTACCTCGGCGCCGAAGACAACGGCCCGGCGCTGTCCAGCAAGATGGACCCCCGCATCACGTCCTGGGGGCGGTTCATGCGCAAATGGCGGATTGACGAGCTGCCGCAGTTCTTCAACATTCTCATCGGCGATATGTCGCTGGTCGGGCCGCGGCCGGAACGCCGGCATTTTATTGACATCATCTCCCGCACGCATCCGCACTACAAATACCTGCACAAGGTGAAGCCCGGACTTACCAGCTGGGGTATGGTGCAGTACGGCTACGCCGAAAATGTGGAGGAGATGATCGAGCGGATGAAGTACGACCTGCTGTATATCGAGAACTGCTCGCTCGCGCTGGATGTGAAGATCATGATCTACACACTGAAGGTGCTATTCCAGGGCAGGGGAAAATAAAAGCTGCTTTCCTGCTACTGCTCCATACGGGGCAGCGGGATGCGGTCGGCCTGTAACGTCTCCAGCGCCTGCATGGCTTCTCCCGCGATGAAAAAGCTGCCCGTGATCAGCAGCGCGTCTTCGTCCGTCATATTGCGGAGCGCCGCCGACAATGCCTCCGGTACGGAAGCATAGGCTTCGCCCTGCAGCGCATAAGTCCCCGCGATCGCCTGCAGCTCGCCGGCCGGCAGCGCCCGCGGCAGCTGCGCCTGGGTGAAATAGTAAGTGGACTCTACGGGGAAATGCGCCAGCGCTGCGGCTATATCCTTATCCTTTACAAAGCCGGTAAGGATATGTTTCCGTCGCGCGTTCACCTGCGCCCATTGCCGCATCACCTCTTCGATGCCGGCGGGGTTGTGCGCAACATCCGCAATGATGCACGGCCGCTGCTGCAGGATATCCCACCGTCCCCGGATGCCTGTCGTCTTTTTAACCTGCGCCAATGCGGTGATGACGGACGTGAGCGGCAGCGATATGCCCTGCCTGTGATCCAGGATCTCCGCTGCTGCCAGCACGGTTTTGATATTATGCGCCTGGTAGTCGCCGGTCATATCCGTCACCAGGTCGTACAGCTCGCGCCGGCCGTTGTGTACCGCCTTGTAGTGCTGCCGGTCGGCCTCCCGTCCCGTGCGCACCAGCTCCCAGGCATTGTCGGCGTAGTAGAGCGTGCTCTGCTGCCGCAGCGCATGCTCGAAGAACACGCGCCCGGTAGCTTCCTGGCGCATGCCGGCGAGCACCGGCACCTGCGGCTTGATGATGCCCGCCTTCTCCGCCGCGATCTCCGCGAGGGTGGTGCCGAGCATGTCCGTATGGTCGTAGCTGATATTGGTGATCACCGACAGCAGCGGCGTGATGATGTTCGTGCTGTCCAGCCGCCCGCCGAGGCCCGTTTCAATAACGGCAATGTCCACCTCCGCCTCGGCAAAGGCGGCAAAGGCCATGGCTACCGTGATCTCGAAGAAGGACGGACGGACGTCCTCGATCAGCGCCCGGTGCCGCGCCACAAACGCCGTCACCCACGCCTGGCTTACCGGCTGACCGTTGATACGGATGCGCTCGCGGAAGTCTGCCAAGTGCGGGGATGTGTATAGTCCCGTTTTA
>Ga0206101_1000200_pt1 | contig 13481 bp, 10 predicted proteins | sample 1B0metagenome_FD_148613 | JGI IMG/M metagenome (GOLD analysis project Ga0206101, IMG submission 148613) | Enriched microbial communities from leaf-cutter ant dump, University of Wisconsin, Madison, United States - 1B0 | ecosystem: Environmental > Terrestrial > Nest > Insects nest > Nest dump... | reverse complement strand
ATTGGCGGTGTACCAGCCGTATATATTATTGATTCCAAAGCCCACGTTGCCAATTCTTGTATAATTCTGGTCACAACCATATTCCTGCTCCACGGGGTCAAAACACGTTACATACCTGTTCCTGAAAATATTGTCGTCCCAGTTACATTCGGTGTCAGAATGAACATAAAATCTTATAACGCCATCAAAGTCAGCCGTCCAAACTAATGAGCCAATCCCTGTTGTCAACACTGTGGTTCCCGATTCATCGCCAATGGTAATAAAATCAGATGGTGTAGAGCTTGTGAAAGTATAGCTCCTGCCGTTCGCTACCTCCACCAATGAGTATTCACCCGCACCAAGCCGTTCCTGTGCTCCAACAAGCCAGCCTGTTTCGCAGTCCGGGACAAGTACCTCAGCCGGATATTGGCCTTGTGGGGCCTCCAGGCAACCTTCTCCTCCGATTTTGAAGTTTTGCGCATAAGCCCTGTTTCCATCCGTGGGATTTCTTGTTTCCATCCATACTGCAACGCTTTGCCCATTTGCATTTCTCGTGAGGCCGATGAAAGGTTTTTCGTTTGTTGACATTGCGATCGTATTGTACTCTCCTTCCCAAATGAAACTCCCCATTTCATCCAAATAAGTTACTGACAGAAAGGTTGGGGCTACTAAAGTTGAAAACAGAAAGAAGGGTTTGCCATAAACCAACTGAAGATCGCCGTAATGCACATAACCCCCTGTACTAACTTCAAATACCTTTTCGGCATCATCGCTCAAATATCTTGCCCCCGATTCTTTATGAAATTTCTGGATGTACTCTCCGTATTCACTTTGTATCGTGTTTGTGAAATGGGAAATTGCCCAGACATAATCGGATCCTTCTTCATAGGCTATACTGGTGGCCATTTCGTAGAGATCATCATTGGTTGAGAAATCCGAACCGTTTATTCCCCAGGGAAGCGTGCCATCGGGATTTATTCTTTGCAGATAAGAATCATATCTTCCCCAATGGCCATAATATCCGAGATAAACCACGTCGCCATCCTGTGCAAGAGAATACCTGGCATTGTAGGTTGTTTTATGGCCTGACAACTGAACGGGTGCGCTCCACATTTCGTTTCCTTCGGAATCATATCTTTGTGCCCAAAGAATAGAGTCGGGATTGAAAAAATCTGCCCTTACATGAAATAGTACAACAAATGACCCGTCCGATAAAAGCGCCATTTCTCCTATGCTAGTAAGGGGGTTTACATCCGGAGACGGAATTGTTGCCGCTTCTGCCCATTCTTCGATTCCTTCGGAATCATACTTCATAAATGTCGCAGTTGTAATGTTGTGTAACCATCCTATTACCGCTCCACCGTTCGGTGTGGGCAATATGCGGATTTGTGCTGCCCCGGAGCTCAGGTTTATACCCTCTTCTCCCCAAAGCTGTTCTCCTGAAGGAGATATTTTATTGACATATCCCTGGAGGTCAGTTGATACAAAGGATATGTATATATTTCCTTCTTCGTCCACTGCTTCGGAATAATCATTTGATGAAGCAATATTATTCACGAGCATTCCTTGCTCACCAAAAAGCCGGTTGCCTTCGGTGTCCAGTAATTGCACTTTCAGGTTATATGCTTCGGAAGTCGGTTCCAGAAAGACCACATAGGTCTTACCGTCATTTGTACCCAGCGAATGAACATCTGAAGCCTCGGCGTTAGTGACAAGCGTATTCACACTATAGTCATCCGTCCATTGGGCAGTAAGCAAATTGCTTAGAAAGATCAAAGAAAGTAAAGTAAATTTTTTCATGTTAATTATTTTTTCGTCAAATAAACTTTCTTTTCATTAAACGAAAAAAAACAACCTATAACATAAACTGCTCAACCTATACTAATGACTGCTCAAGAAATGCTCAATAATATTTAATCAATTGATTATCAGATAAATATTTTATTTAAAATTCTGATAAATATTGAGCAATATCCACTTTTTTATTGGTAAGATTCAGCTTTTTTCTCAGCCGGGTACGTGTGTTTTCAACGGAGCGGACGGTTACTCCAGTCAGATCTGCTATTTCTTTCGTAGTCAGATTTAACCTGATAAGCGCACAAACCCTTTTGTCATATACGCTTAGTTTGGGATGCTTTTCTGAAAGGTTCCGGTAAAAAGATTCATAGACTTTGGTAAACCTCATCTCAAATTCTTCCCAGGCGGCTTTGTTTGTATTGCTTTCCAACTTGGACAGAACATTATCCAATATGTCTTTTGTTTCTCCTTTCCCTGTTTTTAGATGGGCTAACCTTAAATCCTTTAGAATGGAATTATAGATTTCTTCACGTTTTGTTTCAACTATGGTCTTGGTTGCCAGTTCTTTATCTTTAAGCTCAATCAGGTTTTTTAATTCTCTTTCACGGTAAATATTGAGTTCATTCTTTAATTTTTCTTTAACCAGTTTGTTTTTGTACCGAATGAGAAAAACCCCTGATATTAAAAGTATTACGACAAGGCCTAAAATCACTATGATCAGAATAAGATGGTTCTGTCTTTCGTTAAGCCGGCTGATTTCCTGGCGGGCTTTAAATTCGTATTCGATTCTTTGCTTTTCTACATTGAATGCTTTTTCCTCTATGTTCAGGCTGTCACGAATTTCATTGTACTCACGGAAATAATGTGAGGCTTCTTTATAGTTATCAAGTTCATTATAAGCCTCATACAAAAGCTCAAGTACAATCATATTGTTAAAACTGTACTTTTCTATATTCAAAGCCATCGCCTTGCGGGCATAATCTGCTGCGAGTTCAGGATGTCCTTTTTTTAAATGATATTGGGCCACCGAAAAATATACGAAATGAAATAATTCCGCATCCTTCAATTTTGCCGCTTCATCCATGGCTTTCCGGAAATACGCTTCCGCATTTTCCAAATCACTTTGCTCCCCATAAGCACGAGCCATACTCGTATAAACCCGGACCAATGAATTGTAATCTTCTGCCTTTTTTAATATCGGGATTGACTGTTTCAGGTAAACAAGTGCAGAATCTGGTCTTTGGAAATTCAAAAACGTTGACCCGATGTTGTTCAATATCTGGGCAGTCGCAACGGAATTGTCTTGTTCTTTATGGAACGCATACACTCTTTTGAAATAATACAAAGCTTTGCTTTCATTATTTAACCTTGCATAAATTACCGCCAGAAGATTTTCAATCTCGTTCTGTTCACAAGGAAATTTATTTTTATAAAAATCATAGGCTTTAAGATTATAATTCAGGGAAACATCAAAGGCGTCCCTGTCATAATAAATTTTGGCTGCATTTTTATAAAATTCAGCCTCCAGCTCCGGTGATTTGGATTGTTCAGCCTTTTTCTTTGCAATTTCAAGATAACGTTCCGCCCTGTGCCAGCCTGTCAACTTCAGTTTGTCCGTTATCTTTAACGCTAATTCCACCGCGTTTTCATTTGTAATGGCTCCCGTAGAAAGGCTATCAATAAGCATATCCAGCTTTTCCTGCGGTTTGACATTAATTCCCAGCAGAATCAACAGTAAGAGTGGTATTGTCCTGACTTTTATTTTCAACTTAAAATATTATAAGTACGAGCCGGACAAATTTATATTTTTTCTCCGGATTTCTTTAATTCACGCTGTATTCAGTACCGCCTTTCCCGTCTTTGAGCTGAATTCCTACAGTAGCAAGTTCGTCACGTATCTGATCGGACAAAGCCCAGTTTTTGTCGGCCCGTGCCTGGTTCCGCATTTTAATTAACAATTGAATCGCCCCATTCAATTTATCTGAATTTCCGTCTGAAGTTCCTTCTGACTTCAGCCCCATCACATCAAAAACAAATTCATTGAAGGATTTTTTCAAAATATCAATATCCGATTGGGTTAACTTTTCGATCCCGGCTTTCGCTCCGTTGATGACGCGGATGGCTTCAAACAGATTGGAAATCAGAATCGGCGTATTAAAATCATCATCCATCGCAATATAACAGTCATTCAACCATTTATTTACATCAAAACTTGATTCGCCGGAAGGCTGAATTAAATCCAGATTTTTGATTCCGTCCATCAGCCGGTTAAACCCTTTTTCGCTTGCGAGCATCGCGTCATTGGAAATATCCAGAACGCTGCGGTAATGTGCCTGTAAAAAACAAAAACGCACGATTTCCGGGTGAAACGGCTTCTCAAAGAAGTCATTGTCGCCATTAACCAGCTCCATCGGCAGGATGTAGTTCCCGGTCGATTTGCTCATACGTTGTCCGTTCATTGTCAGCATATTGGCATGCAGCCAGTATTTTACCGGTTCATGTCCGTTTGCACCTTTTGCCTGCGCGATTTCACATTCATGGTGCGGAAACTTCAAATCCATTCCGCCGCCGTGGATGTCAAAGAATTCACCCAAATACTTAGTACTCATAACTGTACATTCGAGGTGCCAACCAGGGAATCCGTCGCCCCAGGGTGAACCCCAGCGCATGATGTGAGCCGGTGAGGCGTTTTTCCAAAGCGCAAAATCCACCGGATTTCGTTTTTCGCCTTGTCCATCGAGGTCACGAGTGTTGTTGATGAGTTCTTCTATGTTTCTCCGGCTTAATTCGCCGTAATTCAGTCCTTTTTTGTTGTAGGCTTTCACGTCAAAATAAACCGAACCGTTTACTTCATAGGCCAACCCCAAATCAATGAGTTTTTGTGCTAATTCAATCTGTTCCAGAATATGCCCGGTCGCAGTCGGCTCGATGGTTGGTGGCAATAAATTGAACGTTTCCAATACTTTATGAAAATCTACCGTGTATTTCTGTACGATTTCCATCGGTTCGAGCTTTTCGAGTTTAGACTGTTTCACAAAACGGTCATTTTCTATATTTCCGTCATCGGTCAGATGGCCGGCATCGGTTATGTTGCGCACATAACGCACTTTGTAACCCAAATGTGCCAGATACCGGTAAATCATATCAAATGATAAAAATGTACGCACATTCCCCAAATGCACATTGCTGTAAACCGTAGGCCCGCAGACATACATCCCGATGCTGTCTTTATGAATGGATACAAATGTTTCTTTCTCGCCACTGAGGGAGTTATGTACTTTTAAATTGTGTGCTTTGATCATTTGAGTGGTAAGTTTTGGGTCATGCGTTTAAAAATTCTTTGGCGCTCATTACCAGGATTTGAGCATTTTTAAAATCCTTTTTGTCCCTCGTTATGATAATGTCCAGGTTATTTTCAAGTGCTGTATGATATTGTAACCCGTCTTCAAAATCGGGAAAATCTTTATTGTTAAGTGCTAAGGTGATCAGCTTTTCATTCAAATCTAAAATGGAAACAATCAGTTTGAAATTTTTCAAAATCTCTCTTGCTTGCATAGCTGAAGAAGCTTTGGCAAGTATATAGTTTGTATTGGCAAAGGACAGAGAAGAAAAGTACAATTCCAGATTATTTTTGTCTGCAAGCGAAAATAAGAGAGATGCTTCTTCATAAAAGGGCTCTCTTTGCGCAAGTAAGTCGATTGCAATATTGGAATCAATCAGTAACTTTTTCATTTGTACTTTTCTGTGAAAATTTCTGCAATCTCCTTTTTATAATCAAAATCCTGCGGCAGGCGGATCACACCTGACAGGCTTTTGACCAAAGGTGTAATTTCTATTTCATCTTTTTTGTTTTTTCTTTTTGAAGTTAATGAATTTAGATAATTCTCCACCAATTTTGAAATGCTGGTACCACTTTTCTTGGCATATTCTTTAGCGCTTATAATGGTATTTTCATCAATATTTAATGTAAGTTTTGAACTCATAATTATTAAATTTGTTACGTGCAAAGATACAAATTGATTACGTGAAAATAAAATTATTATGGGGAATTGTAGAAGTTCGTTTTGTGTCTTTCGCTATTCGTTTTTTGCTCTTCCCCTTTGAGGAAGGGCTGGGAAGAGTTTACACATTAAACTTCGTATGCACGCCGATGTAATGCAGGAACTCCCTTCTCGTGGTCGGGTCGGTTTTGAATACACCGCCTAATTCTGCTGTAACCGTACTGCTGTCAATATCACGGATGCCGCGGGAATTCACACAAAGGTGTTTCGCGTCGATTACACAGGCAACATCAGCCGTTCCCAATGCGCCCTGCATGGCTTTCACGATCTGCATCGTCAGTCTTTCCTGAACCTGCGGGCGTTTGGCGAAATAATCTACGATGCGGTTCATTTTGGAAAGCCCGATTACTTTTCCGTTTGAAATATAACCGATGTGCGCTTTTCCGACAATCGGCAGAAAATGATGCTCACAAGTGGAATAAATCGTAATATCCTTTTCCACCAGCATTTGGTTGTATTTGTATTTGTTTTCAAAAGTGGACATTTTGGGTTTTTTGTCCGGATGTAATCCTCCAAAAATCTCATTGACAAACATTTTGGCCACACGTTTGGGCGTTCCTTTCAGGCTGTCATCTGTAAGGTCCAGGCCTAAAGTGTCCATAATTTTGGTAAAATCGGCTTCGATCCGGGCAATCTTTTCATCGTTACTCAGTTCAAAAGCGTCTTTACGCATCGGCGTATCGTGATGGGGTGAGAAATGCTCATCACCCATTTCGTCATATAAATTTGTATCTGACATTCTTATATAAAATTATTCCGGCAAATTTACCGAATAGGATTTAGATTAGGAAGTATAATCGTGTAAAGAAAATCTACTGTTGTGGTTTTAAAAGGCTTTGGGCTGTTTAGTATCCGTCAATTTACACTTCTTTCAATAATTTTCATTCAGGTTTAAAATTTAGGGTTAACCCCTATATGTGCCGGAGCAATCCTGATAATCTTTGCAGCAGAAATAATTCAATCCAAATTTTTAAACAATTAATAAAATGAAAAATTTACTATTTGCCTTTGTTTCTTTTATCTCTTTGAATTCCATGGGACAGAATTTAAATTATGATAATTTGAAAATTTTAATTGGGGAGAGAGTGAGTGATTTTGAGGAATTTTTCAAAGTAGAATCCTCTAAAACAGATGACAACTTCGGGGATTTAACCGTGTATTACGAATCCGTTAAAGTTGACGGCTATAGCCTGGACATCGTCTTAACAACAGAAGGTAAAAATATCAAAAAAATTACCCTGTCAAATTCTGAACAGAGAACCTCTTTTTTCAAAAACATGGGGACTGATATCCAGAAATCCACTCCAGAGAAAAGGAATTATAAAACCATTTATATCTCATTGGTTAAAGACAAATCCGGTAAAAAAATATTTTACGAATCCCTCAATGAGTTGATTGAAGCCTTGAAAAACCCTTCTACAGATTTGACACAAAACTACGGTTTGGTCGAATCCCATGCACTGGAAACAACGATTACCATCGACAGCGAAAAAAGCGTTTTGACTGTCATTTAATTAGGCATTAATGCAAAAACAATAAATCAATAATTAATTAAATATTCATGTTATGAAAAGCACATTTATTTTAGGGTTAACCCTTTTGTCATCAGTTTTATTTGCTCAAGTAGACAAAATCTACAAACACAACGGAGAAATTGTAGAGGGGCATGTAAAAAAAGTAGGAGAATTCACCGTGGAGTTTTCCTATGAAGGAGAAGACGCAGTTACTTCATTGAGCCGTTATGCCGTAGGAAAAATATTTTACGGGAAAAGCACCCGTATAGAAGATATTTCCGATAAAATTGAAATTACGGACGACGACGACTGGACTAAGGTCATTATATTGGAAGACAAGAGTTTAGTAGCAGGGCTCAAGAAAGGGGACGATCTGAAGTCGAAAACAGGTTGGGTGAATTTCAGGTCAGGAAACGGAAAGGACGAGAAGGCAGAAAAAAGGCTAAAACAGCAGGCTGCAGATGAAAGATGTCCATTTATCTTATTATTATCAGACAAAACGGTCGGCAAATCTGCAAAAAAGACAGGTACTTGTTATAAATATAACTAATCAATTTAAATCTCTACAACACTCCATTCCTTCAAAAAACACTGAGGATTTTAATTAGAAAATTTAATTGTTGATTAATTTGATTGAATGGGGTGTTTTCAACAAAACCCCGGACAGGAGTGTTTGGGGTTTTGATCTTTTAAATATTTAAACAGTTACTTCCGTCTTTCATCCCGGATTATAAATCTCAACTACCCTATTCTTATCAAAAATTTTCTATAATTCGGGGTTAACCCCTATATACATCAAAGAAATCCGGGGGATTTTTGCAAAAGAAATAAAACCATATTTAATAATTAAAAATGAAAAGAAGGGTTCTATTCTAACTTTTACTCCTGATTTATCCGGGGGATCCGCTTTCCGCTAACTCTTTACTTGCTTGATTGCATTTCCTTTGCGGATTTCCCTGGATAAATTAAAAAGTTTCATAAAAGACAAAACTCGATTCAATTCTATGTATGTTTGCGCCGCTATTCTAAATGAAAACACTGATGAGAATTTACAACTTAATTTACATAATTGCCGTATCCGTATTTTTACTTTCTTCCTGTCAGGAAAAATCAAAAGAGGGAGAATTAAAAAACACAAAAACCTCACTTGAAAGCAAATACAATGAATTAGAGGAGTTTCAATGGTTGCATGATTATAATAATTTTCCCGATGAAAATTACCAGAAAAAATTCAAACAGCATTTTGAACAGAGCTTAAAGGAAAATAAGTTCGAAAACGCTGCCGCTTATCTGATCGCTTATGGAAATGGTTCAAGAATGGATCAGGCTTATGATAGTGTATATGTGGGTACGATTCTGGATTTCTATAAAAAAAATGAAGATAAAATCTCCGGAGAAGCCAAAACTAATTTGTGCTATTTTTTAGGTGTCGAATTCCATAGTTTAAGTAAATTGGATAAAAGTTTTTATTGGCTGAAAAAATCTCTTGAGTTCGAACCTGAATCTACCCCCCACAAACAAATACAAGGTTTTGCAAATTTTGCAATCGCTCAGGATTATTTAAGGCAAAGAGATTTAGATAACACAGAGAAACATTTGGTCAGGGCGCTGGAAATTTTTGAAGAAGTAGGCGACATCAAAAACCAAGGAACTGCCTATCTTTTGATGCATACTATGTATGTTCAAAACAGGGCTTATGACAAAGCCGAGAAAGTTTTAAAGAAATCAATTGAAATTCTCAAAAAAGAAAAAGCCGATTTCTTGAGTTTTTCAGCGCAAGTTACTTATGTTCATTTTCATATTGAACAAGGGGATACCATCAAAACCATCGAACGAATTGATAGTTTATCTAAGTATGTTAAAGAGTATAAAAATATGCCTGAATACCACAAAGGTATTTTGAATCAACTTTTAGCATTCAAATTCATCGCGCTAAAGAAAAAAGACAGTGCTGCTTATTATTTAAACTCCGCGAAGGAAATTTCAGAAAATACAGGTATCCCGGATTTAAAAATGAGAACCTTTTTCCAGGAAATTTTATATTCAAATCAATTTAAAACATCACTCGAAAATCCGGAAGAAGTAGAGCGTTTTTATGAAGAAATGGCTCAGGAAAAAGAACCCAATGTTCAATTTATGTATCAAATGGCATCTGCGCTTTATAATTATTATCAAAAAAAGGGAGATTATAAAAAAGCCAATGAATACAGCATGTTGCTAATTAACGATGCACGTAAACAATCTGCCGGCCGTTTGAAAAACCAGCTTTTCGAATTGGAAACAAAATTTGAAACCGAACGCAAAGAAAATACAATCCTGCTTCAGGAGAAAAAATTGTCAGAAAAAAACAAAATAATCCTGTCACTGGCCGTCATTTCTGTCTTTATTGTTTTGGTTTTCATCATCTTATTCGTTTGGACCAAAAACAAAACCATCATAAAAGAAAAGCAAATAACTGAGAATTACGCATCGCAATTATTGCAAAAAACAGAAAACGAACGAAAAAGAATTGCGTCAGATTTGCACGACAGTGTAAGTAATGAGCTTATCAACCTGCGCCACGCGATTAAGAATGCGGACGCCGACATGAAAATTAAAATTGATTCTATACTGGAAGAAGTCCGAAACATCAGCCGGAACATCAGCCCGGCTTTGTTTGACAAAATAGGATTAAATCTAAGTATCGAACAATTAATCGAACGGACACAAAATCAACACAATTTCTTCATCAGTTCAGAAATTGATTATAAAAAAGGTTTGGACAACGACAAAGAACTTCAATTGTACCGAATCGTCCAGGAGGCCATTACCAATATTTTAAAACACGCCAATGCTGTTGCAGGAAAGGTTTCCATCATAGAAGAAAAAAATTCTGTAAATCTGGAAATCAGAGACAACGGAAAAGGATTTGATGTGGCAAAAATGCTCGAAAAAGGAAATTGTTTTGGTTTGCTCAACATAACTGAAAGAACCAAGTACCTGAATGGAACCGTCAATTTTCAATCAGGTAGTTCCGGCACTGTTATTAAGATTGTAATACCAAAATAAGATTTATGCATTTTATAATTGCCGATGATCATCCTCTCTCTCTGCTCGGAGCCCAAGTTCTGGTCGAAAGCCTGGGCTATGTCGTACTCGACACCTGCAAAGACGGTTTAAATGCCTGGAATACAATCAAAAGGTTAAAACCCGATTTTGTAATTCTTGATATTTCCATGCCTGAAATGGATGGGCTGGATGTGTCTGAAAAAATCCGTATCCACCAGTTACAAACCAAAATCATCCTGCTCACATCCCACAAAGAAAAAAGCGTTTTCAAAAAAGCCCAGGAACTGAACATCAATGCTTACTTGTTGAAAGAATATGCATTGGATGAATTAAGGGATTGCATCAAACATCTGCTGGCCCATGAAACCTATTTCAGCCGAAAAATTAAATTTGACCTTGAAGAAGATGTAAACTACCTGAAAGAAGAGGCTATGAGCCAATTGAGTTTCTCCGAAAAAAAAGTGTTTGAATTGATTGTAAAACAAAAAACAACGAAAGAAATCGCCAACCTTCTGTTTTTGTCTGAAAAAACCATCGAAGCACATCGTGCCGCAATCATCCGCAAGCTGGGGCTGAAACCCGAAAGGAATACTTTGCTGAAATTTGCCGCCCAGTTTCAGAATAACAATGGTGAGTCCGAGTAATTAGGCCCGGATGTAACCGTTCGTTTTTACAACTGTTAAATGCTTATATTTCCTCTGTTAAAAACATTCTGTCAACGGTAGGCAGGTTTATTTGGCCAAAAGCATGCCCGCCGGCAGGTGGGAAAACTCCATATATCCGCCGCCGCAGATTCCTTGTGTTTATGTATATTTACAAGGAAAAAATTTATGTCGTTTTGAACTCGCAAAATAAACAAGGATGAGCAATAAAATTTATGGTATTGACCATTTTACCACAGAAGATTCAATCAATATTTTACACAATAAAATCTCTGCCGGAATTTCCAAACAGAGCTGGGAACAAATTATTCGTTCTAAAAACAATGTAGAAACCATTGTAAACTCAGGTGTGACGGTTTACGGCATCAATACCGGGTTCGGGCCGCTTTGCGATACCAAAATTTCAAAAGAAGAAACCCGGAAACTTCAGGAAAATTTACTGATCAGCCATGCCGTGGGAGTTGGAAACCCGATTTCCAAAGAAATTTCTAAACTCATGCTTATTTCCAAGCTACACGCTTTGGCCAAAGGATTTTCGGGTATTTCACCAAAAACTTTTGAACGGATTTTATTGTTTGTGGAAAAAGACATTCTTCCCGTTGTTCCGGAACAAGGTTCGGTAGGCGCTTCGGGCGATTTGGCTCCGCTTTCGCATTTGTTTTTACCCTTAATCGGAGAAGGAAAAGTCTGGAAAAACGGCGCCCCGGTTCCCACAATGCAAGTTTTGAAAGAACATCAGCTGGAACCGATTGAGCTTCAGGCAAAAGAAGGTTTGGGATTAATCAATGGAACTCAATTCATTCTGGCGCACGCGCTTTTCGGATTGGACAAAATGAAATATCTGCTGGATTTGGCCGATGTAATCGGAACGATGAGCCTGGAAGCTTATTCGGGATTAAGTTCCCCTTTCAGAAAAGAATTGCATGAAGTCCGTCCGTATGAAGGAACAAAATGGGTGGCACAAAGAATCTGCAAATTGCTGGAAGGTTCACAAATCATAGAAAACAATGATTTTCCACGGGTTCAGGATCCATATTCGCTGCGATGTATGCCGCAGGTTCACGGTGCTTCGCGAAATGCCTGGCTGCATCTGAAAGAAATGGCGGAAATCGAACTGAATTCGGTGACCGATAATCCGATTGTATTGGATGAAAAAACCGCAATCAGCGGTGGAAATTTCCATGGCCAACCGATGGCGATGGTGTTGGATTATGCTACTTTGGCAGCTTCGGAATTGGGAAATATTTCAGACAGAAGACAATATTTGCTTCTTGAAGGAAAGTTTGGTTTACCAAGATTATTGTCGGAAAAATCAGGATTGAATTCCGGATTTATGATTCCGCAATATACATCCGCCGCGCTTTGTACAGAAAACAAAACCCTGTGTTTTCCTGCTTCCTCCGACAGCATTCCGACTTCGCTCGGGCAGGAGGACCATGTTTCGATGGGAAGTATTTCCGGACGGAAATTCAATCAGGTTTTGAATAATCTGGAGAAAATACTGGCAATCGAACTGATGTATGCCTGTCAGGGGCTGGAATTCAGACGGCCATTAAAATCAAGTCCGGTGATTGAGGAAATCTTTGATTTGGTGCGAACAAAAGTTGCCAAACTGGAAGATGACCGATTAATCGGTGATGATATCAATGCGATTATTGAGTTGATTCAAGGAGAAAAATTAAAAGAAATTATAGACAAAACCTAATATCTTGTGTCTAATATCTAATATCTAAAAAATGACATTTCAACAACACATACAACAAGGAATCCCAACCGAATTACCACAAGTCAAACCCTATAATGATAAAGTCAGCCATGCCCCGAAAAGGAAAGAAATTCTTTCGGATGAAGAAAAAAAGCTGGCATTGAAAAATGCTTTGCGTTATTTTGACCCAAAACATCATGCGGTTTTAGTTCCTGAATTCAAAGAAGAATTAGAAAAATACGGCCGCATTTATATGTATCGGTTTCGTCCCGATTATGAAATCTATGCCCGTCCAATTGACGAATATCCCGGAAAATGCCAACAGGCAAAAGCGATTCAATTGATGATTCAAAACAATCTCAATCCCGCTGTGGCACAGCATCCGGAAGAATTAATCACTTATGGTGGAAACGGTGCGGTTTTCCAGAATTGGGCGCAATATCTTCTGACGATGAAATATTTGTCGGAAATGACCGACAAACAAACTTTGGTGATGTATTCCGGACATCCGCTTGGTTTATTTCCTTCGCATAAAAATGCGCCGAGAGTAGTGGTGGCCAACGGTATGATGATTCCGAATTATTCCAAACCTGATGATTGGGAAAAATTCAACGCACTGGGCGTGACCCAATACGGGCAAATGACCGCCGGGAGTTATATGTACATCGGGCCGCAGGGAATTGTGCATGGAACGACAATTACGGTTTTAAATGGT
>Ga0206101_1000199_pt1 | contig 13482 bp, 19 predicted proteins | sample 1B0metagenome_FD_148613 | JGI IMG/M metagenome (GOLD analysis project Ga0206101, IMG submission 148613) | Enriched microbial communities from leaf-cutter ant dump, University of Wisconsin, Madison, United States - 1B0 | ecosystem: Environmental > Terrestrial > Nest > Insects nest > Nest dump... | reverse complement strand
TATACGAAATTCGGGGTGTCGAAAAAGGCGTCGGAAATCCTGAATAATGTGCCAGCGGTGCTGGTGTCCCTTGATGGGTACACGGTGCGAATACCCGTATATACGTCGGAAAATGCGCCAGACTATCTCGTCGGTACGCCGATGGCTGATGGATATTTCGAGTTATTCGATCTGGACCGGGAGGACGATGGGTGGGTGCTTCGTCGGAATTTGGAACAGTCGAGGGGTATCCCGGAACCGACGCATCGGGTTGTGATGGGGGCGGCGTTTACGCTTGTTACGAATATGGCGTTTGACGAACTGGTGAAGGCCGGGGAATACGTCGATTGCGCGTTTCGCTCGTTCCTGTCGTGTGTGAATGACGGGTGGGAAGACGGAACGATTGAGGATATGCGCAAGGTGTTCTTCGCGGGGGCGCATGTCGGAGGGACGGGCGTACTCATGTCCGTGGCCCGCGATGATCGTACGTCTATGTCTTATGTGAAGTCGATCATCGAAGAAATCGGGAGATTGCTGGGTAAGGGACTGGGACTTGTCCAATAACGGGGAGGCTGGATGATGATGCGAAAACAATTAAGCACACATGATCGTATATTCTATACGATGACGTGTGTTCTTTCGTGGTTTAGCGTGGATGAAGGCGTCGCCGGGTTTCCTGACCCTTTCAACATTGTGTTGTCCGTGTGCATGGCTGCGGCTACCGGGTTTATGGCTTACTGGATTTGGGAAGTGGAATGACATGAAAATCGAAAAGATCATTGAGGAACTGGCGGAAGCGATCAGGGAAATGGGGGTTCCCGTTTCGGTGCTGATAAGCAGGGGACAGCAAACGTCTGCTAATCCTGTATCCGCCAAAACGCCGGTTCCCGTTGTGATGGTGCGGGAGACGGATTTCGAGGAACTGCTAAAGACGGTGGGCCTTGGGAAACTCGGCACACTGGTCAGCGACAAGACTACGGATATTGGCCCGTTGATCGAACGGGTGAAGGGGTATGCGAAGGGGCATGTTTTACTGAAAAAAGATGCCCCCGGTTTTCAGGCTTGCGTGGCGGACTGGATGCACGATTGCTTTGGGCCGGAGATTTCGGCGGATAAGCTGGAACGGGCGGATCGGTTTCTTGAAGAAGTGCTGGAACTGCTACAGGCGGTCGGTTATCCGAGGGAGCGCGTACGGGAGCTTGAGGGGTACACCTATTCGCGCCCGGTCGGGGAATTGGGACAGGAAGTCGGCGGGGTCATGGTGACGCTGGCGGCTCTTTGCTCGGCGCATAACGTTGATATGCAGGGGGAAGGGGATCGGGAACTTGACCGGATAACACAACCGAAAATCATGCGGAAGATACGGGACAAACAGGCGTCCAAACCGCATGGGACTGCGCTTCCGGTCGCGGATATTTCGAGGAAACTCAACGAGGGCGAATTGCTGCCGGATGGGCGGCATAAGGCTTATCTGCAAACGCCAAGCCCTTATTCTCCGAAGAAAGGCGGTCAGAACAGCGACGAGTCTCAAATAACGGAGAGGCCGTCTGACCCAAAGCCTATGACGGCTACCCTTCCGCCGATTGATGGGTCCAGATTACGGGTAGGGCAACTTGTCAGGCCGATCAGTTCGCGCACATCGTACCCGTTCGACGGTATCGTCATGTCCGTTTTCCATGACATGAGCGGGGGGATACTATACGCTGTTCAACACAACGATGGCATCAATACGGTGATGGTGTGGCACGAAGACAGCTTGGCGCTCGTATCAGGATCGCCATTGCCCCCGGCATCGCCGGACTACGAAAGTCACGGGGGTTCGCCCGAACCCGTGTCGCCAAAACAGCCAACGTATGCTGAATTGCGTGACAATCTGCGCAATGATCTGAAAAGGGACATTCTTCATGGGATTGCGGGAGCGGTTAGTTCCGCACTCGATCCCCGAACTCCGCTGATTGATTACAGCAAAATGGCGGAAAACATTGTCAGTAGGCATTTTGCTGCGTCATCCAATGTCGAAGCCCGCTTCGGAGAAGATTTGCTTAAAGAAGCCGCGGCGATTGCGGACAACTACGTACTCAAGGCAGAAGCCAAGGAGGCTCCTTTGCGTCTAAAGGAGTTGCGGAAGATAGCGAGGGACATTCTCGCGCTCATATAGCGGTAGGGACATGCTGGAACTGGCTTACAGGACGTGGCCGATATTGCTGGTCAATGTGCTTTATATCGGACAGGCGGGCATGTCGGTTTTTCGAGGGGAGTACCCTCAAGTTGCCATGCTTCTCGGGTACGTGGTCGCAAATTGCGGACTGGTCGCAACATTCTACAGGTAAATCAAATGCCGCAAGCAAGTGAACATCTACGCGAACTGATGATTTCCTACTTCGGAAACATCGAACCGGATGGACCGCAAAGGTTCTTGAAAGACAACGGGTACACCCTTAGCGAAGACTATAAATGGTCTAAGCCGGGGGTGCGTAACTACGGGAACATGGAAAGGAAAGAGTTTGAGTGCTTCATGTTCCTTATGCACGAATATGACTACGGTAATCTGGCCCCCGAACCGCATACAACAGGAGACGAATGAAATGGCAGCTTACGTGAGCTATATAGTCAACGTTTTTCACACGAAGGGCGTTGACACGGTTGCGGATGCGGAAGCCTTCGGTGAACGCATCAAAAAGGCGGTCGAAGCCATACATCCCGGACTGGACATTGACGTGGATTTGGGTGACGGGCAGGTCGAAGTCGAACTGTGCGAGAGCGCCGGATTGACCGATGCTCCCGGCAAGGAAAAATAGCAAACGTTTGCTAAGGGGGAACCCATGATCGAAGGTACATACACTCTAAAATTGACGTGTCTTAACGCGGGGACTGTTGAACCCGGACGTTACGCCGACAATTCCGGCCATGCGCCCGATGAGTTCCCCCATACGTTTACCGAAAAGACTTTGAGGATCGCGCATAGGGTTGCAAAAAAGCGCGGATGGGTGATTGACGGGAACGTCGCTATATGCCCCATGTGCGCTCATAAGCTCGGGCTGTCTTAAACGCGCTGCTTGCGGGGGTGTTTAGCGGGGCATACTATACACCTACGGACAACCTTAACCCATTTCCGGGCTGAAACCGACGCGACACGGTTAGCACATACCTGCAAGAGAGAATAAAATGATCGACGGTAGCTACGTCTTGAAACTGACGTGTACGTTTGCAACCCCTACCGAGGCCGGTAGAGATACGGACAGTGAAGGTCACTCATCGGACGAGTTTCCGCATGTGTTTACGGAACCCTCCAAACACCTAGCCTACAAAGCCGCTAAAAAGCGCGGTTGGGCGCTGTCGGATACCGAGGCAATATGCCCGAAGTGCGTTAATCGGTTTCTCTTGAAATCATAACGGCGGTTGCGGGCAAGTTTCACGGGGCCTAACATATAGCTAACGTAAAGCTCGTTTAACTACTTTCACAGGAGGAAACCATGCACTCGGACCACAAAGCCTTTCCTGATATGCCGACGATCTTGGCCGTCTTTATGACGCTCGCCGCACTTGCTTTCGTCCTATTCGTGACGCTGGCCGATATTCGCGTCAAACATGATCTTGTGCAGGCAGTCAACGATCACAATGCCATGGCGCACAAGGACGTCCTCGGCGGCGGGAGCGCGAATATCTCGAAACTGTTGAGCCTCGCCGGGCAGGACGATACCCGCGAAAACATTTTCAACGGCTCGTTCGCCATCGGCCAGCTTCATGTCAGGAAACTCGCATGTGAAGCGGTCGGCCTCGGGGCCGGGTTCCCCGACGAAGAAGCCTCGGAGAAAGGTATTAGGGATTTCTCTGTGTTCGTTACCAACGCTCTTGGCCGGAATGACGCGATGGAAGCGTTGAAACGGTATGTCGCCGGTAACTTGGCAGAGAAGCGGGCGCTTGCCAGTTACGGGACGGCGATGGTCAGTCCCGAATACTGCGCGAACGCGGCTACCTACATCGTCAAGGCTTACGCCGCCCTCGCGGAGTGACGTGGATGCACTTCGATACGGAATACGTTTTTCCTATAATCATGGTGCTTATTTGGGCGGTTTACTTAATCGCGTCAATTTCAATACGTATTGACCGCACTGTTGCGAGAAAACGTAGACGCAAGTTCAAGCACACAGTAAAGAGACGGGACAGGCTCGATGCGGCTCCCGGCATCGTTGGTTTTGTGTCAAAGGATTTTCTCAAATACCGCAAGCCAACGCAGCAAAGCGTCGTTACTAAAGGACCAAGACCGCCATCATGGGCCACGGTAGCGTCGGTGTGGTTATGCACCGATGGCGGCGACCTTGAACTTGTCAAAAGGTTCAACGTTATCTACAGGGTTGCGCCGGACCACTCTTTCGCAATCCTGACAATACTTGCCACTCTTAGGTATGGGATGGCTCCCACGGAAATGTGCATCGTCATGGACGGATGGGAAACGAAATACGTAATCGCACTGGCAGGAGAGCCGATCCATGCCGGGGAAAGATGCAAACTAGGGGAAATAACCGTACGGGGACCGGAGTTAACAGTATGAGACTGATAAGAGGCTCTAGCATAACTGAAACCATATACGAGGCCACGGATAAGTGCCGGTATATACTCGGATGGCAATGGGAACGCGGGGCAAAGACCCTCGGACTTCTCATGCTTAACCCATCGACGGCAAGGCCCGACAAGCACGATCATACGACAAGAAAGGTTGTGCAGATCGCCAAGCACAATGGTTTCGGCGGCGTCATCATCGCCAACGTGATACCGTACAAAACCCCGTCACCAGAGGTCATGTGCAACTGGCTGCGAACAGCGGATATGTGCAAGATCGAAAGCGTCATTGACGAGAACCAGATACACGTAAGACGTGCGGCGAAGATGGCGTCTCGAATGGTCATGGCCTATGGCAACCGCCCTTCGAGCCACAACATGCTTGATCGGGCGTTATCTGTCGCCATGAACACGATATACCAAGCCAGCCCCGCCCGACACAAGATCGTTTACTGCTTTGGGGAAAACACAAATGGCACTCCCCGGCACCCTTTGTCTAGGGGAAAGAATTTCGTACCGGCCACGGCGGGTATTATCAAATATCGGCAATGGGACGGTGTATATTTCTAACGTCTAACTGCTCCCCATACGGAGATTTAATCATGGTTAAACAAGCCCGCGAACGCATCAAGGAAAACCGTTTACGGCACCCACGGCTAAAGCTGGGAAGCCATCATCTTCGGTTGTATAACTGGCTTGAGCTAAACCCTGACTCCACGTATGCGGACATAAAGGCCGCAACGGACATTCACCCTCAAGTTTTGTCCGATCTGCGCAATGACGGCCTTGTCGTCCAGATCGGCAAGATCGGCCCGCGCGGCGTATTCCGAATTGCCCCGGAGAACCGTACAGGCATGGGCCGGGATAAGGTCGAAATCGAATTGACAGTGTTCAAGAACGAATACGGAGAGTTTTCTGTTTCCTCCAAACTCATAGGGCAGATGCCGGGAGCGGATACGGACGGGAACCCTCGCCCGGTATTTACGAAGAAGGTTTCAGCGATGATCCCTCGGGACGGGGAACCGGCATCAACACGTCCCGTTTTCGCGGAGGATTGGAACGGCAAGCCCGATCAGCAAACGTTTGCTAAATCGCGCCGTCAATCGCCGTCAGTAGTCGATGCGGAATACACTGTAATTGACCAAAAAGAGTGACTTATGTATCCTCGCACCATAACAACTAAAGGTGCGGGCCATGATCTATGGAATTATTGGTAGTCGAGACTTCAAAGACGCGGAGTTCACGGACTACGAATATGTCTCGAAAGTGCTTTCAGCGTACACGGATATGTCCAAGGCGATCCTTGGCGGGGGCCGTGGGTCGGAAGCACTGGCCCTCCGCTACGCGATTGAAACCGAACTCCCTTACGACATTATCAAACCGGAGTTCGACTGGAAGCGCGGGGCCGACGCACCTGCAAAAGACCGCAATATAACGAGCGCCTTCATTGTCCGAAACACTTGCATCATCGAGGCGTCTCACGCCCTGATCGTGTTTTGGGACGGCGAGCGTTCCGGCCTTATTACAAGCACCCTCCGCATCGCTAACACTATGCGGAGGGAAATTCACATACTCCCGATGGAGAGATAATCATGCCCGATAGCAAGGTAACGCCTAAAAGGAAACCCCCGGTTCGCGTCGGCCCGCAAGTCGAGGAAATGACCGAAGACGAAATCAAGAAATACAGGGAAGAAAGACATTCCCGTATCGCGGGCGAAGCCGTTGAGCGCCGGAAGGCCAAAGACGCGGCCATTCGTTCGACTGAAACGCCGGAAAGGCATCGCCGCCCGCGTCCGCCCCAGCCGGGGGCCATCGGCATTGATGAACCGTCTCTGGTCGATTATCTGGACCACATCATCCGCATGACCCACGGGGATATGATCGAAGCCCAAACGGCGCTATCGAACCTCAAGGGGCAAATCCCCGACGCGGTGCCGGATTATGCCCGCAAACTCGAACGCTTGCGGGCAAACGTACTTTCCACAAGCGCCTATTTCGACGCCTACCAAACCCTGCGCTTTAACTTGCTCGGCTCCCGTCTCGCCGTTTAACGGGGGCCTTGCTTACATTTAACGGGGCTTAATGTGCCTAACGTATATCGCCCGCGTTTGCGCGTCTTAGTCGATAGCGTCTACGTTCAAATATCCAATCTGTCCGGTTCCAGCACCTACCACAAATACGTGTCACTCGTCCGTGAACTGGTCGAGCGAGGGCATTTCGTTTACTGGATGGTGCCGGATGCGGACTATGTACCAAACGAGATTGAAAACCATCCGAATGTAGGGATCATCAGAACTTCGGCAATCCAAGACCAATTCGTTGTCGATGGGCTGATTACTGATGATTTCTTCAACTTGTTCAATCGCGTTGCGGGGAAATACCACATAGACGTGCTGTGTACCTCTCGCACGTCTTTGTCACTGTACTATCGTCGGGTTCTTGAGCCGCCACGCTTCCATGACGTTGACAAGGAATTTACGGATAAGGGGTATGGCCTCCCCGTCATAACGATTGAGGAATTTCCTCAAACGCGGGAGCGTCAACATTCCAGTCGATCCTATTGGCTGTCGCAATGCACGGGTTACATCGGGAGCGATAAGACTATTTTCCTGTCTGACCACAACCGGGAAGAAGTCTCTAAGGAAATGCTCGAATGGTTCCGAAGAACCGTTGTGGAGGATTGGGTTGAGAAAACCCGGATCATCCCTGCTGGTATCGAGACGAAGCAACTTGATAAGGTCTATGACGACAAGCGGTGGAAGCTCGAAAAAGACTTCCACGTTATCTCGATTGGACGCCTGTTCGGAGTGTCCTACGTTCAATTCCTGCCATGGTTCGACTACCTGTACCGTTCTGGCCGGAAAGACGTGTTCTTGACCGTTGCCTTGTCAGGCGCTTTGTCAGGGCCGATGAAAGCGAAACTCGGCAAGATCGGTTTCGACTACGAAAATAATTTCGGGCGTCAATTCAAGCTGTACGAAAACAATCCACGCAGCAACTTCTTGAAAATGCTAAAGAGGTATCACGCCTTCATCGTGCCAGTTTCGCATCTGGATCATCCGACTGGTATCTTTGAGGCGCTGTACCTCGGATTGCCCGGTATCATGCCGGTATCGGATTACCAGCGAACGTTCTTCTCTGACTACCCGTTCGTTATCGAGCCGTCAGACAAGGCCGGGTTTCTTGCCCGCTTGCTGTGGATAAAAGACAACCGGGAAGAAGCTCGGGAAATGATAGCCCCTTGGCGGGGCATCATCCGTGACAAGTACGACGCGAAGAAGAACATTTCGCAGCTTGCGGACGAAATAGAGGAAAGCGCCCGCCGCTACGCGGACAACTTCAAAACATCGTCCGGCGTCATAAATCTCCTTAAAGAGCTTAAAGGGGAACGGTATAAGTGGGTTGACGTTGTGGCCTACCTTCGCAAGAGTGGATGGATGGGCGTGTCTGTCGGGGATATGACGATCCGCACCACATTTACCTACGCCCGCTCGGCAGTCCATCACGCCATGCACCTTTGCGGGTATGTTGATCCATGTGACGGCCCGGACGATAGGTTCGTACGCCGCGATGTTTTTGAGCGTGAGGTTTCCGGGAAGCCTGTCAAGAAAAAGACGCTCATTCGCAAGAGATAGCAAACGTTTGCTAAAATAGAGGTAACGACATGAAAAAGCCCACTAAGGCACTCGGGCGCAAAAAGCGTTCGTTGATTAACCCGGCAGTCCGCGCCAGCCAAACACTCGTGCTGTACGACATCCCTGTCGAAATGCTCATTGACAGCGAAGAAAACCCGAATGAAATGGACGATACGACCTTCGATGAACTGGTCGAGGGCGTCAAAAAGGAAGGCATAGACGAGCCGCCTATTGTCATGCCGGTATATTCGGACGGCAAGTCGAGCGTACCGGACGCCTACATCATCACCAGCGGGCACCATCGCGTGAAAGCGGCAAAGGCGAACGGGCATACGACTGTCCCGTGCGTCATAAAGAACGGCTGGGATGAAGACGCCAGAAAGATTGCCCTTGTCCGTAGAAACGTGCTTCGCGGGAACCTAAACCCGGAGAAGTTCACGGCTCTGTTCAATGAACTGACGAAAAAGCATGATCGGGCGGTGCTACAGCTTCAAATGGGTTTCTCGAAGAAAGATGCTTTCGAGAAAGTTTACAAGGATGTGGCGAAATCCTTGCCGCCCAAGCAACGTGCGGCGCTTGCCGAAGCCAAGGAAAACATCCGTTCGGTCGATGATCTTTCGTCGGTGTTGAACACGATTTTCAAGGAACACGGTTCCGAACTTGACAGCGGGTTCATGGTGTTTTCATTCGGGGGAAAGAACCACCATTACGTGAAGATCGACGCTGAAACAGACGCGGCGCTAAAGAAAGTTGAAAAGGATGTGACGAAATCTGGTCTGTCAATGTCCGAGGTCATCAAGAAGGCTATATCCGATATATCCTTGCCGCAAAAGAAGGGATCGGGTAAGGTACGTATAAGATTGAGCCGTCCCAAATAAAGCAGGAGTCCCAAATGCGTAGCCGTTTCTACAAGGTGAGAAGCAAGGATGCTATCCACGTTATTCTTGCGGACACGCAGGGCGTTCCAATCGCCGCCTTGACGGACAGCTTCAAGACGAACGAAGAAGCGAGTGCGGCCATTGCGCGGCTCATTTCAAGCACTCGTTCCGCCGAAATCGTTGAGGTCAACGAAGACGAGTTCTCCGGTCTTGTCGGTGATCTTGTCAGGAAGAAGGAAGAAGCCGACGCCGCGCGGGCCGACCATCGACGCCGCTTGCAGGAAGAAGACGGCGTTGTCGAGACGACCGATCCTCACAAGTTCGAGGAAGAAAAGAAAACCAAGAAGAAACACAAGGGCGGCGGAAGCAAAGCCAAGAAGAAGGTTGTAAGCGACGATCAGTCCAATACGGATGATCCCGCCGAAGCCGACAACGAAGGCGAAGATACTTCCGAAGATGACGGCAAACCCGAAGATGACGCCGATGATGACAGCGGCGACAAGGCCGACGAAACCCAGCCGTAATCGGCCTTATACGTATAACAGTGGTGGGCGCTATGGCGCGTAGAGTGTTAAAGTTCAAGACGAAAACGGTGGCGGGCACCCCCCGCCCCGTTTCTATGTCTCCCGAAGAAAGGGAAAAACACATCTATGAGAGCCAGACAAGGTATATCCTCCACCATCCGAAATACTCGCTCATTCTGTCCTCTTTGCAGGAGGGGTTGAGCATCACCGAAATCGCTAGGTTCTTTGCGGAGAAACAGTGGATTTCGGTGAAGGAAAAGACGTTCGCTCAATACCTGTACGCCTTTCAGCGTATTTACCACCACCTTGTTACCGGGCAGGGGGACGAAAAGACCCTTGACCGCGTAGCGAATATGCACAGGCCGCGCCTTCCGCTTCTGGAAGAAATTGATCGCCTTATCCGTGTGCAGAAAGTCCGTCTCGGTGTCGAAGTGGATACCGAAATCCAGATGGGTAAGCTGTTTAATACGACGCATAAGGAAATCATCGCGTTGCGGGAACTGTTCGAGTTGAAAGCAAAACTCGAAGGTTACGCGCTGGAACCGGGCAAATCGAATACCGATACTGTCGGTTCAAACGATGTTTTGCGTCGAGTGGCGGAAGACGATCTTGCAAGGGATCGTATGACCGCGCTAGCGCAACAGCTTGCGGGGGCCATCAGTGAGCATCAAACGGCTGACTAGGATACTCCCCGGTCATAAACGCACTATGGATGATGACGGCATTTCTGCGGATCAAAAGATCGCGGAAATCTTCGATCAGATTTACGAAGAAGCTGGACATATCACCGACAAGGAAACGCGCGACACATGGATGGACGCGCTGCAAACGTTTGCTAAATCTGGTGATATAGGGCAACTCTTGGCGGCGGCGGAATGGCGGCGCAAGGTAGCCCCATTAGACGAATTTCTGTTTTCCTCGGCCTATCTCGGCATGGACGAGGATCGTATCTTTCCGGGCGTCATAACCGCGCTATACGACCTAGATACGGACCAATTCGATGAGGCCATCCTTAAAGGCTGCATCGGTTCGGGGAAAAGCTACATTGCAAACCTCAAGATAGCTCGTGACATATACAAGCTGTCGTGCATGAGGCATCCACAATCGACATTCGGCATCCAGTCTAAATCGTCAATCGTGTTCACGATCCAGTCGGTTCGTCTGGCGACTGCTAAGAAAGCCGTGTTCCAAGAGTTTGGGGCGTATATCAACGATAGTCCGTATTTCAAAAAGGTGTTCCCGTACGACCCTAAGGTGCAAAGCCAGATGATTTTTCGGGAGTTCAACGTCTCGTTGCTTCCGGTATCATCTGCCCCCTCTGGCGCTATCTCTATGAACGTTATCGGCGGCATCCTTGATGAAATGAACTTCATGCAGAAGATCGAGAGGTCCAAGTCGGGGAACGCCGAACTTGATGGATCATTTGATCAGGCCAAGTTGCTGTATGATAATTTGAGCCGACGCCGCAAGAGCCGCTTCCTACGCCGGGGCACCCTTCCGGGTACGCTCCTGCTTGTGTCGTCTTCTCGATACCCGGACGACTTCACCGAAAAGAAAGCTAAGGAAAGCATATTCAATGGCGGGTCTAACTCCCGCCTGTACGTGTATTCGGAAAGCCAGTGGAGCGCGAAAGGTAGAAAGCAATTTCTGCCGGAAGACTTCTATGTGCAAGTCGGCAACCATAAGACAAGATCGCGCATCGTCACGATTGACGAGCCTATTGCGCCGGGGGCTACCCGCATCGCCGTTCCGATGGATTTCTACGAAGATTTCGAGCGGGATATTGACGGATCAATCCGAGACATTGCTGGTATTACAGTATTGTCAACAAACCCGTTCATGTCCCGCAGAGACACTATCGAGTCATGTGTAACTATTGCGATGGAGAATGGGTACGAAAACCCGTTCAACGTCGAGGAAGTGGACTTGACGAACGGGATACCAGTCCCGGTTCGTGAGCGTTTACGTACTGACGTTGATATGTTCCGTACTTGCCACATCGACTTGGCTGTGACCGGGGATGCTTGCGGGTTCGCCGTAGGCCATATCGCCGGAACGAAAGTCATCCGCCGCAACAAGTCGTCCGATGACGGCGAAAACATGACGGAACTGGAAGTCTTGCCCGTTATCGCCATCGACGTTGCCATGAGGATAAAGGCACCCGCTGGCGGGGGAGAAATAGACTTCTCATTAGTGCGCCAATTCGTCATCATGCTTCGGGATAGGTTCGGTCTTGATATTAAGTACGTGACATTTGACGGGTTCAATTCCGTTGATAGCCGCCAGATACTCCGTAAGCAGGGGTTCCAGACCGACTACCTATCCGTTGAAAAGATCGAGCCGTACAGGGCTTTGCGAGACGGCATTTACGATGGGCGCATCCTGCTTCCGCAACACACCTATCTGCAAAAGGAACTTGCTTCTCTGGAAGTGCGGGTACACAACAATAAGGAAAAGGTTGACCATCCGCCTTCGGGATCGAAAGACGTTGCGGATGCGGTGTGCGGCGTTACCTCTTTCCTACTACAGCGCCGCTCTGCATGGTCTAACCTCTCGGTTGGACGCGGGGAGGGCTTGTACTTGTTCAATCCCCGCCGCCATTTGCGTATTGCCAAATCAGGGAATGACGACGAGGTAGAAATCGTGCGTTCGTTGCGTCCTTCGCCCGTTAGAAGGCGTATAATTCGGCACGTTCCGAAGCGTCAATCGTTTGACAAAAAATCTGCAATACAATAAAATAGCCCTCTAAGCTAACCGCTATTCGGGGGTTATACCGATATGAAATTGCTAAAACGCCCCACCGCTATCAAGGTCGGGGTCACGAAAAGTCACGGCATATCCCGGCGCAAGTTCGATCACGAAGCATTGCACGGGTTCGATAGGGCTGGGTGCCCTTACTGTTCCCCTTTTGCTAACGGCGATCATGTATTCGCCGTCAATCCCGATACCGAAGAAAAGGTGCGTATCGGGGCCGTATCCAGCAGGCCGGGGGCTAAGTCCTCCAAAGAGGCTAATTTCATGGCGCTGCGATACATCGGCCCGGTCGATGGTTCGGGGCTGGACAAGCACGAATACGAACTTGTCGGGTTCTACCGCAGCTTCTACGAAGCGATGGAGGAACTAATTGATATGTTTGTTATCGAACGCCCGGAGTTCAAGTATTTGAGGGCCAGTAAATGAAAAAGCTAAAGAGAGTGGGCGGAGTAAAGCGCCTGAAACTGTCAAAGCCTAATATCGAGCCGGAAAAAGAAATAGTAACAGCGGACGATGACGGGTACATTAACAAGATCATTGCCGCGTTAAATCTCGCAGGAGTGCATGATTTGCCAGTCCCCGTTATCGTGCAGACGCATACGCAACTGATCCTCGCACACAAAACCTACCAAGTGTGTCGCGCCGCGCGGAACTACACTTCCGCAGCACAGTGGGCCAAGAAAACGCAAAGCGACTATGTTCTGGTGGATGCGTACCGGCTATGCTCCTATCTCTACTATGAACACGATTATTCGCTTGTAAGCGACGGCTCATTCGATAATCTTTGCAAACGTTTGCTAAACCGTTTCGATGAAATCGAAATGATTGACGCAGAAATCGAACGCGACATGCTTGAGGCCGGAACCGGCATCGGGCTTACGGCAAAGGATCGCACGGTTGTCGCAGCCGTGTACGTCTCGGAGGTTGAGGATAATGACGAACTTAGACGATCTGTGCGAAAAGCGGCATCGCTTCTCGGGGAAGGAGCTAATTCCGGTACAGAGAGAGTCGAACAAGGCTCTGGACCTCGTAGAAGCCTTGGAAAAAACAAAATCGGCAAAGACAATCGTGTCTCTGCTTCGGGCCAAGAAAAACTACCGTTTGAAACTCGCAGCCGCCTTATATTACGGAAAAGACCCTAAGACGGTTCCG
>Ga0206101_1000198_pt1 | contig 13505 bp, 12 predicted proteins | sample 1B0metagenome_FD_148613 | JGI IMG/M metagenome (GOLD analysis project Ga0206101, IMG submission 148613) | Enriched microbial communities from leaf-cutter ant dump, University of Wisconsin, Madison, United States - 1B0 | ecosystem: Environmental > Terrestrial > Nest > Insects nest > Nest dump... | reverse complement strand
TTGCAATACCAAATGCATCATTCAATGCCGGTAATAGAAGCATTTCGCAGGATCTGTTTGCAGATTTATAACAGTCAGATACAGCAAGTGCCCATAATTGTTTCTGGAGAGTATTACTTTCTTGAAGTAACTTATTTTTTCCTGCAGATAGATTTTCTTGTTCCTGATAAATGTGAGCACGAACTTCCGTATATCTTTTTAGTAATCTCCGCATCTCAGGTTGAGAGCTGTTGCTTAATAAGTCTATTCTTGAGTATACGGTGCTGATAGTGTTTGCTGCATCAATTATTAACTGCCGCCGATATTCAAAACGTGATTCTGCACCTGAGAAAGTAAATGCAATCAATAGACCTAATAGTCCAAAAACAATTGCTTCAACTGGACCTGAGGTTGAAGATTTAGATTTTGAGCCATTTTTAACTGCACGAAGACTGGTTACTCGTCCTATTTCAAGAAAAGCAAATAATGAAACCAATAATCCTATAAAAATTAAAATTTCAAGTAGTTTCATGTTTGTTTTTCCTCTTGAGTATATAACTGGAGTATTATATCTTAATTTACAAGTGAAATAATTTAATTGCATTATCCAGGAATATTTGTTCTACTGATATTTCAGAAGAATTATGAACTTTAATTAACTGACTAAGTTCGGTTAGCCAGTCTTTCTTTAGTAGGGGGAAGTTGGAACCATAAATGAGCTTATTCATAGAAACTTTATCAACCATTGTTTGTATTATTTTGACACGGTTATCCCAGTTATCATTCATGTCAAGACCAGATAATTTAAAAATCGTATTACTTTGCATGTATTTGTCAAGCATGGATTGCCAGATTGTAAATTCTTCATCATTTGTCAATAATGGTAGTCCGCAATGATCAATAATCGTTGTGACTTTGCTTTCAATGATGATAGGATAAATTCGTAATAGCTGATCAGGATACATCTGGCAATTATAGATGTAGTTATTTTGCTTAAGTAATCTTAGATTCTTTTCAAGATTTTCTAACTTATCCCGATTAAGTGTGATATCTGTACTACATGGTGAGTAGCTGCTATTTTCCGAAAAGGAACAAATATCCCGAAATCCTGTAACTATGTCAAAAGGCTTAAATCTTTCCAGCTCTTTGCTAAACTGTTCCGGATTCTGGGTTGTATCAATATAGGCTATATGTTTGTATAAGATATTTGGTGGCAATGATTGGCTAAGCCTGCTAAGCCACCTAACTTCATCAAGCGTTTTATTGCCATCTGCGGCTTCAATTGTAATAAATCCGGCTAAAAAATGTTCTTTAGCATAGAAACCCATTAACTCATCCAATGTGAAATTCTGCATCAAATATGGGTCATTACTTTTAGCTATCCATGAATTTATCTTCTGACTTAAATCCCACAAATGAAGATGGCTATCAATGAACTGCATCAATTAGCCAAAAATATAGCCAATTTTACGCTTGGCAGCATCAAAAAGTAGCTCACTGTCGCTAACTTCTAAATGGTCGTTATGATTACGCCATAATTCGTATTTGGCAGCAGTATTAATAACGGTTTCTTCGCTTGGGTATTTGATTTTTCCACCGGTTGAGCGAGTCAGAACATGTAATTTACAGCTAGTCTCCAGATAATAATGGAACCAGAACGCTTCTGTAATTGAAGCGCCGGCGCTGATAAGACCATGATTCTTTAATATCATAGAATATTTACCCTGCATATCATGTAATAAGTGACCCTGCTCATTGTCATTGATAAAAAGAGTTTCAAAATCGTGATAACCAATTTTGCCATGAAACATCATTGCAATCTGATCCAGAAGCAGTAATTCTTCTTCAAGATTGGAAACAGCTACACCATAAGTCGAGTGAGTATGTAGGATACAGTTTACTTGTGGAAAATTACGATACACTGCCCGATGCACTGTAGTTCCATTCTTATTGATCTGAAAACCGAATTTACTATCGATAATATTTCCATCAAAATCTACTTTTATCAGGTTTTCTGGGGTAATCTCATCGAATGCTAATCCAAATGGCAAAATTAGCAGTGCATCTTCACCAGGTATCCGAACCGACAAATGAGTTACAATAAGATCACACCAACCATAATAATCAAAAACCCGGTATAGGTAGGCAAGCTGCTTGCGTAGATTATGTTCATCAGTTGCACGTGCGTTGATAATGTTATTTTTTATTGTCTGATAGTTTAATTCATTCATCTATTTAACCTCAAAAACTTTTGATTTCATTACAATCGTATCATTTAATTCGATACCGAGTCCTGGCAATTCAGGTACTGTCATATAGCCATTCTGTGGCTGATAATCCTGAATGCATAATTCACGATTCCAATCTTTAGTTGCATATGTGTGATGCTCATGAATGTAGAAGTTTGGAATTGCCGTTTCAAGATGTAATGAAGTAGCAGTTGCAACTGGTCCACCACAAACATGTGCCTGAACCTGAATGTCATACATATCGGCATAATCACAGATTTTTTTGGCTTCGGTAAAGCCGCCGCATAATCCGATATCGGGCTGCAGAATATCAATAGTCTGATTCTCAAAATATGGACGCATCCCATGACGCAGATAGATACGCTCTCCCGCAGCTAGTGGTACGGTCAATTTTGCTGCGACTTTGTCGTGAAGCGCACTATTAACATAATTTACCGGTTCTTCCATGAAGGCACAATTAAACTCTTCGGCAATCTCTTTGCCAATCTGAATGGCAGAGGTTGCACCAAGGAGGCTATGACATTCAAGAAATATATCTACCTTCGCCCCAACTGTATCGCGGATTGCTTGCATTCTGGCTTTTACTAATTCTAGTAAGTCGACTTTAAATAATTTAGTCAGATCATACAAGGTATTGCCATCTTTATCATAGAACATCGGATTAACCTTAACTGCATCATAGCCTTCATCGAGAGCTTTTTTGGCAGCTTTGGCATATTCTTCCGGTTGAATAAGTTTCTTTGCTTCCGGATCCCAGTCAAACTGTAGCTGGCTGGCATAAGTACGTAATTTTGGATTAACTTTCCCACCCAATAACTGATAAACAGGAACGCCAAGAGCCTTACCCTTGATATCCCATAGCGCAGTGTCAATCGCACTCATTGCAGCATAAAATACCGCATTGCTCCCTTGTGCCCAGAATCCTTCACGAAACATCTTTGACCACAGTAATTCAGTCTGAAAAGGATCAAACCCGATTACTCTGGCTTTTACGATTTCATGAATCATATTGGCGGCAGCACTATGTCCCCAGTCATAAGCCAATCCGGCTTCGCCAACGCCACTAATACCTTCATCGGTATGAACACGAACGAACACAGGATGCCATTGCGGGCGTTTGGCACATTCAGTATCAAAAATTTCAACTCTATTAATTTTCATAATTTAATTTTCCTTAAAGTAATTGCCAATTCCTAACGGGCAATATACCCTCCATCGAGAGGAATCAGGGTGCCTGTCATATAGGCTAAGCTATCCTGGCTTAAAATATAAGCCAGTTCGGCAACTTCACTAGCATTACCAATTCGGTTTAATGGTTGACATGCGGCTTCTTCTGCCTCAATTTGCTCAAGTGCTATTCCAGATGTTTGAGCATAGCTGGCAATTGCCTGACGATATAGTGGAGTATCAATTGTTCCTGCACCAATACAATTTGCACGAATATTATATTTGGCATAATCAAGAGCCGTACTTTTAGTTAAATGTGCCAATGCAGCTTTAGTCATGCCATAAGCAGCTGAATTGGTTTTTGCTATGCTTGACTGGTCTGAACCAATGGTAACTATACTACCACCATTATTTTTCATTAATGGTAAACTATATTTAATTAACCACCAGGCACCTAACAGATTAAGATTTAATATTTGTTCCAGCATTTCCGTAGAGGTATCTTCAATATTGGCGGAGAGGTGTTTTCCTGCTGAAATTATTAAAACACCTATATTTACAGCTAGCCGGCTTAAGGTATCGAGAGCTGATTTAACAGCCGATTCACTACAGACATCTGTTGCCAGATAATTATACCTGGTAATTTGTGTGAAGCCGGGATTATCAACTATATCCAGATTATAAATAATATAGCCGTTTGCAAGGAATTTATTTATGCATGCTTCACCAATACCGGATGAACCACCAGAAATTACCAGTGTTTTCATTATGGTTTATCGGTAAATTGTTGTAATTCAGGGTGGGCCTTCATTGCTACAAATTCTGTAATGTGATAATCAGCTACTTCATTCTGCAGGAAAGGATCATTACTTAAAAGATCTTCTAACTTTTCACGACTATCCATTCTGGCAATAATTACTCCACCAGTACGGGGTTTTTTAGGGCCGGAAAACATAAATATTCCTGCTTTATACTGCTCATCAAGCCAGCTGCGATGGGCAGGAGTATGCTTTTCTACGGTAGTAATATCCACTTTATAAACAATATCAACCAGAAACATCCAAGGTTACCTTATAATAATATTAACAGGTAATTATACCCTAGTCAGTTAACTGTAAATTATTAATAATCCTGTTTGATTTGTGAAAGGCACTGAATATGCGTGATCAACATAATGTATTCCATTTGGCAACTCCATGTAAAGACTTGGATAAGACTATAGAATTTTATGTATTTAAATTAGGCTGCAAGCTGGTCGGACGTTATGAAGATCGGGTTCTCTTGACTTCTCTGGTGATCAGGTTGTCTGTCATTTAAGCCCTGAGTCAATTGATCCTGATCCTACACTTTATCCCCGTCATTTTGGCATTATGTCTTTATTTGTAATTTGGTACGAATACTGGTAAAAATGCCTGTTGCTATAGCATTAGGCATTTACTTTTTATTGGCGAAATTTATCAATTGCACATTCTACGATTTTGTGGGTATCCTGGCTAATGACATATTTTTCCCGTAAATAATTGGCGTCATTATCTTCTGTTACGTAATGCAGAATTTTTTGGAGGGCATCTATTGAGTTTAGCTCAATGGCATGTTTTTCAATATGAGTTATAGTATTCATAATGTCATCACGTAACGCGATTTTAGTGTACGTTTTAGTATCTACAATTTCACCATCAAGGCCAAAGCGGCACGCCTGGAAGCGGTTGTAATTATAAACCAGATAATCGTCTTCTTCTGGTTGATATGCTCTATTTTCAAGAAGATATTTACAAAGTGCCTGTAAGTATGCTGCAATAGCTGCAGCTTTAGTTACAGTGAGTGGAGTATCACAAACTCTTAGTTCAATAGTTCCATATTCAGGTTTTGGCCTGATATCCCAGTAGAAATCTTTCATGCTTTTTATGGTGCCTGTACGCTGCATTTTGGCAAAATATTGTTTATCAAACTGTTCCCAATTCAGTATAAATGGAGCATGTCCACTTAACGGGAACGCAAATACCGAGTTAAGCCGGGCGGAATCAAAAAAGGTATCAACACCACGTACAAAAGGTGAAGAAGATGCTAATGCAATAAATTGGGGGACATAACGGTTAAGTGCATGTAAAAGATATAGTGCTTCGTCTCCAGATGTACAACCAATGTGTACGTGTTGTCCAAAAACGGTAAATCTTTTAGCAAGGTATCCATAACGCTGATATAGTTCTTTATACCTTTGTTTTTCATAAATCTTCTGGTCTGTCCAGCATTGGAATGGATGGGTCCCCCCTCCTGCAATCCCGATTCCAAAGTCATCACAGGTTTTAACTAGAATGTCCCGAATTTCTTTTAATTGATTGGTTAAACCAAGGTGTTCAGAATGAACGCGAGTATTAATTTCAATCATACTCTCCGTCATCTCTGGAGTAAAATGTTCGTTGGGAAGGTCACTTTTTCCTAATAGTTTTAATATTTGCGGGCTAGCTGGGGTTAAATCAAAACTATTCAAATCAATTAACTGTAACTCAAGCTCAACACCCATTGTATATGCGTCTGATTGTTTAAACTGTCCTAACATGTTATTCTCCTATTGCGTTTAGTCCGTTATGATGCTAATGTTGTATTAAAGTGCTCCTGCTTTTAAAACCAAATTATGGTAATTATACTTGATTTTTGAGATGAAAAGAAAGAGTATCAGAAGATTAGCTGGTAAAGTTTTTAGCGTGGAATTTTACCAGTCATACCGGTCCAGATTAAATCAGAGTGATGGGTCGCTATAAAATTTAACGTTTGTTTCTCATCCCAGGTGCAAAAAAGCTACATTAAAAAATAATATTTTAGCTAATGAAAGTATAGTATTTACTAGACCTGTACTAGAATGTCAGCCAATTTGGCTGATATTAATAATAGATCCTTTCAGGTTAAAATTCATCGGGTAAAATAAAGAAGATTCAATCTGCCTTAAATCAGATAGTATGATTTCAAACCTGATAATTTTGGACGGTATTAAACTATATTATTCTACAAGATTACCTATATTTGAAGATGTTGAGCGATAAGAGTAGTCTTACTCGGTAAATGATGCGCTAGGGGTATATTTCTTTTTTTATGGTGTAGTAACTCCTGCCTTGTTACTACACTTCTTTTTGTTCCCGATTTATGTTATTTTTTAATATCCGTTATAGCAACAGATTTGTTGATCATGAATAAGTTCTGATATTGTTATAATCTATGTTTTTAAATCTTGTTTTATTAAAAATAATTATGAATGAACTCTTTTGAGTTATATTGCTAATGCTGTTATCTGAAGGTTAAATTTCAAGAGGACCTGGATATATAGTAGCTAATACTTAAAATATAGATTGGATTTTTAATTTAAGGTTGAAAGACTATCTGCATAAAAACATACTTTTATTATTGCTCATATTTAACGATAATGATCGGGTAGTTTTAATTATTGGATGATTATTAATAATTGTTTATACATTTTGAATATAACAAGCTTTAGGAGTAGCTGTTTGGTAGCTGCAACTGCATAATTATTAAGCTGGGTATTACATTCTTAAATTTAGGTGGGTAGATACAGAATGAAACAAAGAAATAAAATTTTATACACTTTAGTAATCATAGGAATAACGAGCAGTGTTTTTGCTGATGAATCTGCAGTATTTTCAGAGTTAAAAGAAGAAAGTAAACCAAATGGCAAGATTAAATATAAACGGATAAAGTCAGCCTCCCAGGAACCAATTGATAACTCGGAAGCTGAAGCCGGTGAAGAGATTGATATTGAAACACTCAAAAATTCCTATATTTCTCCATACAATTATACTCAGGATCCAATTGCCTATAATATGGGTACCAGTTCCGTAGCAGGTCCCAATGGAACCTATCATGTGGGTTTAAGCCAGATTAACACTACCAATATAAATCTTAATGATCAAAATGCAGCCCGGTTTGATGCAACGGCAGAAGTCTGGGGGCAAACCCGACGTTGGGGAGGCTTTGCTTTGGGTGGAGCATTACAGGGTGGTGCTGTAGTAGAACAAACCGGGCAACCCAATACTTATGGAACTACAGGAATAATATTTCCAACGCAAGCTTATGCAGACTGGGAATATAAAAATGTCTTTGAAATTACTGGCGGAAATATATTATTGACAACCCCATGGGTAAACTCTATCAGTAGTTTTCCCGGAGCAACTTATGCCAATCAGAATAATACATTTCAGGGTGTAACGGCTAATTTACAAATAATGCCGACTTTATTACTAACCGGGTTCAGGGTTTTTAGTTATTTGCAGTTTCCCGATAATGGCTATACCACTACTACCTTATATAATAATATGGGTGGCCCAATGGCAAATATGGGAAGTGCTTCCACTCCTGGGGCAAATGGGGTTGGTGGAGTATGGAGCCCTTCAAAGAACTACACATTGAATGCCTGGTTCTACCAGTTTTATGACTATGCTGACATGTGGTATGCAGATAATAATTATCATCTACCGCTATCGGATAAAAATGTGGTTAGCATGGATTTCGGATTCCAGGCCTTAACTCAGAATGCTAATGGTAGTTCTATTCCGGCTAATACTCTAATGCCGGGAAGTACTACGCAGAATCTGGGAGGAGTGAGCAGTAATGCTATTGGTATTAAATGGGCGATTAATGCCGGCCCCAATACGTTAACCCTAGCCTATAACAATGTATTTGGTTCAAATGGTTCATACCTGAATGGAGGAATAGTTACTCCATATACATTTGGTCTTGAGACAGATCCATTATATACAACCCCGGCATTAAACAGTATTGCAGAGTTGGGATCTGGAAGTGCATACCTGATCAAAGACTCAATGGCTTTTATGAATAATAGCCTGAAAGCCAGTTTGGCATTTTCACAGTTTTTTGTAAATCAGGTTTATGCTACCCAGGCCAATCAGGTAACTGAATATGATGCGGCATTGCAATATACGGTACCGCATACCACGCTTAATTTCTGGAGCCGTCTGGTGTATGTATCTCAGCCGGATTATGCGGGAGGAAGTTTCCTGCAGCCGAGGTTGATTGTCAACTATACTTTCTAGCTATTATGAATAGACGTAACGGTTATAAGACAAGGTCATGCGGCGAATTTTATTGTCTGGTATAATTGACCATGATTCTTTCTAATTAGATGTAGACCAGACTTAGCCCCTATTCTAGTTATAAGATGAATCATTGCCCAAGATAATTACCCATGGTTTACACAGGCTACTGGGGATGAATTTATGTAAATTCATTTTTCTGGCTTTATCAATCAGCAAGTTGGTATTAGCATCATAAATTCCAAATTTTGGGCAAATAGATTCAACCACTGTTTTTGCAATTGAACTGCGGCTGATTTCAAGTACAGCGGCAGCTTCGCGCTGTGACAAACCTATCGTTAATAAAAACAGAATTTCATGTTGACGACGGCTTAACGGAATTTGCAATTCATCAGAGTTTTTAATAATTGTTGGTACATCCAGCGATTTGTCATGATAGCCGGATAGATAATCATTTACTCCAAACATATTGAAGTCATTAATTGTCATTTGTACGCCTATAATTGTGCCATTTTGATGGAAGATAGGGGTTTGATAAATAATAATAGTTGTACTGAACACTTTAGTAAAGGGGTGAATTATTACGGCGCTTACTGGAATACATTTTTCTATTACCTGCTGGCGGATATTAATGATTTGTTGGACTATATCAATTGCAAACTGTGTTTTTTCTTCATTAGAGTCTTTTAATACAGGGAACATTTGTTTTTGGGGCAGCTGTATATTACGGCCACGCATTTCTTCCCAGTTGTTAAAACCAAAGCTCTGAGCATATTTATTCGTTGCAGCTAAGAGTTCTCCAGAGGTCTTCCATATTACAGCACTAAGGTTACAGTTGATTAACGGTTGGAAGCTTGGAATTATAATACGTTTAAAATATTCATCAATTTGTGCTTTAGTCAGTATATTTTCCATATTTACCTCAACTGATATTTGTCTAGATTATAAATTACTTTCGGGTGTTAAAAGTTAATATTTGTGTATAACTGATATACAGTTTGTGGGACTGAAACATTCTATTCTTCAGGGAACATCTCCTGGTATTTAATTTTTACCTCTTCATCCATTAATATGACCATTGGTTTGCACAAGCTTAAAGGTACAAACTTGTGGATATTTATTGCGCGGGCCTTCGCAATAAGCTGTTTGCTATTTGAACCAATAATGCCAAATTTTGGGCATAATGCCGTAGATATTGTTTTTGCTATATTACCACGTTTTATTCCCAGAATCTGCTCGATTGTACGTTGCGATACCTCATGAGAAACCAGAAATAATATTTCATGTTGGCGCTCAGTTAAGTTAAGCTTTTTTATTTCCTGATCATGAAAGAGCTTTTCTTTTATGCTGCCTTTTTTAAATGAAATTAGCTTAAAATAATCACCAAAGCCAAACATTTGATAATTGGTTGATGTTCCCTGTATTGCGATAATCTCCCCATGAGGATCAAATAAGGGAGCATATTGAAGAAATACAAATGGGCTGAATACCTTCTGAAATGGGGAAATTATGATCAAGTTAGTTGATTTTTTCAACTTAATAGTGACTTGCTGCATTTGCCCAATTTTTTTAAGGATAGCAATGCCCTGTTCAACTAATTGTGGATCAGATAATGGTCGTTTGGCAATCGGGATCATCCATGGCAGAAGCTCCCGGTAATTTAAGCCAATCATTTCGTGCCAGTCTTCAAACCCAAAATTTTTTGCTACTTTATTTGTAGTGATGATTACTTTACCAACGGTATCATAGATTGTTGAATAGATATTCTGATTAACTAAAGGTTTAAATCCGGGAATGATTACTTGCTGCAAGAATTCATCTGTATTAAAAGTAATTGCTGCTGTCATGAATAATCCTTCCCTTTATATTAACGTAATTTCATACTGCTTTGGTATGTTATGCTTTTGCAGTAATTTAACCTTTAGGATTTTTACAGATAATTATTTATTATACCGTATCTATTTCATCCTGACGGTTTAATTAGCAGGATAAAATAGGATAATAATAATCTTATCCAACCTTAAATCAAGGATTTACTGCTATTTGTAGCCGGATTAAAGTACAATTATTACTTATGAAAATAACCTATTAGAGTGTATATGAAAAAAATCATAAATTATCAGAGCCGGTTTCTGGCATGGGATAAAGATGTAATCATTCTGGCTGTACAGTCCGGCATAATGGCAATGATATTTAGCTTACTGCATATTTTCAGTAAGGCAGAACACGTTGCTGCAATTTTTGCCATGATAGGAGTATTTGTTGCTGCGTTAGTTCAAACCGTTGGTATCCGTATAAATATTGAGCATCGGGCAAAAGCCAATATTATTCTGGCTATAAGTGCAGGAATTGCAACAACATTAGGTTGCTATTATGGTAGTTCATTTATAGCCATGGCTTTGGGTATTTTAGTGCTGGTACCTTGGGTTGGATTAACCAGTTCGGCAGAGCATCTATCTGCAGCAATAATTCTATTTACAGTTGATTTATTTATTGTGGGTAGTGGAATTCCTGCAACACTTCATTTATCCATCTTATATGGCTGTTCTTTTTCTCTGGGCTGCCTCTCTCTTGCCGTTATTGCTCTGGTTTATGCAAAACCTTTTGGACAGTTTCGTCCAATAATTAATCAATACCGGTTTAGTATGAAGGGAGTTCTGATTAATTATCGTAGTAACCTTGGTTTCACAATTATTTTGACTATTGCGGTATCTATTGCTAATGCTATTTCATTCTTGTTTAAAATGCCGCAAGGATTCTGGATCCCAATGACCGCTCTTTTAATTTTAAAATCTGACCATGATTTTACCAAATCGCGAATGAGTCATCGTTTGTATGGAACCCTATTGGGTAGTCTCTTGGCAATTATTGTTGCTTTAACCATAACCGATAAGTTTATTCTGGCTATTCTAATGCTGCCATTAATGTTTTTTATTGTTATAGCTATGGCCCGTCATTACGGCGCCTACACTTTGTTTTTAACTATAATGGTAACAGTAATGGTAAATCTGATGGAACCGGAAGGATATCTTATTGTCGAACATCGTATGATTGATACTTTGTTAGGAGTGATAACTGTTGCAATTACACTGGTAATTTTACAGCCGCTAATTCATAAAGTGATTGATCGTTATTCGGCTATCCGTAAATAGTTGTGGTGGTTAGTTATATAATCAGGTCAGACTGTCTTGATTAAATATATTTATAGCTAATTTTCTTTCAGTTTTTCCCTGAATGTATCTATTACAGGTTCTTTATTACCTAACTTTTATGCCATTAATGACCGTTTAACCCCTTCATCCCAGATTTGTGCCATTTTTAGACCTAGCTTTTCAAAAGTAGGTGTTGCCTGGCTATATCGGATCAAAAGTTCTTTAGCTAGAGAAATCCCGTGCAGTACCTCGTTTATTCCTTGAGATATTTCTTTTTCTGAAAGTAGGCAGCTATTTTTTCCAAATCTTTTTATGATTTTAAGAGATGGCCAGCTTTTTTGTCCATCCATAGTTAAGGCCATATTATCATTAAAATATAACGTAGTTGTAACAATATCATATGTAGGTGCCAGATTAATCATGCTTTCCGGAGTTTCATATAGCAGCCCAAAATTCTTAAGATGAGCCTCACCATTTCTAAGCGCTACTGATAGTATTACTGATTTAAAATATTTGGTTAATGCCAGTTTAAGATTACTCCGGCTAATTCCAACTAAATTGTCATTAATTAACTTGGCAATTCGTTCATATGTCCCATCATATTTTTGTGCAGATACTTTTGCTGATAGAGCACAAAAATCTTCAAAGCCCAGATATTGATCTGTGTCTTTATTATAATCAAAGCGTTCAATTATTAAAAATTTACCTTCATTGGTTAACTCAATTTTTGGAACGTTCAAGCCAGCATATTTTGCGGCTAACATACAGAAATATTCATTGGATGCTAATTCAGGGTAGTCGGAGCTTTCGCCCCAGGATTTAATGATGTGAGTTGCTTCTTTGTGGGTTAATTTATCATTAAGGCTGAGTTTTGGAACTCTTTGTGTATCAGGCTGGCTAGTGTCTTTAATTAATACCTTGGGTTGTACCCCAGAAATACCAGAACTTGCAGCATATTTATCTACCAGTTCTTGCAGGAGGTCTTCAGTCCCTCTATATGTCTTGAATTGTTTAATATCTAGTCCGATTTTTTCGTTATTCTGGCGGAGCTTGTCACCAAATGTTAACCGACCAATCTGGTTATGTCCAACTATTTTTAGCAAATCCAGATCAGAAAAATTATGAATCTGTTTCTGAAAAGTCCGCTTTAACTTGTCTAATAATGCCCCTTCTGGCAAATTCATATCAAAAATAGGGTGAAGATGTCCACTAAAAATATATGGTTCACGGATGATATTCATGGTTAGTGAAACTGCATTTTCTGGTAAGCAATCTTTAGCATAAACAAAATGGTAATCTTGCTGATTTTGTTCTGATCTATACAATACACCCGATAAATTGCCTGCAGTATATACGTTAAGCATTGTTATTCTCTTTTATTAGCTGGGCAAGTGTTGGACGTTTGGCTTTTTCTATTATAGTCAGTTCCAGCCCCAGTATTTCACACATGGCTAATACTTTACGGATACCAATTTCGTTAGCATTACCTGCTTCAAGATCAGATATTCGTGATCTGCTACTACCAATTTTACTTGCCAATTCTGATTGGGAAAGTTTAACTTCTTTGCGCTTTTGAGCTATTGCTTGACCAATTTCTTGAAAATTCATTTTTGCACCATATATAAATCATTATGTTGATATTATAGCATAATAACTTAAATATAGTGCAATAGGGCTTATTTGTGACAATATTACCATTGTTTTCTTAATGGTATATTTACTTATCTATTGAATTACTGTTAACCCTTCATCGCGCAAATACAGACTTAACAATGGGTCTGTAAGTTGATATTTTCCTGCATTATTGCGTAAATAACCATCTTGTATTAATACTTTTAAGGTTGCATAGATACTTTGCTTGGATAACTTGTTTTCTGTTTGGTATGGATCACCCAATG
>Ga0206101_1000196_pt1 | contig 13624 bp, 15 predicted proteins | sample 1B0metagenome_FD_148613 | JGI IMG/M metagenome (GOLD analysis project Ga0206101, IMG submission 148613) | Enriched microbial communities from leaf-cutter ant dump, University of Wisconsin, Madison, United States - 1B0 | ecosystem: Environmental > Terrestrial > Nest > Insects nest > Nest dump... | reverse complement strand
AAGGCAAAAGGCAAGCTGTGGTTGCCATTGTGGATTGTCAAGGGAAAAATCGATCTTTTTCGTAAAATTTCACTTTTTCTTCGCTTTCCCCCTCCTATTTTTTTGCCTTTTTACTTTTGAATTTTGAATTTTAACTTTTCACCTTCAACCCCTACTTCCAATGATCGAACATCTCCGGGGAACATTGATCGAGAAAAGTCCGACGAAGGCCGTTATTTCGGCCGGCGGCGTCGGATATGCGGCGTTGATTTCGCTGGCTACGTTCGAGGCGCTTCCCGATATCGGGGCCACTGCGGAACTTCACGCCTATCTGGTAGTGCGGGAGGATGCGCTGACGCTGTTCGGATTTTCGACGATCGCTGAACGGGAGATGTTCCTCCTGCTCACGAGCGTCAGCGGCGTCGGACCGAAACTGGCGATTACAATCCTGAGTGGAACCGGCGTGGATGTTCTGAAGGAACATATCGCCAGGGGAAATTCAGCGGCGCTGACACGGCTGCCGGGCATCGGAAAAAAGATAGCGGAACGTGTGGCGCTGGAGCTGCGCGAGAAAATCGCCGTGGTGGATGCCGCTGCAATGGCATCCGCGGGAAGCAGGCATGATATACGCGATGAAGCGCTGGCGGCGCTGATAGCCCTGGGTTACAGCCGCGCCGGAGCTGAAAAGGCGCTGCGCGGAGCGCTGAAGGAGGGATCAGAGGTGGAAACCAACGTCGAAACATTGATCAAGGCGGCGCTGAAGCACATCGGGAGCTGATGCCATGTTCCGCCACGATCCTCTCCGGCCGGAGTATCCTTTCAACGGCACCATTCCCTCCGTCATGGATTATCCCACCGTGACGGTATCCCGCAATCATTCCCATTCCATCGTCCTCTCCTCTCCGGAATGTGCCAACGGCCGCCACGCACCGCACTCATCATTCCGGACTGACCGGGGACGGCGGTCGTCCGTATCCGGATGAGCGACGTCCCGCACGACCAGCCACGGCGCCACGGACGGCTGCACTCCATCGATCTGGCCCGCGGCGTTGCCGTGGCGCTGATGGTCGCCACGCACGCATCGCATGCATTTCTCGCCGACGCATGGAAACACAACGTTGTCTGGTATGATATCAACATCCTCTTCGGCTTCGTCGCGCCAACCTTCGTCCTTCTGAGCGGAGTGACGCTCTGGTCGGCCATGCAGCGGAGGAGAGACCGGGGGGAACATTTCGGGTCGTTAGCGCGGCGCTACCTCGTGGTGCTCCTGCTCGGCTACTGGCTACAGACGCCGGTCCTTTCGCTGCGGCAACTCATCTACAACCAGCGTCCCGAAGAACTTGCCCGGATGTTCGACGCCAACATCCTGCAGGTGATAGCCCTCTCCGGGCTCCTGATCGTTGGGCTTGCAACGCTGTTCAGTTCGCCGGTGGTGGTCCGGGCAGGCGCCATCCTCACCGGCATTGCAGCGACGATCGCGGCCCCCTGTTTCTGGACCAGCGATCTCTATCTTTCGCTGCCGCTTCCCATTCGTCATTACTTCGCCCCCCAGCCGATCGCGACATTTCCCCTCGTCCCGTTCCTCGCCTATTTCGCCTTCGGCTTCGCGCTCTCGCCGCTCCTCACATCCAGAAACGCCCGCCCGCGCACCCGCTTCATGGCACTGGCAACCGGGGGGCTCATCATGGCGCTCGCGTTCGTGCTCTCCCCGTTCCTCAGCCGGATTCCACCGCACGACGACTTCTGGGGTCCCGGCGCGCAACAGGTACTGTTCCGGCTCGGCGGCGGCGTGATTCTGACGGCATGCTGCCTGATATTCGCTCCCTGTTCCGGGAGAAGTATGGCGTGGCTGCGCACTCTCGGCCGCCGCTCGCTGGCGGTCTACGTGCTGCATCTGATGCTGATCTACGGCTCGCCGGTGAGCAAGGGGATGCGCTACTGGTACAGCGGAGCGCTGGGGGACGCGCTTGATCCCTTCGTCACGCTGCTGCTGGCCGCGGCCGTGCTCCTTGCCTGCTACCACGCAATCAGCCTGTGGGAGAAGCTGCGCGAGCGGAGCCCCCGCACGGCGCTTCGCCTGCAATGGCTGTGGTGGGGGGTGTTCTGGGGACTGTTCCTGCTGAACCCGTAGATACGCCCGTATCCTTCCGCTCCCGAAATTCCTGTCCCCACATCTCTCCTACGGACTGCACGCTTCGTATCACGATCAAGCCTGCACCCGCCGGCAGCAACGGCAACTACGCCCCGCCCGGGCATCCGTCACGGCAGCCATCGCTTTTGCGAACGGCGATCTTTGAGTAAGTTGGCACCACTCCTCCTCCCACAATCGTACATCATACCGCGGTACCGGCGACCATTCCTTCAGGAGCCGGACGTATTCATGTTTCAAATAAATCGAACGAGGACAGCACATGAGGAACTTCATGGTCGTGCTTGCATGCAGTGGACTGCTGCTGGCAGGATGTGGTGAAAAGGCCGAACAACTGAAGAAGCAGATCGACGCGGCGCAGCAGCTTGCCGGCAAGGGGGAGGAGATGGAGAAGTCGATGAACGAGGCGGAGGAGATATACAATGAACGTGTGGCGAAGGGGGATACGGTGGTGATTCCCTACAAGGATCTACAGGCCTATCTCCCGCAGTCGATCGGCGGCTACAGGCCCGAGGGCGAACCCAGCGGCTCGCAGCAGAGCATGCCCGGCTTTTCGATCTCGCAGGCCGAGCAGAACTGGGTCGGCGAATCGAACGAAGCGGCCAGGATCAGCGTGAAGATCGTGGACTACGGCGGCACCAAGGGGGCCTATTCCATGTCACCGCTTTCGCTCTCCATGATGATCAGTTCCGAGGACGATCACCAGCGCACCGGTCCGCTGAAGCTCGACGTTCCCACGACCGCCGGCATGTCAACATTCAAGAAGGATAACAAATCGGCCACCGTCATCGTCGGCACGCGCTATCGCTATCTGATTACTCTGCAGGCCGACGGAGGGGAGGATGATCAGACGGGGATGCTGGCGGCTCTTGCCACGGACATCGCAAAGAAGTTTGAAGGGAAGTAATGGTGGTCGCTCAGCCCGCCCTCGCCCGGCTCCACGCCATGCCGGCAGGCATTCGGCTTCCTGCGCGACGGATGTAGATGAGCGGGCCGGCATTCCTGAAGCCGGCCCGCTCACTTTCTGGCCTCTCGATATTTTTCAGGGGGGGATCGAGATTCCCTGGCGCCTGGCCACTGCATAACGTTCCACCGACGATCGCGGACGGACATCTATCGGAGTGATGCCCGCCACGCACCACATTCCGCCATCACATGACACATGCAACAATCCCCGGGATCTATCGGACGCGGCATGATTCCACGGCATTCACGAAGAGCTGCGTGATGACGCGCGGGCGCGTGATCGCTCCGCCCACGATGACGCCGTACGCCCCGGCCTCGACCGCCTCCGAAGCGTCCGAGGTATTCCAGATGAAGCCCTCGGCAAGCACCGGAACACCGACCGTGGTCGCGAGACGATAGATGAGATCGACGCTCGGGGAGGCCGTCAGCGACTGCTCGTAGGTCTCCTTCGTGCGCCCGCAGAGGACAGTGGAAAGGGCGCTGGCGCCGACGTCGGCGGCGCGCACTCCCTCCTCGAACGTCGAGATGTCGGCGAGGATGGCAAGGTCGGGATGACGCTTGCGCACATCGGCGAGAAAGCGGGCGCCGTCCAGTCCTCCCGGACGGATACGCAGCGTGGCATCCAGCGCCACCACATCGCAACCGACGCGCACGAGCTGGTCCACGGCGGCCATATCGGGGGTCACGAGCATCCACCCGTCCGCATAGTTGCCGCGCGTGCAGCCGATCAACGGCAGACGCGTCGTGGCGCGGATCTCCTGAATATTCTTCATCCCCTCGGCGCGTACCGCCGCGGCGCCCCCCGACTCGGCCGCCTGCGCAAAGAGCGCGCAGTGCTGCGGCGTATGGAGCGGCTCTCCCGGGTCGAGCTGGCAGCTTACGACGACTCCCCGGGGGATGATCTCCTTGAATTTTCTCATGCCTTCCTCTCGTCCCTGCTCCAGTTCAGCTCCACAATATCCTCGCCGCCATCGAGCCGGATCACGCTGCCGTTGATCCACGAGGCATGATCGCTCGCCAGCAGCACGATCGCCCTGGCGACATCCTCCGGCGTTGTCAGCCGTCCGAACGGATTGCGCTGCATCGCGTGGCCGATGATCTCCCCGCTTCCGGGAATCTTGTTCAACGCCGGGGTAACGGTCACACCGGCCTGGATCGCATTGGCCCCAATGCCACGCGGTCCCAGCTCGAATGCAAGCTGCCGGCAGTAGCTCTCAAGCGCCGCCTTCGCGGCCGAGACCGCCCCGTACATCGGCAGCACCCGGTGCGATCCGGAGCTGGTCATCGCAAGGATGCGCCCCCCCTCCCGGAGCAGCCCCCGCCGGACCACATCCTGCGTCCAATAGACCAGGCTGTTCGCCATCACGTTCATCGTCATCTCCACCTGTCCCTGGGTCAGCTCGTCGCCGGGCTGATCGGCGATGAAGGGCCTCAGCGAGCCAAACGCGAGAGAGTGCATCAGCAGGCGGAGCGTGGCCCCCTCCCGTTCCCCGAAGAGCCTTCCGACCTCATCGAGCACCGAGCTCCGCTGGGCGGCGTCGGCGGCATTGACGTTGAAGAAATGGGCCTCCACGCCCTGCTCGCGTATCTGCTCCTGCACCTGCTGGCAGGCGGCAAGCGCAGCGCCGCGATCGAGATGAACACCGATGATGTGAATGCCATGCCGCGCGCATTCGATGGCGGCTGCGGCCCCGAAGCCGCTGGAAGCTCCCAGAACGAGCGCGTAGGTATTGGCGGGAAAGGAAAGCGCGTGCAAAATATAGTTCGTGACTGTTGAACGTGGATATGGTCGAACGACGGGTCCGCCGCACACGGAAGCAGTCCATGCGGGTTCCGCGAATGACGGTTTTAAATATACAGAGTCTTCCCCACATTCCCAGATGTCCCTGTTCGGAGGCGGAGTTTCGCGGCCGGCATCCCCTGCCATTCCCGCCGCGTGAGTATATTGTCCCGGCAGCATCCCGGACCGGCCACGCATCCTCCGCCGACATCCGCTCCATCCCGCAGAATTTCGACCCAGGTCGATGAGTACGGGACGAATCCCGCAGAATCATGAAGGCTGTATTTCTCGACCGCGACGGCGTCATCAATACGAAGCTCATCGGCGACTATGTAAAACGCACCGGAGAGTTCACATTCATTCCCGATATCTTCGAGGTTCTCCCGGCCATCCACGAAGCGGGGATGCTGGCGATCGTCGTCACCAACCAGCGCGGGATAGGGCGGGGGCTGATGAGCGCATCCGATCTTGAGGCAGTGCATGCTATGATGCAGCGTGAGCTTGCGCACCGCACCGGCCAGACCCTCGACGCGATCTACTTCTGCCCGCACGATCATCACAGCGCATGCAACTGCCGGAAACCGCTGCCGGGAATGCTGCTGCAGGCAGCGGTGGATCACGCGATTGCCCTGTCCGAATCGTGGATGATCGGCGATTCGGAATCCGACATCGAGGCAGGTATCGCCGCCGGCTGTCATACGGTCAGAGTGCTGGCGAAAGCGGAAGAGACCCGCGCGGAGCTTGTGGCCGGCTCGCTGGCGGAGGGCTGGCGGGGCATCGTGGAGGCCATGCGGGGACCGCGGGCTGATGGGCGTATCAACTGACATTCCAGGCATCGACTGTTACGCATTGGACGTTCGCCGATAACATCCGCAGCAGTAGTTTTGCGAAACAGCAACTTATTCGACGTCGATACAGGCATGAACCATCCCGCCCCCACAAAGATCCAGCAGACCTCGCAGATGGAACTCACCTTCACCTGGCCGGATGGCTCGGAGTGCACGCTGGGGCTCAAGCTTCTGCGCGACGAATGCCCGTGCGCGGGATGCAAGGGGGAGGTGATTCTCGGAAAGGTCTACCGGCCGCTGCAGCTCCCGACATTTACCCCCGGCATGTACGAGCTGAAGTCGATCGCGCCGGTGGGCAGCTACGGCATCCAGATCACCTGGAAGGACGGGCATCATACCGGCATCTATCACTGGGAATATCTCCACCTCCTGTGCTCCGCGGCTGCCCGCGAGGACGCCAGGCACGCGGGGGAGTAACGAATCCGGCCGGCTGCCGGGCGGAGCGATCATATCCCCTTCCGCATTCATCCCGGCCATCGACCTGCGAGCCTCTGATGCGCATAGCAACACTCTGTTTCTCGAAGACCGTCGGCGGCATGGAACTCGGCCTGCTCCGCCGCGGCGCCGATCTGCGATCGCACGGGCATCACGTCATCGCAATTCTCCCCGATGCGCCCGAGCTGGTGCGTCATGCAGACGAGCACGGCATCGGCGCCGACATCATCACACCCACTCTTCCCTATCTCGATCTGCCGGCCGCGCGCAAGCTGAGTACGGTGCTGGCGCGCGAGGAGATCGAGCTGATACTCGTCGGCAGGACGCGCGACCTGAGCACTGCCATGCTCGCCGCCGGGCGCGATATCGCTGTGGTGCTCTACCAGCAGATGCAGTCCGGCATCGACAAGCGCGACTGGTTCCATAACAAGGTCTTCAAACGGCTGGATGGCTGCATCACCATCACGGAGCGGGGACGCACGGAGATGCTTGAGCATACGGTGATGACCGAGGAAAGGATCGACGTCGTCCCCCCCGGGATCGACACCGCGCACTGGTGCCCGGCCGCGGTTCCACGGGAGCAGGCACGCGCATGCTTCGAGCTTCCGGAGGATGCGTTCACAGTGGGAATCATCGGCGGTTTCAATCCCGGCAAGGGACAGCGCGAATTTCTGGAGGGGCTCCGCCTGGCTGTAGCAATGGAACCGAAACTTGCCATCCGGCTTCATGCGCTGCTGGTGGGAGAACGTGCGGATGACGCCGGCGAATATGTGCGGGAACTGCGGCAGCTTCGCGATGCGCTCCCGTTTGCCAGGCGCGTGCAGTTCCACCCGTTTCGCGACGACCCCCGCGAGGCGTTCCGTGCCCTGGATGCCTTCGTGCTCGCCTCCCACTCCGAGACGTTCGGCATGGTGCTCCAGGAGGCGATGGCGATGGAGGTGGCGACAGTCGGCACCGATAGCGGCGGCGTTCCGGAGATTATTGTACATGAGCGGACGGGGCTGCTGGTGCCGCCAAAGAATCCCGGGGCCATCGCCCGGGCTCTGGTCAGACTCCATCACGATGCAGGGCTGCGGAATGCTCTGGCAATGGCAGGACGCCGCTTCGTCATGCAGGCATACGACATCATGCAGCAGCACGCCAGGGTGGAGTCCGCGCTCGCTGCGGCGTACGACCGCCGGTGCCGGATGGCGGCCCGTACCGCAGGGAATGCCGATCACCCTACAGCCTGATGCACTGCAAGCGTCCGACACCATGAAGTGAGCCCCGGCGCCGCGGCAGAAATCCGGCACTGGTCCGTCGTCCGTGACAGGAGTGCCGCATGCTGCCCCGCCGGACAGCATCACTGTGTCAGGGCACCTCCATTTCCATCGCCGCACGCTCATCTCCTCCCTTTCAACTCTTTATACTTCCGTTTCCCGCATGCCAGCCGACGATGGCCCGGGCTTTGTCCTGTTCACCGGCACACGACAGGACAGCTGCGGCGCATGGCGCGACGGCCTCCGGAGAACTACATACAAAGAAGGAGAAAGGACAATGGGCAAGCTGAATGGAAAGAGTGTGGCGGTGCTCGTGGAGCAGGGATTCGAGCAGGTGGAGCTGACATCACCTGTCGAAAAGCTGCGCAGCGAAGGCGCCGAGGTGAAGATCGTATCGCCGGTGGAGGGGAAGGTGAAGGGATGGGACAGTAGCGACTGGGGAAAGGAGATCGACGTCGATCTCCGGCTGGACGATGCACGGGTGGATGATTTCGATGCGCTGGTGCTCCCCGGAGGCGTGATGAATCCGGACCGGCTGCGCATGAACGGCAGGGCAGTGCAGTTCATCAGAGATTTCATGCAGTCCGGCAAGCCCGTGGCGGCCATCTGCCACGGCCCCTGGACGCTGATCGACGCCGGCGTCGCCGACGGCCGGACGATGACGAGCTATCCCTCCATCAAGACCGATCTGATGAACGCCGGCACCAACTGGGTCGATCGCGAAGTGGTGGTGGACAATGGCCTCGTGACCTCCCGCTCGCCGAAGGATCTGGAGGCCTTCAACAGCAAGATGGTGGAGGAGTTCGCCGAGGGGAGACACAGGCGCGATGGCCGTGCGGTCAGCGATCTGGCTTCGGCGACCCGTGCATCCGCGTAAGGAGCGGGGCAAACGATTGACCGGCCGGCATTGCAGGGCGCTTCGCGGCGCCCTGCTTCATTCCTCCTGTTCAGCCGGCGAATTCGCCCACCTTGTATGGCACGCGATCCTTGATCTGCCACATATCGCCGTTGAGACGTATGGCGTCTGTATACACCGATGGTGCGCCCCCGATTACGCTGGAGTGCGCAGATGCCGGGCAATCAGCGACTGATGGGCCGCAGCTCCGGCAAGCGCGCCATCACCGACCGCCCAGGAAACGGAGCCAGCCGGCCTTGCCACATCACCGCATGCGAAAACGCCTGGAACCGATGTCTCCTTCATCGGTCCCGTGTGCAGAAAGGGCCCGATGGGGCCGTTGTCAAAGGCGCAACCGAGCACTGCCGCAAGATCGCTGGACGGCCGCATTCCAGGTGCCGTGAAGATTCCCGCAAAGTGCAGAACGCGCCCATCAGTGAGCTCTGCGTCGGCTTCGCCGGAAACACATGCAACCGGCATGGGTTCGACGGCAACACCACGCGCTTCAAGCTGCCCTTGTTGCTCCTTATCAGGCTCGAACGTGCTGTTGAGCAGCAACGTCGTCGGCCCCCAGTCCGGCACAAGAATGGCCTGATGCATCGAAACAGGACCGACCGCGAGAACGGCAATGGGTCCGCCTTCAAGTTCATAGCCATGGCAATAGGGGCAATGGAAGACGCTCCTGCCCCATCGCTCCTGAAGGCCCGGCACATCGGGCAGAATGTCGGTCACGCCAAGAGCCAGAACCAACCGCCGGGCACGGAAGTCCCTCCCATCCTCCATTGTCACTGTGAAATCGTCGCCATCCTTTGCTGCATGGGCAGCCAGTCCTTCGAGCCAGGTGAGGTTGGGATAGGCGATGAGCTGCCTGCGTGCTCCGGAAGCGAGTTCGGCAGGATCGACGCCATCCTGCCCGAGGAATCCATAGGAGTGACTCGCAAACCGATTGCGGCGTATGCCGGCGTCGATTACCATGACCTTGCGACGAGCCCGGGCGAGCTGTAGGGCCGCCGCCATGCCTGCATAGCTGCCGCCCACGACGATGACGTCATGCAACATTGTTCTCTCCGTCCTGTTCTTTTTGAAAGCCGCAAACCGCTGCGAGAAATCGACCGCCAGTTCTGCGTGAGTGAGCCGACCGGCGGGAATTTAGCGCAAAGACTCCGGCAGGCAAACGGTGGTATGATCCGGCGGATCATCACTGATAACGAGAAGAGGGAACCCATTTCGATGGATTCCCCCGTCTGAGCATTACCGACAGCATCTCCGGCCACCCACGATTATTATCCAAGGCTCTCCGAAAATCCCGCGTCGAGCAGAGGGAGATCACAGATCCCGCAGATCTCGCATTTGGTACGCCGGAGCCAGTCCTTCCGTGCCGCCACCTCCTGCGTTGCAGGCCCGCCGGAGCGAAGCTGCCGCACCGCCCAGGACCGCGTCAATGGGTTGTTCGCCAGAAATCTCGCGGCGCGCAGCGGTTCGCGTACCATATGGCGCGTGGTCGATGGATGCCGGGTCAGCAGACGCACGCAGACCGCATCGAGCCCCTGCTCCACCGTCGATTCCTCACGAACGAACACCTCGGCGCCATAACCGATGGTGATCGCATCGCCTCCCCAGTCCGACCCGAACGAACAGCGCAGGATTTCGCTGGTGGTCTCGATCACGACGATACCGTCGGAGTCGGGTTTCTGCGCGCGCCGCACAACCGGCTCACGCTCCTCGAAGGCGACAGTATAGCACGGGCGATCCGCCACATCCGTGACGCGAACGGTGAACCTCAGGCCGGCAAGCTTCTCACGGCTGAAAAGGGGAGCCCGATGGCGGATATTTTCCCGCAGATCCTCTTCGAGCGCTCCCGCCTGCTTCTCCGTGATGTGGAACGTGGTATGTCTGCGGACCATCTCCTCGCCGTACTGCTCCTCCAGAAGCTGCCCGGCATCGCCATCGATGATCCGGGAACGATAGGGAGATGATGCGTCGAGCCGCGTCCCCTCCAGGATATCCCCGGGATACATATCGAGGATGGCCGTCCGTTGCGCCGCGTCCGGAAAATATCTCCGGAAATATTCGCCGATCCTGTGGCGAGGAAATCGCACCGTATTTATCCAGCGCTGCCACGGCTCCAGCAGAACGAAATCCGCTGCAAAGGGGACGGCAACCCTGGGCGCCAGCGCCTCGACGATCCTGCAGAAATTGTGGACGAACCATTGTTCGCGCGCTCGGGCAACCTCCGTATCATCCTTGCCCGGGACATGGATGGTATTCGGGAAATAGCTTGCCCCGCCAAATCCACAGAATACGGCGTCGATCGTCGGCCAGCGTTCCCGGATCATTGCCGTGAATGCGGCAATTACATTCGGATGATACGCGTGCAGCGCATCATTGACATTTACGATAATCTCCCCCTGATGCTCGATCACATTGATACTGTCGAGATTATTCGCGATATATGTCACATACGTTCCCTCGCGGAGAGCATAGGTCCGTCCGGTCATCGCTTCGGTAATCTCCGCATATCCGAGACCCCGCAGATATTCCCTGATACCACCGTACCATCCATAGGGATAGAATACCCGTGCATCCTTTCGCATGCCGCTCAGTGTCGGCCCATGCAGGTGATCCTCATGCCCGTGAGATATGAGAATGACATCCGCCTGCTCCGCTCGCTGCGTGCCGACGGGTTTCGGAAAAATATGCCACTGCCCGCAATAGGCAGGTCCCTGGAACCAAGGATCGGTGACAATCGTCAGCCCGCCCGCCTCGATGCATAAGGCGGCGTGCCCGATATATCGGATGTTCATTACAGTGCTCTCGATGAAGGTGAATGTAGCGCCCGTTATCAGGTGTGCGCCCACCGGTGCCTGTGCAACAGGATGGTTATGCCGGAATCGAATCGGCAAGGGGACCCCAGCCCATGAATATTCGGAACATTCATGGGGATGATAGTGCCGCATCGGCGTTCCAGAGGAAGTGTAGATACAAGCGGCCGATCTTCGCCTACTCATTCACTACATAACTGCGTGACGTTACATCACGGAGCCCTCATGAATGTGGGAGATGGCTATCAGGACCGTAGCATCATCCGAGGCAATACCCATTGTACCTGCATTCATTTCCGGGCAAATGCAGGAGCCGCAGACGGTATATCCGCCCGACACTGGTTTTCGGAATTCATGGCCATCGAGCAATGACCATTCCACGAAGACATGTGAAGTGATACGAATCACATCGCCATGATCCGGTCATATCGTCAGGGCATAAAGATTTTCCCGCATAACATTATCTCTGCCGGCAAAAAAATATCTCTTCGCCGACCGGAGGTTCATCCTATGCCGGTGAGCCTGTCCGAATCAGATGACACTGCGGGTGGAAATAACGTCACACTGCCGAGTGTTTTCCGAAGAATAATTTCCTGTTCCGATGTCCTGCACAACCGGATGACGGGAGCCGGAGAGCCGGACGTTCCGGCCACGGTCCATAAGAATCTATCCGCGCACACCTGACACCACCCGTTGCGGCCCGGCCGTCATAATTTTATCGATTGTCCCGCCGTAAGAATTTTCCGGCATTATCACCGGGCAGGCGATACCCGATGGGATTTTCATGGGCATACAATGCTTCAGCCTGAAGCGGCATGATATGTTGGGGCGGCATTTCCTGTAATCCGAAGAAGGAGAGAACCCGGCGCCGGGCTTCAGCGTCCCGTACATCTGTCCGCGAGTAATGACGGACGATCTTCCCCGGAACGGGACCACTGACGCCGCGACCGGTGAGCTCAGGACGTCAGGTTCATCTCCCCATCCCGGGAGATATTCGGAAGAGTGACCAGGGCATTCGGCACGACGAGCAGATCGAGCTGCTCATTCGGCGGTATGGCGAACGTACCGCGTGCAAGACGTTCGGCAAGGACGAGCGCTTCATCGATATCTGGAACGCTCTGCATATGACACGCCCGCACCACATCCGGCCGCATGGCGCCGACCACGATCACCGGATGCTCCATGAGCACCTTCGCCAGCACATACGCGCGCTGCGCTCCGGCGGGAAATCCGGTGCGCTGGAGCTCACCGACCAATGCCGCCGGAGAGTACGCAGCGGAAAGTGTCTCGAAGAACCGCCGTTCGCCCGTTCCTTCCCCGGCCCCTTCGGGTATCTCCGCCGGCAGAATGATCGGTGCGCCCGGAAGGAGCGGCGTCCCGGCGGCGAGCCCCAGGTAGGTGGCGGCGCGGCTGGCCTGATAGAGATTGGACGCCTTGGCGGCGCTGACGCCGGCGATGGCGACATGCACGGGATACCTGACCTGCACCTCGTAGATATCCCGGCCCCGCGCCACGAGATGATCATGCACATCCGCTGGCGCGCCGGCCGCCGCAGCGATAATCTCCCCATCTCCGTCGAGCAGAACGTTTATGACGTAGTCCAGCCCGATCATCCTCCCGGCCTCGCGCACGAACGACTGGAACGGATTTCCCTCCACAGCTCCCAGCCGGGTTCCCGGACGGTCGAGCATCGCCACCCCGTGCGTCGCCTGGATCGTCGCCTCGCCGCCGCAGCCGATCACGATGGTCTTGTACCCGCCGGAGTAGCCGGCATACTGGTGCGGCTCCACGACACCCGTCGCCAGCAGCAGATCGGCTTCGGCGCAGAGACGGTTCACCACCACCGGAATCCCCCCCAGCCCGTCAATATCGATGCTCCCCATCTTCACGAGTCCGGCCCGATCGATCGCATCATGATCCACAATGGCAAGGGACGAGGCAATGACAGGACCAAGCTTCACATCGCGCTCGCGGGGGGTCGAGGGACGGTGCAAACCGGTAGCGCAGAGGAGCGTCACGTCGCCAGCGCCGATCCCGCACCGCGAAAGCTCCCGCAGCAGCCAGCCGACGAGCAGACGATCGGGAGAATGGCGCGTGGCATCGGTGAAGACGATGACGACACGCATACCGGGACAAGCGAAATCGCGGAGCGTGACGCCGCCGACGAGAGTCACATGGTCATCGAAGGAGTCAGGAGCGATGGCGGTATGCGTGCGGAATGGCACGGCACGCTGGACGCGGAAAGCGGGAATCGAAGTCAAAAGGCATCAAAAGGCAAAGGTCAAAAGGCAAAAGGCAAAAAAAAGAAGGAGAGAAGGAGAAGAGCCGCAGGGAAAGGGCCGTGGCATGTATGGTCGGCGCAAAGCGGGACGGCCCAGGCGGGACGGCCCAGGCGGGACGGCCCAGGCGGGACGGCCCAGGCGGGACGGCCCAGGCGGGACGGCCCAGGCGGGACGGCCCAGGCGGGACGGCCCAGGCGGGACGGCCCAGG
>Ga0206101_1000195_pt1 | contig 13664 bp, 9 predicted proteins | sample 1B0metagenome_FD_148613 | JGI IMG/M metagenome (GOLD analysis project Ga0206101, IMG submission 148613) | Enriched microbial communities from leaf-cutter ant dump, University of Wisconsin, Madison, United States - 1B0 | ecosystem: Environmental > Terrestrial > Nest > Insects nest > Nest dump... | reverse complement strand
GATGGCGCCGAACGTGTCCAGCTTCACCACCCAGTAATCGTTCCCACCGCGCGAGCCGATCGTCTTGGTACCGGAAACCGGCGAGCTGGAGGTCATCCCGACGAGATAGCTGCTGTCGTTGGTGCGTATGATGCCGTTATCCGGCGATTTAGCGCTGCCGCCTACCTGGATATCCACCCCGCTGCCGCCCAACTCTACCTGCCAGCTGATCTGGCCGGCGGCATTTGTTTTGACGACCCAGTTATCCTCGCCGCTGCTATATAACGGCGTTGTTTTATTCCCGGACACACCGCTCAGTGCATAGCCTCCCATAATATATCCACCACCGGTCGCATGGCACAAACCGAAGGCAGCGTCGTGAGCACTGCCTCCATATGAGGTCTGCCATTGGCTAACACCGCCTGCATCCAGCTTCAGCAGCCAGTAATCGTTCCAGCCATAATTGGTCATCGTATTATTACCGGTACCTCCTCCCCGGAAGGAAAGTCCTGTCACCAGATAACCGCCGTCCGGATGCAGCAGTAACCCGAAACCCATATCAACATCATAACCGCCGTAATCTTGCTGCCACTGGATGACTCCGGTGCTGCTCAGCTTTACCAGCCAGTAATCACGGCTGTAAGAAGGGTCGCATACCGTGGAGCTATGGTTACTCACGGTCTTATTCCCTGTGGCTCCGGAAGTAGACCAGCCGGAGGCCAGGTATCCGCCATCTGCGGTTTGTATAAGCGTAAGCAGAATATCGGTACAGGATCCGCCGATGGTCTTCTGCCACTGGATATTGCCGGAAGCATCCAGCTTCATGATCCAATAGTCTTCCATGCCATAGGAGGCTTCCGTTTTCTCTCCCGAAATCCCCGAAGTAGTGTAACCCGCTGCGATATACCCGCCGTCCGGTGTCTGGCGTATGGATTCCAGGCGGTCATTGCCCGAGCCGCCGATGGTACGCTGCCACTGGATGACCGGCGCCTGCGCAAAAAGGGATAGGGTGGTCAGCTGTGCGGACAGCAACAAGCCGATGCTTCGGTAAGGTCTCATCTCGATTTTTCCTTCTTTAAATTTTAAACTTATCGCGTATCCGCATCACCTGCTTTTGAGGATGATCCGTTCGACCCCGATAATGACGCCATCCGTATTACTGATCCGCAACAGGTAGACACCGGCTGCATAGCCGCCTATGTCTATTATTGTCGCACCGGCCTGCTGCAGCAACAGCCGGCCATCCATACCGCTCAGCGTAACATTGACAGGCACAGGCGCAGCGATATGCACCGTGCCGTCCGACGGGTTCGGGTACACACGTACCTGCATCCCTGCTGCGGTAAGATCGTTAATGCCTACCGTTATATTATATACAGGTGAGGTCTTGCTGCAGCCGTTGCTGTCTGTCACCGTCACCGCATATCCGCCGTCTGCAACGGGCTGGAATGTCGAATCCGTAGCGCCTGCTACCGGCTGTCCGCCCGTGCTCCACTGATACCCGGCATAGCCGCCGTTCGTATGCAGTATCAGTCCGTCCCAGGCGATATCCGCTGCAGGCAGCGGGTATACCGTCACCGTGACGGCTGGTGTCGTATCGGAGCAGGCGCCGGTGGTATTCGACCGGCTCAGCACTACTGTGTACGCACCTGTTTCGTTGATCTCCAGAAAACTTGCCGTTGCCAGCGATATCGTTGCTGCGCCGTTCTTCCAGCGGTAGCTTAACCCCGTATCCGTCGTTGAAACGCTCAGCGTTATTACACCGCCCTCGCAGAAAGCCGTGTCTCCCGGTGTCAGCACACCTGAAGGGCGGTTATATACCGTCACCGGCACTGCCTGGGTGCTGTCCTTGCAGCCGCCCGTCCCCGTCACGACCACTTTGTAATTGCCTGTCGTATGTGCCGTATATGTATTGCCGCCTGTGCCCACATTCGTTCCTCCGTTCTTCCACTGGTAGCTGTAGCCTGTGCCGCTGCCTGCCGTCAAAGTCACACTGTCATCCTCACAGATGTCTACAGGGCCAAGCGGACTTACCGTAGCTGCAGGAGGCGTGTTCGCCGTCACCGTCACGCTTCGGGCTATGCTCGTCCCGCAGCTGTTCTTCGCCGATACCTGTATATTGCCGCCCGTGGCACTGCCGGAAAAATTCACGTTATTCGTCGGCGTGGCAGTGCTCGCTCCGCCCGTGAAGGTGGCGCCGCTGCCCGTGTACGACCATTCATACGATATTGCACCGCCCACCGTGGGTACTGTGTATTGCACACTATTCTGGCCCTGGCATACTGAAGCAGACGATGTCGTAAAGTTCCCCGGCGTGGCGGGCGCAGACCCTACTGTCACCGTCACGCTCCGGGCTGTGCTCGTCCCGCAGTTATTCTTCGCTGACACCTGTATATTGCCGCCTGTGGCGCTACCGGAGAAATTCACGTTATTCGTCGGCGTAGCGGTACTCGCTCCACTCGTGAAGGCGCCGCCGCTGCCCGTGTACGACCATTCGTATGATGTTGCACCGCTCACCGTGGGTACCGTGTACTGCACACTATTCTGACCCTGGCATACTGAAGCAGACGATGTCGTAAAGCTCCCCGGCGTGGCAGGAACAGACCCTACCGTTATTGTCACGCTCCGGGCTGTGCTCGTCCCACAGCTGTTCTTTGCAGACACCTTCAGGTCACCTCCCGTGGCGCTGCCGGAGAAATTCACATTATTCGTCGGCGTAGCCGTGCTCGATCCGCTCGCGAAAGTAGCGCCGCTCCCAGTGTATGACCATTCATAGATCGCAGCACCGCTCACCGTAGGTACTGTGTATTGCACGCTATTCTGACCCTGGCATACTGAAGCAGACGATGTCGTAAAGTTCCCCGGCGTGGCGGGTACCGAGTTTACAGTAACGCCGGTATCCCTGTATGGACCTGCACCAGCGCTGTTGACGGCGCGTACATGGATAGTGCCGCTGGTGGCAGTGCCTGAAAAGTTCACCGTGTTCGACGGCAAAGTAGTAGTCGCGTTCCCGAAGGTAACACCGCTCCCGGTATATGACCATTCGTAAGAAGCGGCACCGTTCACCAGCGGAACCGTATAAGTTACATTGGAAGCATTCTGGCATACCGAAGCAGGCGCCGCCGTAAAAAGATCAGGCTGACCAGGGATTGTAACCGTCGGCGCAAGACGCCAGACATCATTATAATAATTGGAGGAGCCACCACCACCGTATGTCCAGAAGTTACCCGCATTATCCGTCCAAGAAACCATAACTTGCCTGCCGCCCGGTGTATTCGTAGGGGCAGGGACATACTGCGTACCGGGAGTCACCGCAAGACCACCTGTTTGAGGTCCCTTCATCCATGTCCACTGATATGTAACCGGGTTATAACGCCAAAGGTCTCCCAACAACACAGCAGAACTACCTGTTGCAGCCTGTCCGTTGCCACCATATAGCCAGAAATTACCATTCACATCTTTCCAGAATGCCGATGTGTAACGCCCTCCGGGGTAGTTGCCATTACCAGGCACCAGTTGCGTGCCATAAACTCCGTTTGCATTGATCGAGGCAGACCCTCCCATGAAGGTCCAATTACCGCTGGCCACATTGAATTTCCATAGATCAGCCAGCTTGCCGACACTCCCGGAAGCCACATACCCACCGCCAGCACCGAACAGCCACAAGTTGTTGGCTGCATCTACCCATGCGCCGGGTATGTTCCCTCTGGCTCCCGGCTTATTTCCCGACGACTCAACCTGTTGCGTACCAAAACTGGCAAAATTATTTATAGTTGTATCTCCCGCTACCCATGTCCATTGGTTGGTAAGAGGATTATATTTCCAAAGGTCATTCAAATAGCCGAACGCACCCGTCCCTCCCGGATATCCCTGGCCACCGAATAGCCACAAGTTCCCGGCTGTATCTACCCATGTGGCGGAGAACCCTCTCGCGCCCGGCATATTTACGGGGGCTGCGACCCCCTTCGCTTGATATAACCCGTTCTGATTACCCTGCTTAGGACCTTTTACATAGGCCCATTGATTTGTAGCGGGGTTATACTTCCACAAGTCATTCCAATATGTAGCACTACTACCGCTGGATTCTCCGTTACCGATTCCTCCAAATAGCCAAAAATTCCCATCACGTCCTGTCCAGGCTGCGCAATAGAAACGGCCAGGCGGATGGTTTAGCGAATTTGCGGACCCTGCAGTGCCATAAATACCATACCTGTTGGCACTATCAGAACCGTTCACCCAAGTCCATTGATAAGTAATTATATCGTATTTCCATAGATCATTCAACAAACCACTATTAGGATTAGCTGTCTGGTTTGCCCCGCCATAACCGCCAAACAGATACAGATTACCTGCTGTATCTTTCCACGACGCCGGAGTGCCCCGCAAGCTTGGACTATTAGTAGCACTGGGCACCAACTTTGTCCCATATTTACCATAAGTCGCACTCGATGCCCCTTGCTGCGTTGCTCCTCCCAGCCAGGTCCACCAGGCAGTAGTGTCTGTTACCTGAGCAGTGGAAACATTTATAAAAACATATAAATAAGCTGTCACTAAAAGATATAGTTTTTTCATGTTTCTATATTTTTAATAGTTAAATAAAATATTTACTGTCTTTCATTCAATAATGATCAGGAATACATGATGATATATAGTTCATTTGAAGGCTGAGGCTGTCGGCTGTTTGTATCTAAATAATATTTTTCTTCCTGCACGGCGGCCTTCCGGTAAACGGGAATCATCCGCTCGCCGCAATAGGAATATCCTCCGTGGTTGAAATAGAATACCAGCAGCAGGCTTAGCATGTGCCATTTTTTTATGCTTATGCGCATCAGGATATTTTTTTTACTCAACACAAAATTATCCGGGCATCTGCCCGCCACCTATACGCGGATACACCGGTTTATTTTAATTTACGTGTAAACACGTACTTCTGTTTTAGCCTGTCCTTATCCTAATGTTTTGGGCAAATCAGGCCCTTCAATACAGCCGCCTTTTAAAAAAATACCATAAGGAATTAGTAGTTAAATTACTGACTCTGCGAAGCAACATTTTGACACAATAACGCTATGACGAAAAGGGTTTCATTATCTTTGTGGAAGTTAAAACGAGTAAAAAAATGAAGGCCGCAGATATAAATACAAATCTGGTTGACAGCTACTATACGTTGCTGAGAAACCTAAGCACCAACAACAAGCTGGAGCTTATCGCACGACTTTCAAAGTCAATGAAAACCACTAAAAAGACAAAAGACAGCTCCTGGAAATCTTTATTTGGCGCTTGGGAGCTTGACCAATCGGCAGAAGATTTTGTAGAAGAATTAAAGAAAGACAGGAAATTCAGCCGTAAATCCATTGATCTGTGAAAAAGTATCTTTTAGATACCAATATTTGTGCTTATTTTCTCAATGGGAAGTATGACCTTGAAACCAAAATTGATAACGCTGGTTTTGAGAATTGTTTCGTGTCTGAAATAACGATTGCCGAACTGAAATACGGAGTAGCGAAAAGCACTCAGAAAGAGAAAAACAGCAAAGCCCTTGAAACCTTTCAGATGAAGTTTGACGTGCTCCCGATCTTCCCTGCACTTGACATCTACGCAACAGAAAAAGCCCGGCTGAAAACAAAAGGTGAAATCTTAGACGATTTTGATCTGCTTATAGGCACGACAGCCATTTTCAACGACCTGACTTTGGTAACAAAAAACATCAGCGACTTTGACCGACTTGACGGAATTGTTATTGAAGATTGGACAACTTGACTGACAGTCGAAGCACACTGTCTTATATAAGGTCCTCCCGCAGATGATACCGGCCGGGCATCTGCCCGCCACCTGTACGCGGATACACCGGTTTATTTTAATTTACGTGTAAACACGTAGGTTAATTGCTGATTTGGCTGGGATGTACCTCAAAACATCGGGCAACACTATATTTGATTTGTTGAAGAAAAGCCAACGCTGAAAAATTCCAAGCTGTCGCTGTTTCGTCTCAATTATTGGCAAGATTTGCGACAAGAGATCAAAACAACGATTTGTATTTCAATATATTGCAAAGAATTTGCCGCCAATAGGGTTTGGCGAATAAGCAAATTTTTCCCAATCTCCTTGTTCTGTCACGAATTATTACTAAATTTGTGACAGAATTTTGATTAAAAAATGCATCAAAGTATTGAGATACAAATAATTAATAAAATAAAGAAAGCCAAGAAGGGTTCGTTGTTTTTTACGGAAGATTTTTCGTTATACGGCAACCACGATGCTTTGCGAAAAGCATTGGAACGTTTGGTAAAATCGGGTGGGATAGAACGTCTTGCCTCGGGCATTTATTTTCGTCCTGCAATAAGTAAATTGTTAGGAAAACTTACGCCAGGTATTGATAAAGTTGCTTTTGCCATTGCCAAACGAGATAGAGCTAAAATCATTCCGACAGGTGCATATGCACTCAACCGTTTGGGACTTTCTACACAAGTGCCGATGAATATTGTTTATCTTACTGACGGTTCTGCACGAAAAATCAAAATCGGCAATCAAACTATTTTATTTAAAAAAGTAAGTCCGAAAAGTGTCGCTTCTATCGGCAAAACCAGCACCTTAGCCATTCAGGCATTAAAAGCAATCGGAAAAGACAAAATTTACGACAAGGAAATAAAACATATTCAGGACTTACTGAAAAACGAAAATCCTGCACATCTGGAACACGATATACGCGTTGCGCCGGCCTGGATAAAAGAAATAATGAAACCAGTTTTAAAACAGCTGAAAGATGAGCAATAGTAATTTACAACACTGGTTTCAGTTATCGGAACAAGACCGAACAGACGTTTTTACAGAAGTTGCAAGGCTCAAAAACCTACATATTTCATCAGTTGAAAAAGATTGGTGGGTAGTGCAAACTTTGTCTATTATTTTCTTAATGGAATATGCCAATGTATTGATTTTTAAAGGCGGTACATCATTAAGCAAAGGTTGGAATTTGATACAACGATTTTCAGAAGATATTGATTTGGCATTAGACCTGCAGTTTTAGTGGAAGTCGGCAGTCGTTCTTTGAAAGAACCGTTTACACAAAGAAGTTTCGGGACAATCGTTTCAGAGGTTTTTGCAGACAGACCATTTGCAGACAAAGCGATAACTATTCCTGTTGTAAATCCGGAACGGACATTTCTTGAAAAGATATTTTTATTGCACGAAGAATTTCAGAAGCCACAAGACAAAGTACGAGTGGAACGCCTTAGCCGACATCTTTACGACATTGAAAAACTAAGTCAGACAGAATACGCAAAAAATGCCTTGCGCGACACAGAACTTTACAACACAATCATAAGACACAGAGAAAAGTTTACACCAGTTTCGGGCATTGACTACAGCAATCATTCGCCTGACAAAATCAAATTCATTCCACCTGACACCATCTTAAAAGATTGGCAACAGGACTACGAAATAATGACCAAAGCAATGATTTACGACAATCCATTACCATTTGACGAAATCATAAAACGGCTGACTGAATTACAAAAACGGATAAACACAAGCCAACGCTAAAGCAAGCATATTTGCAAACTACATCAAGCCGACAGACAAAGACGAACAGCCTGTACGCGGATACACGGGTTTATTTTAATTTACGTGTAAACACGTATTTTTTAGCGATATCCTTGCTTTTATGTTTATGCTGCTGTCAGTTATGATATTATGTGCCGGTTCCTGATCAGAATGAAGCGTGTGCTGCACCTGCTGCTCCCGGCGGTCTGTTTTATGTCCGCGGCCTGTGCGCAGGAGCTGCCCGGCAACGGCCGGCTCCCTGAAGATCCGCCGCCGGGAAAGGTCTACCAGGCTATCACCACGGGCCGGAGGGTCGCGCAAACCAATACGGACAGCGCCATTCGTGTGCTGCAGGCGGCTGTCAGGCAGGGATTGCAGACCGGCTGCTATACCTGCGCAGAGGAAGGGCTGGTAGCCCTGGGATCCGTATATACCGACAAGGGCGACTACGATGAGGCGGAAAAATGCTACCGGCAGATGCTTGCCTACAGCATCAAAACAAACGCGGTGCTGCTGATGTCGTGCCGGGCGCTGAACAATATCGGGAATACCTATATGTACAAAGGGGATTACGAGCGGGCGGCAGATTATTACTTCCATGCGGCAGCGCTGGCCGAAAAGGTGGCCGAAACAGATACCGGCGTCGCCGATCACCTGGTACGCATCTATAATAATGCGGGCTCGGCGCTGCTGCAGATCAACCAGCAGGAAAAGGCCCTGCGTTACCTCAACAATGCAGAGTCGCTGGCCGTGCGGCTGCAGCATCCCTACCGGCTGCCCAGCATCCTGACCAACAAAGCGGTTGTGTATGGCAACATGGGTTTGCGCCAGCAGGCATGGCAGTACAACCAGCAGGCTTACCGGCTGACGCAGCAGATGCAACGGGAGCCGGACATGGAAGGTATGTTTGTGGCATCACAGTTTACCGCGCTGAAGGGCATGGCGGAGGTGCTGCTGGCGGAGAACAAGCCTGCGCAGGCCATTCCCTACCTGGAGACGGCGCTGCGGGTGCGGGAGAACATCAACCCTTATTATATTTCCCTGGCGCTTTATTCGCTGGGCGGCGCTTACCTCTCGCTGAAAAATTACCGGAAGGCGGAGCATTACCTGCAGTCTGCCCTGGAGCGGGCAGCGGGCGCACATGCGCCGGACGGACTGCTGAAAGCGCACCGCCAGCTGGCAGCGCTGTACGAGCAGACGGGCGATTACCCACGGGCATTCCGGCACCTGCAGGCATTTTTTCACCTGAACGACAGCCTGCTCAACAAGGAAAAGGTGACCGCCATCAACCTGCTGGAAGTAAAATACCGCACGGCGGAACGGGAAAAGGAGCTGACCCGGAATCAGCTGCTGATTAACAGGCAGAAGAGAAAGCTGCAGGAAAAAAACAGCTGGATCATCGGCATCTCGTCGGGCGCGCTGCTGCTGACGGCCATCGTGGGACTGCTGTACAGCCTGTACCGGAGCATACGGCACAGGCAGCGGCTCCAGGACGAGCAGATGCGCACCCAGCAGCAGCAGCAGGAAATCGTCCGGCTGAAGACGCTGATGGAAGGCGAGGAAAAAGAACGCAAGCGGATCGCGCAGGACCTGCACGACGGCATCGTCGTCCAGTTCTCCGCCGCCAAGATGAGCTTCCGCTCACTGTCGAACCACCACGGGCAATTGGCTGCGTCCGAGGACTTCCGGCAGGCGCTGCAGCAGCTGGACGACGCTACGAGGGACTTACGCCGGACGGCCCACAACCTGCTGCCGGACGTATTGCTGGAGGACGGGCTGGCGGAAGCGGTGTATTATTTCTGCAGCAACCTGAAGCAAAACGCAGGACTGAATATTGACTTCCAGCTGTACGGAGAGATCCCGCGGCTGACTCCCGATCTTGAATTGTCCATTTACCGTATCATCCAGGAGCTGGTGCACAATATCATCAAGCATGCGGCGGCCACGCACGCACTGGTACAGCTGAACTACCAGGGCGGCCTGCTGAGCGTCACCGTTGAAGACAACGGATGCGGCGTGCCTGCGGCCATACAGCAGGAAAGACAGGAAGGAGAAAGCAGGAAAGGGATCGGGTTCAGGAATATCTGCGCGCGGGTGGATGCCCTCCACGGACAGATAGACGTCCGCCGCGGCACGGAAACGGGAACAATTGTGTACCTTGAGTTTGATGTCCGCAATAGTATCATCTGAAAATACCGTGGCGTATGTCCGTCATAAAAATAGCCATTGTTGACAACCATCCCATGACGATCCGCGGTGTGCAGACGATGCTGGCGTCTTACCCGCATATACAGGTGACGGCTGCCTATACCTCGGGGAAAGCGCTGCTGGAAGGGCTGCAGCAGGAGCAGCCGGATGTGCTGCTGCTGGACATCATGCTGCCCGATACTTCCGGCAAGGAGCTGGCGGAGACCATATCGGCGGCCTGGCCTGCCATCCGCATCCTGGCGCTCACCAGCCTCGACGCGCCCAGCCATGTGAAGAGCATGATGCGCCGCGGCTGCGCAGGATACCTGCTGAAAGACGCCGACGACCAGACGCTGGTTTATGCCATCGAGCAGGTGCACCAGGGGCATGAATACATAGAGCCGTCCATCAAAGAGCAGATCCTGCAGAATGTCCTGAAGCTGAAGAAGCCGTCCACCGGGAATATGCCCAAGCTCACCCAGCGCGAGAAGGAGATCCTGACGCTGATCGTTCAGGAATATACCAGCCAGGAGATCGCCGACAAATTATTCATCAGCCTGCGTACGGTGGAGACGCACCGCTTCAGCCTGCTGCAGAAGCTGGACGCGAAGAATATGGTGGCGCTGGTGAAGATCGCGATGCAGATGGGGCTGGCGGAATGACCGCCTCTTTTACGCTCCTGCCAGCAATACCTGCCATGCCTTCTCCACATCGCCGGCCGTGAGCAGGTCTTTGGCGTACAGGTGCAGCGCACGTGTGCGCGCCGCCTCGTCGCGGTCGTGCTCGCGGAGGATCTGCGAGAGACGGTCGTCATACAGCACGTCGCTGACGACAGGGATGGCGCTGCTGTTGCCGAGGATGCCGAGGTCGTTGCCGGTGAGCACGGCGCTGCTGCGGATCCGCGCGGGCAGCGCGTCCATGCCGACGCCCAGCCGGGTATTCGGCTTCGGCACTTCAAAGACGGCATCGCCGGAGGCGCGGCAGTAGTAGTCTTTTCCCATGCGCGCCACAAGGTCTATTTTATGAGGATCAATCGTGCCGTCTTCGCCGAGGACATGGTCGGACAGGTGCATGCAGACCATCTCGCAGATGATGAGGTTGCCGGCGCCGCCTTCCGCGCCGGTCTCGATGACCTGCAGCACTTTGCATTCGAGCTGCGCGGGGGACTCTTTCACGCGGAAGGGCTTCACAAATTCGGAAGGCACCGGCGTGAAGCCCGCTTTCTCAAATTCATTGACGCCGGCGGGATACTCACAGCTGGCAAGGCTCACCTGCTGCACCATGTCGTAGCTGACGATGTTGATCACCACTTCCTTTGTGGCATAGATATTTTCCAGCGTATGCTTGATGGTATTGTCGCGCACGCGGCGCGCCGGCGAGAACACGAGCACGGGCGGCCTGCTGCCGAATACGTTGAAGAAGCTGAAAGGTGCGAGGTTGGGGTTGCCGGCGGCGTCCACCGTGCTGGCAAAGCAGATGGGACGCGGGCCGACGGCACCCAGCAGGAAGCCGTGCAGCTGCGCCGTCTTTATCGTTCCGGGGATGATACGCATAGAAATAGTTGAGCCGCAAGTTACTATTGTTCCGGCAATATCATCGCCGGCCATCCGCCCGCGCGCATCACCCGCATTATCCCCTATTTTTGCCCGGTGAACAGCCTCTGGCGCCATATCCGCATGATCACGGACGCGTACGACGGCAGCGTGCCGTTATCGCACTTCCTGAAGCAGCACTTCCGCGCGCACCCGCGCCTCGGCAGCCGCGACCGGAAGATACTGTCGGACATGGCCTACTGCTGGTACCGCTGCAGCAAGGGGATCACGGCCCCGCTTTCTTTTGAAGAAAAGATGCAGGCCTGCCTTTTCCTCTGCGATACGGCCACGCCGCATACACGCGCCTTTCTTCCCAAAACCTGGCAGGCGCTGCGCACAGAAGCTCCCGGCGAACGCATACGCCTGCTCAGAGCGGCCGCGGGCATTGACTTTGACACAGCATCCCTGCTCTCTTTTCAACCTGTATTATCAACCGGCATCACCACGCAGGACTGGCTGCAATCCATGCTGCGGCAGCCGAAGCTGTTCATCCGCGCCACCGCGGACGCAGACCGGATGGTCGCATTGCTGGACCGACAGGGCATTCCATACACGCTTCATACCAACAGCTACCCGGTGAAAGGAACGAAAGCAGTCCGCTCGATATGCATCGCACTCGACAACGGCACCGATGTAAGCCGCCTGCTGCCTGCTCCCGGCTATGTGATCCAGGATGCGGCATCGCAGCAGACGGGCATGCACTTCCGCCCCGGCGCGCAGGAGAGCTGGTGGGACTGCTGCGCCGGCGCCGGCGGAAAGTCGCTGCTCCTGCTGCAGATCACACCGTCGGTACGGCTCACCGTCTCTGACAAGCGGGAACACATCCTGCACAACCTGAAGCTGCGCTTCCAGCAATACCACCTCCCGCTCCCTGAAATACATGTCACAGATACAGCGGACAGCACCTCGCTCCGGAACACGCTCGCAGAACGCCGCTTCGACAACATCATCTGCGACGTCCCCTGCTCGGGAAGCGGCACCTGGGCCCGCACACCGGAGCAGCTGTATTTTTTCCGGGAAGAACGGCTGGCGCATTTCACAAACATGCAACAACGCATTGCCACCAACGCACTACACTACCTGAAGCCCGGTGGAAGGCTCATCTATATCACCTGCTCTGTCTTTGCAGCAGAAAATGAAATGATCACCGCACAGCTCGCACAACACCCCGGCATTACAGTTACCACGCAAACGCTGATCAACGGAACGACGGAGCTGTCGGATAGTATGTATGTGGCGGCGGTGGAAAAGGGCACTTGATACTTGCTACTGACTACTTGATACTAATACTGATCACTAAAAACATCAACGTTTAACCATCTTCACCGTCTGCCGCTGTACCCCCCCGACGGCGCTGAAAAGATACATCCCTCCGGGTAGTCCACGCGGCAGCAGCACCTCGTAGTATTGTTTTCCTGCCTTGAACTGCTGCCCGTGTTTCCAGAGCAGGCGGCCGCTGAGATCGAACAGACCGAATGCTACCTGCTGGTCTGATGCGGGGTTGAGGAGGATGCGCAGTATGTCCCTGTCGTTGAAGGCCGTCGGCCACATGGCGATGAAGTCGTCTGTTGCGGGTGTCTTTACGGTATCCAGTATCTTCAGCAGCACGCCTGCCGTTCTGAAGTCGGGGACGCCGTAGCCCTGCTGCCTGCCGGGACTGCGGTACTGGTCGGCGCTGCGCACGATGGCGTCGCGTATCTCTGATGGCGTTGCGTCGGGGATGCCCTGCCAGAGGCATGCGGCCCAGCCGGCGATCTGCGGCGCGGCAAACGAGGTGCCGCCGCCGGAGCCGATGCCGTTGCTGTCGAACACCATTGCCGGGCTGCCGAGGGCGCTCACGTCCGGCTTCACCCGTCCCGACGCGTTGGGCCCCCAGCTGCTGAAGCCTGCCGGATTTTTGGCGGCATCCACCGCCCCGACGGTCAGCGCGCTGTCGGCATCGCCGGGCGTCAGCAGGCCGTCCATGCCTTCATTGCCGGAGGTACAGACGAAAAGCATTCCCTTCCGCACCGCCATATTCGCAGCCTGCGCCGCAAGGCTCGTCCTGCCGTCCATCTGCGATGCGGGGATGTCCGCGCCGGGAGGAAAAGAAAAAGTGTTATAGCCCAGCGAAGCATTGATGACATCCGCGCCGATGCTGTCGGCACGCTCCGCGCCGGCGACCAGGTTGTCTATCTCGATGAGCTGCTCGCTGTAGTTGTCCTCCGTACGGTAAAGCGCGTACTGTGCCCGCGGCGCGGCGCCGATATAATGCCCGGGAATATCGCCCGCCATCGGCGCGAGGACGGCGGTGCCGTGCCTGTCGTGGTGGAAAACAGAATCTTCGTTCAGCACGAAATCATGCATATCGAGCAGCCGTCCCGACCG
>Ga0206101_1000194_pt1 | contig 13701 bp, 11 predicted proteins | sample 1B0metagenome_FD_148613 | JGI IMG/M metagenome (GOLD analysis project Ga0206101, IMG submission 148613) | Enriched microbial communities from leaf-cutter ant dump, University of Wisconsin, Madison, United States - 1B0 | ecosystem: Environmental > Terrestrial > Nest > Insects nest > Nest dump... | reverse complement strand
GTTAAACAATTGGGATGTGAGTAGTGTGACTAATATGAGCAGTATGTTCTATGGTGCTGACGACTTCGATCAGCCGCTCGGCGACTGGGATACGAGCAGTGTGACGAACATGTTTAGGATGTTTGACCAGGCAAGTTCTTTTAACCAAAACATTAACTCTTGGGATGTAGGGAATGTTACTGATATGAGTAGCATGTTCGATTTAGCCACTGCTTATAATCAGCCACTGGGCGACTGGGATACGGGTAGCGTGACAAATATGTCTCGGCTCTTTGGCGATGCCTGGTCATTTAATCAGAACATCAATAGCTGGGATACAGGTAATGTGACGGATACGAGTTGGATGTTCGCCGGTGCCTCCTCTTTCAACCAGACTTTGGATAATTGGGATACGAGCAGTGTTACGGATATGAGCGGTATGTTTGCAGACGCACTAGCTTTCAACCAGCCGCTAGATAAGTGGGATGTTGGTAATGTAACAGATATGAGTAATATGTTCGGAGGTGCTAAGAAGTTTAACCAGAATATTAACTCTTGGAATGTGAGCAGTGTTACGGATATGAGCGGTATGTTTTTTGGGGCTACCAACCTCAACGCTCTACCAGAAGTTCAACTTGAGTCAGCCTTCAACCAGCCGCTGGACAATTGGAATGTATCGAAAGTGACAGATATGGGGGTTATGTTTGCTGGTGCCGTATCGTTTAATCAGGACTTGAGCAACTGGGATGTGAGCAGTGTGACGGATATGGACTATATGTTTGCTGGATCTATGCCTGTGCCACCAGACTATACTTTCATCTCAAGATCTTCCTTTAACCGATCGCTTGGCAGCTGGAACCCAACAAGCCTAACAAATGCAGTGAGCATGTTGACTGATAGCAAATTATCTACAAGTAATTACGATGACACTCTTGCTGGCTGGTCAGCAAAATATCTAAAAAATAACGTCACCCTTGGTGCAACTCCATTAACTTATTGTGACGCAGAGACTCAGCGCCAAACAATTATCAATGATTTCTCTTGGGCAATTACAGACGGCGGCAAAGATTGTGGCGACACAACTGACCCAGAACCGCCCGAACCGCAGAAAGTAAAACCATCCGTCAGCCTAATATCGCCTAAAGCCAATCAGGTCTTCTCTGAAGACCAGCTGATTGAACTATTGGCTGAAGCATCAGATAGCGACGGCCACATAAAAGACGTCAAGTTTTATGTAGATGGCTATATAATTGCGACCGACAAATCATGGCCTTACAAGATACAGAAGCAAGATGGATTCAGTCCTGGCCAACACACGGCTTGGGCAATCGCAACAGACAACGACGGTTTGCAGAAAGTTTCTAAAATGATTGACTTTAGCATAAAGGAAAACACGATTGACGATACCGAAAATCCAAACATAATAACCCCAGATCGAGAGCCTAGACCAAAGACCGAAGAAGAAAAATTGGAAGAGTTCTTCAACAGTATCATAGAAAAAGAAGACCCTCCTAAAGAGTACCTGGAAAATGTAACGCAATACGCGTTAACTGGTGTCAGCGCCGCAGTCAGCCGTAATATCCCCTGGATACTGCTACAGGTATTAGTGGCAGCTTATCTTATTCAGGCCTATCGACAGAGTCGACAAAATGCCATGCTTAAGAAGATGTTAGGGCTAACTAAGCAGACTCGTGAGAGTTTAGAAAGTTTCCTAAGTATTGTTAGCCACTACTTAGGTACAGCCTCAACCATTATTGGATCCAGTATCGAGATGCTAGTTAACAAGCCGGGGGTAGCAACCATATCGGTAGTAGCAACTTTAAGTAGCCGTGGCAAGCAGCTAAAAAATTACATTAACGAACTAATTAGCAATGTCAGTTCTCAAGCTAGCCAGGTCGAGCACGGTCTAATTAGTGGAGCTAAGATACAAAGATATTCGCTTGTTCGCTGGGTATTCATACCAAGTGGCATCGCTTTGGTGCTGATGATTATCAGCTTGTTTGGGATGAGTAGATTAGACTTATGGGACTCTAAGCTAAATGATATCATATTTAGTACGGTGTTTACCGTTGGTGGCATAGCACTGACTTTTGTTAGTTTTCAGATCTGGCAACACCAGCGTCAGCTTAAATCTGATCTATTAGCGACCAGCCGGGCGGCTGAAGCTGCTCTGCAAAGTCGCCGTGAATTTATAGCCGATAACCAGCTAGGCTTACAGCGCGAAGTAGCAGAACTTGAATCCGAACAAAAGCTAGTTGATGAACCGACCTTTAACAAACTATTTGGCAATGGTTTGAAACAACTCAGCCAAGTCTCGGATGGTTTTAGCAAGGTCTACAGATTAACCTCGTCTTTGACGGCAGGAACGGCTAAAGTACATATCCCTCTCATAAAGATACTGGATGGATTTAAAGCCAAAGCTAGTCAGAAAAATGTAATTTTTGAAACAGATATACCAGCTAAGACTGAGTCGCAGTTGCTGCCAGCCGAGCTCGATCATGTAGTACAAACATTAGTCGATAATGCGATTAACTTTAGCCCCAGTGGTGGCAAAATCAGCGTTACCGCCAGCAACTCTGGTAAATGGTTTACACTAAAAGTTAGTGATGGTGGAGCTGGTATACCAAAAGATAAGCTACCTACCCTAATGCAGCCATTTGCCCGGGGTACTAGTACCGAAACCTACAACTACGAAGGCTTAGGACTGAATCTGTATATCACACGACTAATTGCTGAGAAATACAGTGGTAGAGTTGAAATTATCAGCGCCGATGACAAGGGCACAACCATAACATTTAAGGCAAAAAATATTGCATGAAGAAAATAACTTTAGTTTACAACCTAGACTCCGGAGGCAAAAATAGCCTGTCTACCCTCCGCAAGAAACTAGCCGAACATAAATTTGAGATAACCAATGCTATTAAAATAGCTGATGGATTTGAGTCTAAGTTAGCCAAAGCAGTCGCCAATGATGAGATCATAGCTGTTGTTGGTGGCGATGGCACAGTTAGTGCAGTAGCTAATCTTTTAGCTAACACAAAAGCAACACTTTTACCGCTACCAGGCGGTACGCTGAATCACTTTACTAAGGACCTCGATATCGAACAGAACATGGACAGAGCAATCGCTAAAGCAAGCAAAGCAAAAGTTCAAAAGGTTGATGTCGCGACTGTTAATGATCGGGTGTTTATAAACAATTCTAGTCTTGGGCTATACCCTCAGTCACTGAAAATCCGCGAAAATAACGAGGATAAAATCGGCAAATGGCCAGCTGCTTTATTTGGCATGGTACGCGCACTTACGCGATTCCGAACTTATCATGTAATTATAGACAGCGAAAGCTTTGATACTCCTTTCATATTTGTAGGTAATAATGATTATAAACTAGAGAATCTTAATGGTACTGATCGAGAAAGTCTTGCCGAAGGTGTTTTATCAGTATATATAGTTAAGTCAAATAAACGCCTGGACCTTGTTAAGATATTTGCGGCTGCGCTTTTTGGAAAACTCCATGTGCTCGATGACTTCGACCACTTAACGACAAAAGAATTACAGATAACTACAAAAGGCAGACGTAGAATTTCCGTTTCGCACGATGGTGAAGTCAGCTACATGACGACACCCATAAACTATAAAATACAACCAAAATCTCTGCGCATTTTAAAATAATAGCCACTTATCCACAGGCAAATAACAGATATACCGCTTATGTTTATAAAACATATTGCAATATTTTGCAATAGAGGACTATGATACAGCTACGGCGTAGGTGGAAGCCACTATTATCTTAAATTAAGGAGGGTTTAGTTATGACAAGCTCATCAACTATTCAAGTTAGTATTCGCCCTAGTCATCTTTTGGCAGCAGTAGCAGCCATCATGATTGCTATGGTTGCTACAATCTCTATCGTTAGTACTTCACTAGTAAGCGCTGCGACCGAGAACAATAATAATCAATCAGTTCAGGGCATCGCCGCCGCACCAGTTTATGGTTGCGTAGACACAGATGCACCTGTCGACAAAGCTGCAAAACCTGGCAGTCAAGTTGCCGTTGTGGGCGGACTTGGCCGACCATTTGGCCTAGGTGGCGTTAGCTTGTACAACTCTTACAGCAAGAGCACTACGACTAACACAACCACAACTACAAGTGCTGTCAACATTCATGATAATGGCAACACTGACAATCGTTTCAGTGGCAACACCTACACTGATAACCGATTCAGCGGTAATAGTAGCTCAGTTTCCAACAGTAACACTCAGAGCTGGAACAATGGCAATACCACTAACAGTGGTAATACTGCTACCAGCACCACAACTACAAACAATACCGCAGTAAATGTCAGCAATAATGGCAATGCCAACAACAGCGGCAACACAAACAATCAGAACAATGGTAATACCAATAATCAAAATAACGGTAACGACAACTCAACTACCGTTAACGATAACGATGGCGTAGACGTATTTTAATCTAAGCAGAAGTTAAAAGTAGCCTCGGCTTCAGTGCGGAGGCTATTTATTTTATTAAGCCTTTGTGCGATTTATACGATAAAGAACAAAGGCGATAGCAGATGTAAATAATGGCAAGGCTATAACAAGGTAAAGCCCTACGACATTTTGGCCTGTAGCAGCTAGGTTATTTAATATGAGGCTTAATGAATCATTCGACGAGGCTAACCCGGCCGGATCTTCGAAACTACCATTTACTTGGCCGTCCATATCAAGTTCGCCACCATCAGTCATCTGATACGTTACCACCGTGACTGGCGAGCCATGAATAGTTGTTTCAGAAATAGAAGCATCCGCAATTGTTGAGTACTGGTTAGTGTTTGGATTAAATTTCCTTGCAATCGCATCATGCTTTTCTACACCGTAATAATACAAACTAACAGTCGTTGTAAAACCTGCGTCTCCACAGTCTGCAGCAAAATCAAATAAACCGTTAGCATAATCGTAGTCTTTGTCTTGGCTATCTAAGTTACTTTCTTGCACTATATCATCAGTGGTAATTTCGCAGTCATCACCAACATCTATTGCCACCTTCTTGCCTGTTATCGGACTTGTATATCCGCTAATGTTGGATTGTTCTACGTCTGGCACAAGGTCACCATTCAAGTCTTCGCCAAGCTCGTATGGCGCAAAGGTTGGTGGTGCATCCTGGTTTACTACCCATACATTTTCAAAGTCCCAATAGACCATTGGCGGATTAGTGCTGTTGCCGATAAACCAGAGTGGATGGATGCCGCCTGGGTTGACGTAACTACAGCCCGTTGCAGCGCCAGAACCACCAACGCAAGCTTCCTGGCCGGTTCGTTCTTGATCATAGAAATTATCATTCAATACCACGCGCAGAGGGTCGTTGTCTTCGCTGTTCCCAATTAACCCGGCAGAGTTCGCATCTTCGGCTAGTGCTGTGACACGACCCATAGCAAATGAGTTGGACAGGTTGTAAACTGCTGATTCACTAACGGCTTTGTCTACCTGCCCAACCAAGCCACCGACGTCAGATGCACCCATAACCTTGCCCCGAGCGTAGGTGTTTTCAATAGTGATTTCCATGTTTGCATCAGCTTGCTCATCGTAGTATTCAATATCGAGCCTTCCAGCTAAGCCACCGACATTGTCTCCGCCTTCAGCTGATATATCTCCCCAGGCATACACATCTTCAAAGGTAGCCGAGGCGGTATAATCTTCCTCTTCAGTGTTGTTGTTTACCTCGACCGCACCAACAAGGCCACCAACGTCTGAATAGGTGTAGTCTCCAAATTGAGTTGATTCAATATCAACGTTAGTATATGTCTTGCGTATTTGTAGCTTGCCACTAGATTCTATATAACCTACTAAGCCGCCAATATTTCCATTGTATTCACCACCTGAATAGACATTACCCGTAACACTAACGTCATAAATTTCGCTAGTATCTTGTGCGTCGGTATATAGCGTACCAATCAAACCGCCGACATAACCTTCTTCAGTAGCTGTTACATTAACATTATGAGCATGGACATTATTGAGTTTTACCCAATCACCCACATACCCGATTAAACTACCTACCTCATACCTGCCGGTTACTGCTATATCTTCTATATTCAAATCAGAGATAGTAGCAGAGTTAACTTCGCCTATCAGTCCGACATAATTATCTTCTTCGTTGATAATAACATTACTTATAGTGTGGCCACCCCCATCAATCGTTCCTTCGAAATCATGTTCACTATTCATAAATAACGGTTCGATTGTCTGCCCGCCACAATCGATATCAGTTGTTAAACTAATGTTTGCCAAGTATGCGTAAGCGCCATCATCTACTGCAGTAAGTTCTTCACAGGTATCTATTTCGACATTCGGCGCACTGGCTGTTATTGTGAATGCCTCTTGAATTGGCTCCAGCTCTCCGCCACCGCCGAATTCAACCACAAATGGTCTGGTATAATCACACGGATAGTCATTCCAGTAGCCTTCGTTCCAGAACTGACCGCAGTCTTCTTCGCCAGAATTATTTGGTTCAGTACCAGGTTCCCAGTTAGTATATTCTTCACCCACAGGAACACCGAAAGGATCGCCATCCCAAAACTGAGTGCCTGCTTCCGGCCCTGTAACCCAATACCATTTGCCTTCCTCGCCTCCTGTTTCTGAATCATTATCAGTGGCGCCAATCCAGCCGGTATCTTGCAAGTTATTCCAGACAAAGTCATTTTCTACTTGATCTGTAATAGTCGCAAGGTAACCTGTCTGTCCACCAAATGTATATGTCTCTGCCTTGGCTTTAGCTTGAGACCACGTCATGTCATTATCTTTTACAACTATATATGCATGCCCATTGCCGCCTTCGCCATTATTGAAAATAACATCGCCAACATTATTACCCAGATCAGCTGTGATAGTTACTTCGCCAATATCGCTGGGTGTGAATTGCATAGTCGCCAACGTTGCGTTGATGTCGTCTTTGGTTCCACTCAAGGTTACAACATTTGTACCACTACCAGTAACCTCAGCTACTGTCTCCGTAAAAGTAAAGCTGCCGCTCAACGCATGCACAGTTATGACTAACTCTTCGTTATCTTCGCCAGTAATTTGCAGATCAGTAATTGCCACAGGTTGACCAATCTCAGTCGATTTATCTGTAACATCTGACAGACCTTCACCAGCTGCTACAACTGGCAAAGTAGACATCATCAAACAGATTAGAGCTAACAACCCTATGATTATTCTGGTCATTTTGCTAACAGTCACCGATCCAATCACCATGTATCCCCTTCTGCTGTGAGTATGCAATAAAACAAATCACGGCACCTCCACTAAAAAGCACCTTTGGTTTACTCGCCTCTCCTCATAAACTTAAGCGTATTATTGCAGTTAGTTTAGTTGATAGCAAGCATTTTTACACCTTTATACACAGGAAACTTTACCAGTGTAACGGCTAAAGTTTTACCACGCCACAATACAATACTGCTATTTGGTCAGTCTGCACCAAGAGACAGAAGCCCTGCCGAATCAACCAAAGTTGCTTAAGTAAAATTATTATAAATTTTTAGATCTGACTTCCCGCTCATTAAAGCCGAAGTGATGAGCAATCTCGTGCTGAATGGTTTTGGCAACCTGTAGCCTAATCCGCTCAGGGTCGCCGCCACAATATTGAATAATTGGATTTTTAAAGATCGTAATCTTATCAGGCAAAGCCAGTTGATAATTCTGACGATTAACCTTTGGAATGCCTTCGTAAAGTCCTAATAGTAAAGTGTGACTGCGTAGCTGCAACTTTGAGCGCTGCTCTGGTGTAGGCTCGGCAGCATAAACGATAGCCACGTTTTCCATAAATTTAGCATGTTCTTCGGGAACAGCGTCAATCCCATCCGCCACAAGCTTTTCAAATTCTTCATCAGTCATTATATAAATCTAAAACTCTGCAATGACAATTTTATGTTGCTTCATCAGGGTTTTAAATGCCCCAGGCCTCTGCATTAGTTCTCCCATATTCTCGGGTACGATCTGCCAGCTCAAGCCATACTTATCTTTACACCAACCACATTGTTCGGCCTCTACTACGACCGACAGCTTACTCCAATAATAATCAATTTCTTCCTGATCCTTGCAATCTACCTGGAAAGATACTGCTTCATTAAATCTAAACTCAGGACCAGCATTTATGCCGACAAACTGGTTGCCATCGAGCTCAAACTCAACAGTCAGATCCTTACCAGCCAAATCAAGCTGAAAATCCGCCAAACCCTCTTCCATACTATTCGGGTAGGTGCTGCCACCAGTAATTTTGCTGTTTGGAAATACCGACACATAAAACTCAGCAGCTTCACGGGCGTTGCCATCAAACCATAGATTAGGGGTTATTTTTTTCATATTAATTCTCCTTCTGCTTACTTTTAATCCATTGAATCTTTAAGTATTTAATGGTTAATGTCGATAACAAGAATCCGCCAGTCGGTACAATCGCATTTATCCATGGATCGATTTTAACCACCAAATACAGATAACTGGCAACAACAAAATACGTCAGCGCCGCGATCGTGATCTTACGAGTCCAGCTGGTTTCCCATGCCTTATCCAGCTCGACCCGTCTGTTGCGAGCTTCTAGCTTTTCTACTCTCTCTTCGATTGTACTCATTGTTTGCCTTTCTTTTTCTTTGGTTTCGGCGGTGGCAGTGCATCGGCTGTAGCCTGCACAATATCTCTCAGTTTATCAGCTTCATACCAGCTATCACGATCAATCAACAAATAATCTTTCGAGCCAGGATAAGCAGGTGCAAATTCCGGATCATCAACTAAATCTAAGCCAGCGTCAGTAATCTTCATGAATAACTGATCGTCACATACGAATGCTACCGTCTTTTCATCACAATATAGTGCGTACTCACCGAACATCTTGCGGGTTCTAACATCCAGATCACCTAGTTGGGCCAGGATTTCTTCAATCGTTTCCTGCTTCGTAGCCATAATTATTGTAGCTGGCTTGTCTTAAACTGAACCATGCGCTTCACAAGCTCGACTGGCAGAGGCTGGTCAAGCGGGAACTGTACCGAACCTTTGCCCTGCTTATATTTAGAAAGTTCTTCGGCAAAAGCTTCGTGCCCCTGCGGGGTTGCGTAGAATCCAATATGCTGCGCAAAGCCGCCAAAATACACCAGTGGTTTTTTGTTCAGCTTATAACCGACCAATCCGTACATAATACCTTCCTGAGCATCTGGGGCTTCGGCTTTTATGACTTCGCGTAATTTTAAAAGTCGCTTTTTTGTTTCTCCGTCAAACTGATCTATATATTCTTCAACGGTATTTATTGCCATAAATTCAGTATAACATTCACATTATATCTTGCTTTTTTAGCTATAATAGTTTAAAATATACGCATGAGAGGTGAAGTACACCCGGTTTTAGCTCAAGTGCCAGATACTGCATTAGCGGAATCTCTTAGTGAGCAGTTTTTGCACCTCGGCGAATTTAAGATATCTTCGAAAGAAGTCATTAGTGACGGGTTTACGGCTGAAGATGGTTTCCCACCTATACCAGCAGAACCCGTAGGCATGGTACATGCATATTTGGAACACGATGGCGACGATAGTGTCCGACGTCAATCCGTACTAAACCCACTAGATAAGCTGATTAAGCCCACATTTATCGAAGATTTTCTGCAATCATATGGCGATAACCTTGCCCAATTCCATGATATTATGGCCAACGCTGCTCAAGTCACTCCAGGTGCACTTGATGACCTACGAGATATAGCCATAATTAAAACCCGCGAATCAGGATTACGCACAGTTGCCGCTTTTGCTTTTATGCAGACTCCAGACACACAACAATATTTCGGCGGTTTTTTAATTCCACGACGATTATATACAGACCTGCCAGCACAGCAACGGGAAATACTTGTGAGTATTCGCGGTATCCTGCAAAACCACGGCATTGATATGGATAAATTACTTACCGGTAAGGATAAGGAAATTCATCGCGGTATGTTGCAAGGAGATGTTAGAGCTAACACAATTGCGTTCTTTGCCGGTGCGCTTATGATGCCTACAGTAGCTGAACTAACTCCAGCTATCGAAGCGCAAAGGTCCTACCTTTTCCCACATTCCGAAGCAAAGCCTAAAGCTGATAAGCCAGCTAAAGTTCTGCCTCCGAAAGCTCGCAATTCTCGTGGGCGCACCACTCCTAAAGGCACTAAACATTAATTACGTAATTCTTTGATTTTTCATCTGTTATTTTTACATAAGGTATTTACGTAAATTGCTATAAAATTTGAAAGTGAGCTTAATCCAGCTGGATGACTGCACCTTTGGTTGCAAGTCCGCCATGAAGTTCAATCTCCTTGATACGATCATCAGCGCTGATTTCAAATACTAATGTCCCGCTAGTTTTGCCCTTGGCTGGAATCTTTTCGTACCAGCTACCGTTCTCTACAAATGTCTGCACGCCAGCATCAGCCTTTACGCGTTCACCATTCTTGGTAATCAGCACCTGATCAGAAGCATACAGTGATTTTTCCTCGCTAGTTTCATTCTTAGCTTCAACCAATACCAGTACAAATTGTTTCCCATCGCCAGCCTTTCGCGTTACAACGCTACCGTCACTTATTTCCGGAACCTGGACACGTGTTTGGCCAGCATCAACACTAAAAGTTATGTCGCCATCTTTGACGCCAGTTTTATTATCTTCGGTTTTAGTAACATTATCATTAGGCTTTGGCTCATTCTTGCCTTTACCACCAAAAGCTAGCACACCACCAACGACTAGTACAATCGCAACAACAGCGATAGCAACGATTAATCCTGTATTTATTTTCTTCTTAGAATCTGTCATTTAAAACTCCACTTTAATTACACTAAAATAGTGTAGCAAAAATAAGCCAAGTGCCAGATGCATTTTAAAAACTACAAGCTATAGTTTGAAAGTTTAAAAAAATACCAAACAAAAAGACCGCTCGCGTCCGAACGGTCTTTTTAGTTTTGGTGGGTTACTGATTGCATGGACACATATTCTTTCTCCTTTCTTTTATTACCCTCACTGGCAGATAGTTAACTTCTTACGAGCAAGCGCACTGCTTGCATTCCCCCTGGCAGAAGTTCTGAATGTGCTGATCAACAAGCTTTAGCATTGGCACGATAGTTTCATCATTAAGCGAATAATATCGGTTCTTACCGCGCACTTCGATATGTACACATTCGCATTTAAGTAGCTTGTTGAGGTTATGCGATACAGCCGATTGCTCTTGGCCCGTTGCTGAAGCGATTTCGCTGACATTACGCGCACCGTTAGCCTGCAAATATTGCAAGATCTGCAACCGGCTATTGCCCGACAATGTCGCAAAAAATTCTTTATATGTAACTTTGCTCATATGAATAGTTTATCATACGTAAATTATGCGTCAAGCGTTTCTGTTATTACTACACCACATTTACAAAATTCCAAGGTTAAACCTTGGAAAAAGTTTTAGTTATACTGCTAGAATCAAACTTATGCTATTGATTTGCAAACATGGCTACGCTTGCAGTTAGAGCCTGTACGCCTTTTTGTAAATGCTCCGGACTTGTATATGCCTCAGGATTATGCGCAACACCATTCTCGCTCGGAACAAAAATCATTACAGTTGGTATGCCAGCTCGAGCCGCATTTTGAGCATCATGACCAGCCGCGCTTGGCATTACTATGGATGACCCTAGGTCATTACTGTCAATAATTCGTTTTACTTGCACAACTAGTCTCTGGTCAAGCGATACTGGATCGCCACTGCCACTCAGAGCTTTGCCAAATATCACACCGCTTGCATGGTGTTTAATATCTTTGATCGCATCATCTCTTGGAGCCTTTTCTATACCACGCACATCTACACCGACATCAAGCACACCGTCAACGCATTTGACGGTACCGATAGTGCCGACAGTACCCTGCCCGACTCTTTCGGCTGTTGTTTTTGTCTGGACTACCGCCTTAAATAAATCATTATATCGATTATTAATTTCTGGAGAATAAAAATCGCCTGCCTCGGATGGTGGCACCATATTAACACTAAATGGATTTTCATCAAATCTACCACCTCTTACGCTGTTTTTAGCTGCATTAGACCTGTCAATTGCGCCAATCAATTGCACCTCTAACTGATCTAGTTCTTGCTGAGTATCTGCTTCTAGTCTAACTGTTGTTCTAACACAACCAGGTATTTTATTAATAGCCTGATCATCAATTGTCACAGCACCAATACGCAAGCTGTCACCAGCCGCCGCCATTAACGACATCATCAATTCAGCCGATGCTACAAGTCCATCTGCACGAGAAGCTTCCCCCATAGGAGTTGCCCCTGAATGATCAGCTTTGCCTTGCGCGGCTATTTCTAAAAAGCTATTGAACGGCTTGCTGGCAGGCTCCACTTCCAAAGGTGTTTCACCGATTTTTGCCGCAAATCTAACCGGCGCGGCAATCGCTTCGACTACGCCCAAATCAAGTCCAGCCTTTTCCAGACTATCGTTCTGTTCAACATGCAGCTCTATAACTGCGTGCGGTGTTGGCAGTTCATCGCCAACGGGTCCAAATAATGGCCTTTTGACTCTATCGATGTTTTCTTCACCAACTGCTTCAGCCATACTGACACCATCAGCATCTTTTAGTGCTAACTCCTGACCAGTCAGTCCTAAAAACAAGCCTTTACTTCCAAATAACGCCATGCCGAATCTCGATGACTCTTCACCAGTTACCGATACCACCATAACAGTCCTCTTCAAAGTAACATCACTCGATTGCAGGGCTTCGATAGCCGTAATACCACCAACCACACCAACATCGCCATCATACATATCGGCACGAGGTACAGAATCAGTATGCGAAATCACAACAACTGGCGCCAATTCAGGATTGCTACCCTTCAAAATGCCAATAGTCGCCAACGGATGATCGATCGTATCCATACCCAAGCGTTCCATCCAAGGCTTCACAAATTCACTGCGACCACGCTTATCCGCCTCGGTTAGCGCCAGCCTACTAGCAGCATACCGCTCTGGCTGGTCGACACGCGGCTCTAGCAATTCGCCATTTATACTAGCCAACCCAACCAAAGCTGATTCAATTTGATAGCCATCTATTGCTTCAAGCGCCTCTGGCAAATTAGGTATTTCTAACGTAGTTTCTTCGCCTTGTGGGTCTAGCATCGCATCGGTCATAAACTGAATATAATACTATTAAAAGTTTTTGCAAGCTTGAGCAATAACTGCGCATCACCAAGTAGTTTTAGTGTCATTGGTTTATGAACAAGATTAAATGAACTAATGCTTGCATTAGGAGCTGCTCTATATATAGTGACTTCCGCATCAGAGTTATTTTTTATCTTCTGTTGCTGAGCAAAAGATTCTTTTGTAGCTGGATCATAAATTCCAAGGTTAAACCTTGGAGCAAAAGTAAGCCAATTTCTTAAGATAATTACGCAATTCTTCGATTTGTTATCTGTTGTTTTGGTATACGATATTTACGTAAATTACTATTTACTCCAGTCGTCGCCAAATAGGCTAGCTTGCTCGAGTACAAGCTCCGTCGCTACTTTTGCCTCATCTGGTGGATATCCATATTCTCTAAGTAGTCGCTTAACCTCAACGCGCAACCGTGCCTGGGCACTCTCACGAAGTGTCCAATCTACGGTTACATTGGCACGCACGCGCTGAACCAGTAAAGCTGCAAGTTTTCTAAGCTGATCATCACCCATTACTTTGCGCGCACTGCCATTTTG
>Ga0206101_1000191_pt1 | contig 13995 bp, 22 predicted proteins | sample 1B0metagenome_FD_148613 | JGI IMG/M metagenome (GOLD analysis project Ga0206101, IMG submission 148613) | Enriched microbial communities from leaf-cutter ant dump, University of Wisconsin, Madison, United States - 1B0 | ecosystem: Environmental > Terrestrial > Nest > Insects nest > Nest dump... | reverse complement strand
AGTAGCTTCAACAGGAGTTGTCGAAGAGCTCATAGCAAGAACAGTACTCGGACCAAGGACGCGAACAGGAACCTTACCGTTAGGAGTAATTCCTGCGGCTTCAACACTATCTACTTCAGCCAACCCCTGGATAGTTGAAGGATTCGCTCCACACACTCCAGCTTCATTATTCGTCAATACAACAAAATCCCCTGGAACAAAAGCATCACTGTCATTGTCAGGAGTATACTCCTCAACCGTCGAGTCGTCAAGGTTGTACGCCACCTGAGCAGGAAATGAACTTGCCATTCTCGTACCTCCTATTCAGATTCATCAATGATGAGACGATTTGCACTAACTTTGATGCCAGTGGTGTCTCTAAGATTTTTTGCGGCTGCTTCTGCCGCTGCCCGAACCTCGTGCTTATGGGCATTGAGGAGCATCTCCGCCCGTTCAGCATGCTCCCGTCTCCGCTGAGATGCATGCTCCTTAGGGATAGCAAAGAGTGCAAGCTGATCCCCAATAGACTTTCCACCCTCCTCAGAAGTAAGCCGAACATAACCATCGTTCTTGCGCTCCTCGACTTTCTGAGGGTCCTTAATATTCACCCACCTGATATGCTTATCAGGGTGCTTCGCCTGGACTGTCCGAGCATCCACGAGCTGCTGACGAGGAGTCCGCACACGAGCTCCCGGAACAGTCTTCTCCTCTTCGCGTCTCAGCGACTTGAGGTCCTTCATCTCCTGAACTCCCATTTCAACCTCCCATTTTTTGCCAGCGACGATACTCAGCGAAGTCCTTAAAAACTCCACTATCAATAAATCTCTGTGCAATTGACCGCTCGTCACTACTCATGCTATCCTCCACCTTCTTGCTTGAGGAATCAACACTCCTTCCACTAGAAGCTACTGAGCGACCATTAAATCCAGCAGATCCTCGCTGATGTTCTCTTGCACTATCGCCCTGTGCCCCAAAAGCTTTCTGTTGCTGATGTTCGATATACTTCTCAAAATTTCCCTTCTGTCCTCGAACAAAAGCAATTGCGTCATCCCAACCTTTCTTTGACGAAAAAACTTGCTTATTTGGAACACTATCAATAACCTTCTGAATCTCGCCTCCAAACAACTCAAACTCAGTTGCATACTCCTGCCGAGCCCACTGTTCAGCCGCAGCGACTGTACCAGCAGTCAGAGGAGCAATGCGATCTTCAAGGTGTTGGCTAATCCGTCGAGCTGCTTGATTCTCAATAATTTCGATTGCCTTCAGTGGATCTTCACTATAAATCTCCTGCAACTCTTCTCGAGTATACTCCTTAGGAGCCTGTTCAACAGGCTGACGCTCCGGAGGACGAGAAGATTCAGCAATTCGCTGAGCTGCAAGTGCTGCTTCCTTCGCCGCATTAATAGACTCGTTCATCTGCGAACGAGCCGTCTCAGCAATCGCAATCACATCCTTCAGTGACTTCCCACGATATGCTTCGGGAATCGACTCTCCACTTAGCGGAGACTCTATATCCGTCGATTGAGGCTCTTCAGACTGCATTCCAGCTTCAATCTGATCCATTGAGAGCGTTGTGCCAAATGGACTCTCATTCAGCTCATCTTCTTCCATTCATCTACCCTTGCTTTAAAGTCCGCTCGATGTCGTCGAGTCCGCGAAGTGCGCTACGCAACGCACTAATTTTCCCTTGAAGCCTATACACCAAGTGCTGCTGAATCTCCCCCTCCAACTCGCGCTGCGTATTGTGCAGCAGGGTTTCCAGATGCTGAATTAAAAGAAGGTACCCTTGGTGGGAGCGGAGTTCCTCCAACGCCAGGAGGGAGTTGTCCTTGAGGATTTCCGTCTTGAGGCTGTCCTCCTGCGGCATTGAGTTGCCCTTGCTGAATAGCCCCGTCGAGATATTTTTGTAGGTCCGGGAGATAGTCTTCTGGATTTCTGATGTCATATTTCGTGAGGAGATCGGTAAACATCTTCCTTGCACTCTCCATAACCTCACTAATCAAAGCTGTGAGGGCAGGAGTAACCTGTGCAGCCTGAATTGCCATCTGACCAGCTTGCACAAGTTTGTCGAGGTATTGCATCATTACTTGAATAATCGACAACTGAATCTGCTGCTGAATCGAGCGGTTAGATGCAGCATCAGTTGCAGAAATATCAACAGCAATCATGCCATTAATACTTTCCTGCGAAGTCTTGTCAAAGAAATCCTTAATCATTACACCAACTTTATCATCCCCAAACACTACATCATCAATCCCATCTAGACCATACTGAATCCAGATATTCATACACATCTGAATAATTTCAGAAAACCCTGCACGAACATTCTCAAGGACTTCCTCAACTCGACGAGTACCTTCCTTAATCAATGCCACAGTTGAAGTTGCAGTAGCCCTTGATCCAACAATGGGAGATTCCCGGCCAGTCAAGTAATCCGAAACACCAGTTCGCTTCTCATTCAACCCAAAGAGATTTTGACGCTCTTGAAGTGTTGATTGGTAGATATCTGCTGCGGCGAATGGGATGAAGTCTTGAGATGGGTTATCAACAAAGAAAGTTCGTCCAGTATATAGCTTAGGCACCTCCTCAATTCCACTATCTCTCTTGGCGATAAACATCCTGATATTTGCCAAATAGGCATTATCAGTAGCCATTCGATGCCACTTTGTCTCAGCATCCTGAAAGAATCCAGACATCTCACAAATACCCAATCCATAGATTGAATCATTTGTGACTTGGTATGGAATAGCAGTATATGGCTTTCGCTGATGAAAGTACCAATTGTATCGACACTGAAGGATAGTTCCAGATGGCCAGTGATATGTAACTACAAGCCGCTCAGGAATATCATCTTCATCATCAATAGCGAAATCTAGCCAACACTCAAAAATCTCAATTTGATCGTAGACATCTCGATCAGCAGTCTCATGATTAGAACTAATTTGGCGCTCTAGACGAAGAGCATCCTTCGTCGATTCTTCCTGGCCCTTCAACTTATCACAATTAGCAAGTTTCTTTGTCGCTTGTGCAATCATCAAGCGATCATATGTAGTACGAATTCTCTCAACAACAATTGGACAGTCGTTAAGAGTTTGATATCCAGGAGGGAATATGAGATCCTGAATAGAAATCCCATATACCTTTGGACCACTAAATGTTGTCACCTGCTTTTCAACAACATTCCAGTTTCTATCATATGACTTGATCTTATACTCTTCCCGCTCATAGACAGTTTTAAAGAACATCGTCCCATGCTTAATCATTTCAAGCATGCGAGGAGCTGCAACAGTTCTAAAATTAAGTCTATGCTTTTGATAATACTCAACCCACTGTTCAAGAGGATCGATATAAGGAAGAATTGGCTTTTTCAAACCTTTAAAAACAAACACAGGAGATGTCTTAAAAATCCCTGTATCCAATCTCGCATGGATAGGATCAACAGCCATCGCGATTACAGGAACAATATCTCCACAAGCACCTACAAAAGGAACTGTTTGTGGGCCATCGCTAATTGCACGATAAGCAGCTTCCTGATTCGCCCACTCTTGAATCTTGTCTTCATGAGAACTCTTAAGCGATTCAAGCCATTTCTCGATGTGATTCTTAAGGCGAGTCTCTGTCTCGGGACTCATCTTAAGGATAGGATCAGGATATGGATTAGTGTCAGTAACAGGAAAATTCTCTACAGTATCATCAATTAATACTGTTTCCATTCCTGACACATCTTGATCGCCTATAAACTGAATCTCAGCCATGATAGGTATTCAACGTTGAATATCTTCAATCAGCCCGAGAGATTCGAGCCTCAATTTTTGCAAGTCGAACTTGTGTCCGAACATCTCTTGCATTCATCTGTGCATTCATCTCATTCACAGATTTTACAGTTTCAACAGCAGCCTTCTCGATACGACTTACAGATTCTGCAATAGTACTTACGTCATGCTCAAGACCAATGATATTCTTATCGTGAGTCTCAATAGCTTGTGAGATCCTATCAATCCTTCCATGATGACTATCAAGCTGATCTCGAGTCTTCGTCCACATAACAGCGAGGGTAACAACCCATCCTACAACGGTAATAACTGAAGGCATCCACTTTATGATGGTGTGCTCATCCAACTTTAATCTCCTCCCACTGGCCAGGTACATCCTCCCAATCGTCGAAGTCATCTTCGTCAATATCGAGGATACCTTTTTTAGGGTTTGCTAGAATCAGCCCTCTATGATCTAGCGGAGCACCAGGGTCACTCACGCGGCCACTAAGGACACGGAGGAGCTTCTTTTCAGATTGTTTGTACTTTTTCCAAGACTCTGGTCGTAAATGACCGACAAACAATTGAAGTTGAAGGGCTAGTGCGTCAAGCACATCATCGTGCTCACCAAGGGGGTAATCAGATGCTTCATTCCTAAGAATATGTTGTGCAGGATGGATAAAAAGTCGTCCAGTTGCCATAAGGGGTTGAAGACCTCTGATGTGAGGTTTACCCTTTCCTCCCGGCTTTACTGGAACAACATTTAACCACTCACCTCGTTCAGCAGCAATATCTCGAATAATCCACTTAAGAGCTTTTTGATAGTTTACATCCTCAATCCCAAACGCTCTTGGACCAAAACGACGCTTAATCCAGAACAAATAGTCAATAACAGCTACAGGAGTACATCGCTTTGCAAATACATCGAGACAAATCGCTTGGCTTTTAGGACTTACACCAACAGTTATAATAGCATTTCTATCACTATTTACAGTCTCTGCTGGAGCAAGATCCACAGTCGTAGTGATATCAAGCTGAGAAAGATCCCACACGTCTAGCTCTTTCCCTTCCTTATCAAACAACTGCACTCGATTATCATCGAGCCAGTGAAAGAACCGAAAATCCTCAACATTTAGATCTTGCAGTTCAGCATTTCTGGGATTATTCATCTGCGTACACGAGAAGCGATACTCTCCAAGGAGCCCTCGCTTCAGCGCGATGGTATCTGCAGAGAATCTCTCAGGCCAGATGATTTCTCCATCTTCAATGATAGAACGAACAAGACGACCGAGACGAGTTCCAAACGTCTCAATCCATACACTATACACATCCCACAAAGCCCATCTCGTACCGACGAGCCAAATTGAATCCTTCTCACTATTCGTAAGAAGATCCAAAGATGAACTCATTCGATTGATGGTGTCTTGCATTGTCTTCTCGGACTTTACAGCCTCTTCCGAGATAGGATCATCATAAGTAATGTGTGTATAGTGTCTTGATGTTGCAGCACCAGTCATTCCAATCGCTTCAATCGACGGCTCAGGGTAGTTTCCCTGTCGATTAAAATCGAGCTCAGAATCATTCCAGCGAACTTTTCGAATATCTTTAGGAATGATTTCACTATAGAGTGCCCTAAAAACTCTATTTCGCTCTACATGCTGACGAATAGAACGAAGAAAGTGTTGAGCATTAGTAGCAGTTTCATTTCCAAGAAGCTGTCTATGCTCAACATCCCTTGCTTGACGCTGAAGAGTTGCTCCAATACTAATACAAGAAGTTTTCAAGTGGTCACGAGGCATTAGCATGAGTTTGAACTGCTTCTTATTGGAATCAGCAAACTCACACAACGGACCGTGACAAGAGACTGTTAGATCCTTAAAACCAAGAACAGCCTTATTAAACCAAAAAAGAGATGATCGACCAGTCTCTGCGAGATCCTTAACCAACTCTACAGGGAGTTGTGTGATTGAAGGATCTAGATTAGGAATATCCTGCATTAGCGAAGAGCGAAAGCTGGCCGAACAGACCAGATCATCTGATTTGGATCTATAGTTGTATCAGGACAGGTAGAGGGCTCAACCAAATTCGGAGGCATTAGAGTAGCCTTCAACGAATCGGGAGTCCCTACCTTTGCAATAGTGGTATCGTCAACTTCGAGTGTAAAGGGAGCACCAGTCACTACGTGATCCAAAGCATTCTTCTGAATCACAAACACACAGCGAGACTCACCCACAGACATCAAGTCGTCCCACACACCTACAATACCATCAGGACCTGTTACAAATCTATTTACAAGAACCATAGATTTGATAGCAGTTGTATCCAGCTGACAAGGAATATTTACATCAATAGTGTCAGCAGTGACTTGCTCAATGACACCCTTAATTGTTCGAAGATAGATATATGATGTACCACAAGCTTTTGCAAAGATCTTACCTTCAGAAGTTCCAAGAAGGGAATCAGTCTTGATAGAAAAGCGAGGAATAATAGTATCCCCAACATTCATGGAGATTGATTCCCTTGCGCCGTGAGTGGTAGCAATAGCACCCGAAGCGCCAGCAGCGATGCCCGCAGCAAGTGAAACTACTGCTACCACTCGACGGCTAGTCATAATTACGCCTCAACTGGCGTTTCGCCAGAAGGAGTTGACTTGACAGGGACGATCTTCTCTTTTGCAGTGTTCAATTGGTCAATATATGGCTGGAAGTCAAAGCTATTCCCAGAATCCACCTGGGCCTGAAGATCTTCAATCGTACGAGTAAGCTGATCCACAACAGCCTGATCAGAAGCCTGATCGGCTTCAATAGCATCTGTCAGTTCAGCAATCTTTGCTTCAAGATCAAGAATGGTTGCCACGAGGAGAGCTCCAAATTGTGAAATTGTAGATGAATATTCCCGAGCAAGTCGTGATGACTTATACAAGGAGTTAATCTTTTTTTGAATCTTTTCGTCTTGCAAAATTCCACGAGGGAACATGAGTTTCCTTAGATTCTTGCTTAGAAGACTCTGGAGAAAGCGAAGCATTTCGATCAACACGAGTGCGATCTCCAGTAGAACCTTTAATGAGATTTACTTCAACGAAAAGATCGAGTTGAACAGCCTTATCTTTCATAAACTCTCCTTAGTGGAGGCAATCCCCTGGAGGCTTCTGGATCCTATCAGGGGATTTGCCTATCAAATGCCTGCCACTAAAAACAATGACGCAAATGCAGGTGCCACGGCATCCGTGAAAGATCCTACTCTCGCCGTGGCGTCTCGTGGGGTTTCAGATGAGTAAATCCAGAAGCTGACCTCCACAAGCCCTCCCGTTATCAGTCTCATAACGGTGTCAGAAGAAGGTGAGTAGGATCTCGTACAATGGAGTTATTCAAATTTGAATAACTAATTCGATTCAAGCTGATCTGCGAGAGCCCGAAGACGCTTAGCCGTAGAGGCCCTGTCTTCAGGAGACATCTTCGATGTATCAACAGTCGTTGCTTTCAGCATAGTCTGCTCGAGAGCACAGAAGATGCATGGAGGATCATTGTTGGGAAACAGCATGCAGTAGTCAGAAGTAATCGGATTACGAACACACTTCGCCATCACAGCTCCTTTTCAACAAGTTCAAAGTGACCCCAATCAAGGAAGGATTCGTCGCGAGGGTCCCAGTTTCGATTCCAGTCCGCTCCCCATCGAATAGGGATACCCAATCGGTCAGCACACACTTTCATAACCCCAGCGAGGATTCCAAAGCGCACATGAGGGAGCTCAGACTCTCGCCAGTCTACGGGATACGGAGCTAAATCGACTGCACGAGAAGGGTAAGAGTTGTGATTTCCATTGGGCCACTTTAACTTAGAGTAACCAGCTGCATACGCACGATTCTGGTCCTTCTCATTACGATGCCCTTCAATTACCGAAAAGTCATAGTACTTAATGGCCTCACGACACACAGCAACGAGTCGAGGATCTACCGTCGATAACTCGGTCTCTGATAGGCTTCCAAAGTGAGGCATTATGACTTCTTCGCCTGCTTACCGTGCTTAACTGCTACGGCAACAAGGGCGGTGATGATAGATTGGAGGAAAGGGCCTGATGTCAGGGCCTCCTGACACTCCGAACTCAATCCATTCGCAAGGGTGTTTGCACACTCAATGGGCGCAGAAATGGGGATGAGGTGAACAAGCCCCACGAGGAAGAATGAAATAACTACCGCAGCCCCTTGCTTCACAACAGGTGATTGCTTATCAAGCCATCCCCACACTTCGTGAAGTCGATCTCCTAGGAACGTCACAAGGGGACCAAGAATAAGGCTGAGGAGGGGAGTGTGTGCGATGAGGGAAGCAATAAGAGATCCCATCTCAGCAAACCATCATTGAGATAGTAATCGTCGCATCACCACTCACAGCCTCTGCGGCAACAAAACGAATATCCTCAATCGCCACGTGCTCAGGAAGCGGCATTAGTCCATCAGCCACTGTCTTCACAACCGACCCATCGTCGCCAAGGAGATCAAGCCATCCACCACTTCCATACGACTGGCGAACCTCAATTCCAAACTCAGCCCCTGCTGCAACCCACACTCTCTTAGCTCCTCCAAGGGCCGACCGAGCCTGCCCAGAGGACCATACTTCACTAAGTGCCGAGGAATCCGTCTCTCCATCAGGAATTACGAGAGACACTACCGCTGTATGGCTCACTGATCCTCCCCAGTGGTGAGCTTTCTCACATCTTCGATGGTTGTAATAGTCGGGATATTTTCGTCTTCTGCATCCAACCCTACCCGATCAAAATCATCATTCTCCACTTGCGCCGCGAAGCGCTGCCGAACAGTTGCTGCCGCAACCATTGACTCTGCAATAGCCCGGGCATCTGAGGATGCGATTGTGAAAGAATCGACTTGATGCTTCTGAATCTTCGATGTGTGTTGTCCACGATCTGCAAGATCCTGGGCCGCCTTGAGCTGAAGCACTTCTGACCCACTATGCTCCATCGTACGAGCAATCACTCCAATCGCCCTACGGCTCAGCTTCTCGATGAGGGCTGATGTGCTAAGAGACTGGTCCTCAAGGATGCTATCCACAGATTTCATGAACGCCCTACCTGCTGGCGAGTTGGATATATTAGTAAGCTGCACCGCCGAACATCCAGCAAGAGCCGCTGCTTCTTTCTTCGTCCTAACTCCCGCAATCGTATACATCCGGAGACCCATCCTCATTCGAGGCGAAAGATCTTCCGGATCCACGATTGAGCGGTAGTATGCCTTAGGGGAGGAATAGTCTCGATCTTTCGATGCCCCCCGCGGGCGTCCAGGAACTCTACTTCCAAGCATACCCAATGATAATATCCCTAGGCCTAGTTCGCAATGATTTTGTGGATAGTGCGGAGAATGCGTAAATTCTTTCTCATCCATTCCCCCTCCCCGTCCACGCCAAAGGTATTCAGATTTGAATAACTAACATGTTTAAAAATTGTGAGATTTGTTTCAACCGAACCTTTGGGCGGGCGGGCGCTACGTTCGGGGGGTGCCCCCTAACCATGTGTCCCATGGGGGATACAGAATGTTTCCAGATGACACACATGTTGCGTAAACGGATGTTTGCTAGTACGTTGTCCCCGTCGGCCGAACACGACGGCCCGCCGGCCATGGGGCGAACACATGGGACACGCTGTTTGACAACCGATGGGCCAGGGGAATCCCACGTGGTGGGGAATGGACATTGCCAGTGGACGTACGTCCATAGGCGCAACCAACCAACACGAGGGGAATGTGGATATGTCGAACAACTGGGATGATATGGGCCTGACGTGGAGCGTGGAATCGGTTAGCCGTCAGCACGGACCGAATGCGTCGGACCGCCGAGAGATCGGGAAGGCGTACATCCCCATCATCGTGGACCTCAAGAAGTTCGTCGCGGCGTTTGGGGAGGAAATCATTCTCGCCGTCGCCAACGGAACGTCCATCAGAGTTCACGCTCAGGATGTCAACCGTACGGCCATCGAGAAGGGCCTGGGCCGGGAATACGTGGAAACCCGGATGGTGAACTGGTTCCGTGGACAGCGCACTCGTTCGATGGGGACCGTTACGGTCGTGAAGGAAGTCAAGGTCTACGCCTTGCCGAACGGCACGACGTATACCGGGAACGATCTGGACGAGTACCGTCAGCAGTGGGTCGCTGCGATGGTGGATATGGGCGTGGATGCGGACAAGGCCATTGCCATGGCAGAGAATGTGACGTTGTAACATAGCATGACATGTGGGGATCCCCTGGCAAACCAACGTGGAAACCGGGCATTCTGGGAAACCAGAGTGTCCGGTTTTTTTGTGCTAGCGGAAACAAACGTTTTCCAGGGGAATTAGGGGAATGGGGAGGAGTATTAAGGCATAGGAGGGCGTGAGATGGTGCTAGGGTGTAATGTTAGGTATTCAAGCGTGAATAAGGAGCAATGGTTACCGTTGCGGCGCAGCAGGGCAGGGGGTTACACATTGCGCCCCCATCCATATAAGTGGTGTAAGGAGTGTTGTATTGTTAGTAATATAAAAAATATATATACTAACAAGACCTAATTACGACACACACTGCATCACATGCATGGATGGGGGAGCAGGAGGTAATGGGTTGCTTTGCTGCGCTGTGGGGGTTGCGGGTTGCGCTCGGTCAATGGGTGGGGGTTGCATAGGTGAAACCCGTGGGGTTGCGTTCTCCGATTAGGTGTGTTATCGTTGTGTATGACGGGCCGCCGGGCCGTTCGCACTCATCACATTAGGGGGATATATAGATGGATATCACGGATGCTATGTATTTCGAAGGAGAACAAGAACTCGCTGGATTCGCGTTCGTCCAGAATTTCAATCTCATGGATCCAGAGGCAATCTTCACCCGACAGTTCACCGCGGAGGAGGTGGAGGCTAATTTTCCGCATCAGTGGATGATGCGCAAGCTGAAAGATTTTGGAGGGGGAACGCCCTTCCAGAGCTCTATCATGGCGCACAAGAATGGAACGAACATCACGTACGCTGTGCCGAATAGCCCTGTCTGGGGTCAGGTGGTGAATCTTCTTCAGAAGGCCCAAGATCTATGAACTCTGAAAACGCTGTAGCGCGAGGGGGGATTGTAGTCTAATCCCAACGGGATTTCGCTAATGGGGCTGGGACAATCGTCTCGGCCCCATTTTCATAGATATTCATCCATGAATACCTACGGTATAGATGCAATCCCCATCATTGCGTAGATGACAAAGCGATGGTATATTGTGGGGTAATGTGCCCGCACCATGCACACTAACCCACCATTCCCCCTTGGATAACCTCCTATGGTCATCGACAACGTTATGATCGAGAACGTTCTCCACGACATCCGCACTTATTACCAAGCTATTGTGGATAGCGATGGTAATTCCGAGATGTCCGCTCTCACGGCTGCTGGCATCATCGCAGGGGCTGAAATCTTCGCTGCAGAACTCATCAAGATCGAAGCGTTTCCCGAGAAGACACTCGACGAGACGTTTTCCACTGACATTCAGTCACAGACTGGAAATTAATCAAAGATGAGAGTCTTCATCACATATACTCATCGAGAAGCATATACCGCTGCATTAAAGCTTCTCGGAGATATTTGGGAGTGTGGTGAGAAGGAGTATCCGGGAACTACCATCCACCAGGCGTATAATCTAATTGAACTCTTCACCACCAACAAAGTCATCATCTAATGCCCAACATCACTCAAGCGTCGAGATACATCATCTGGGCCATGATTGAGGAGCAGAAAAAGTTCCTCACAGACATCATCGAGACGGGTACCAGTCGCGTGTTTACTTTCACCGATGGTCGAGAGATGACACTGTTGATGGATGAGGATAACGCTTTCAACACCACCCAGCAGATTCGGAAGTGTGATAGCGCTCCCACCGTCGGCTATGTGTCGGCTCCCCTCAACACACTCACTAAATGAAACCGAAATACGTCCTCATCATTAACGGATCTCGAATCGAGACATTCGTTACTGTGAAGGGTGCGAAGAAGTATGCGAGAGAGGAATTTCTGAAAGAATGGATCTGGTGTGCAGATGAGAAGTCTGCCGACTATTTCGTAGGCACACCGAATGTCATAACGTCAGAGCCCATGCTTGCTGAAATTCGCCCTTTGCACCAGCCCGCACCTATCACTGCGCCGATTACTGAAATCATGCGTACGCTGGAATCATCGTCTCGCATGTTTGCTGCGGAATACTATGCGCGACTGAGCGAGGTGCAGAAGGAGAAACTCACTATGTACTTAGCGATGTGCCGAGACTGTGATAAGGCAGACGCTCGCATGTGGCTAGACCGAACGTTCACAAGGAGATTCAAATGACTGGACAACACAGCGCATGCTTTACCCTCAACGATGGAACCTGTATTGCAGCTAATAACTGCTACCACGGTCCAGGGAATCTTCCCTCGAAGTGGACAAGAAATCATCCATGGATTGTTGCTTATGATCCTCAATACAAGATGGTGTATGTAAGGTGTGAGGCCTGTCGGAGGGTTCGTAAGTACTATGCAACCCTCGACATGTTCACTCGATGGCTCGAGGAAGATGAGTCCATCCAGAACGTGATGCCTCACATTGATATTGATGGAAGGGAACTCCTGATTTCTGGGACGTGTGGGAAGTGTTTCGATAAACTTTTTGATTCAGATGTGGAACTCCTCATCAGTCATTTCGATTCGGAGGAAGAATGAGCTTCTGGGTCACATTTGAGGATGGTTCCCAGGGGTGCGTGGAACTCCTCGATAAGGCTCCGCAATATCCTGTGGAGCAAGACAAGAAATCATGGATCGAGTATCAAATCACTGTGGATAATGCGGTGAAGACTCTCGCACAGGAGATTACTGGGAAGATTCCTGTGTATGTGAAGCGTCTTCCATATCCAGCAAATCCTCGACTTGGGAAGCAATCGAATTGTCCTGCATTCTGCTATTCTCCCAAGCAGTGTGCAGGACATTCTTCGTGTCCAAAATCCTACGCATGTTCAGAATAGGTATTCAAGTCTGAATATCTACCCATTTCCAAAGGAACCCATCATGTACCATCCCATCTTTGGCAAATCAGAGCAGGATCCTCATGTTATCACGAAGATCGAAGCAACTGCTACATTCAGGAAGGTTGTGGGGCTCCTCAATGAGGCGAGAGACCTCAAGGCATCCCTTCGAGATCTCCCCTCAACTGACACCACTCTTTGGGTGACTTCTCTCCTCGACAATCGAGAGGTTGAACTTACCAAGAAGGCAAAAACCCTCATCACCATCATCACAAAGGCTGAATAATGCCCACGTATAATGAAGATGGAACACTCCTCGATGAGAAGAAACTCTTCGATCACGAGTCGACTGCGTCGCAGGTCCGCCTTGGATGCTTAAAACTCATCCAGATCGTTGATGCCCTCGACAATGCAAGTATGCCCAATGTTAGAGATACTATTCTATCCACATTCAAGAACCGCGATGAGATGGTTAAGGTTCTCGTACAGTTGAAAATCCTCACGGAGTTCATCCCTCTTATCAAGAACAGTCTCCTCGTAGAACTTCTCATCAGTCACTTGGAGTCTCCCAATGGGGATTGAATCTAAAATCCCTATGGCATCCCTCCTTGCTCTTCGAAAGATGCCTCGAGAAAAGGGTGAGCGGTGGATTGCTCAGCAGGATGGGCTCTCTCCTACAGAGATTGAACAGCTCCAACGGCTCCTCCCTGCGGAAGTTGTGGATAAGTATACCCTCAATCGAGTGTGGATCACTGTTGCATATCTTTTGGGAGCTACCAACTCCCAAATCGCCTTGGATGAGGGTATTTCTCGACAGGCAATCTCTGATAAAATCACACGCTTCATGCGTGCTCGTCCATCATCTCTCACGCGTGTAGCATCAGCGATCTCCCTCGAGATGTACTCCGAGGCGAAGGAGATTTTCTTCTCTAACTATGAGGAATACCTTGGACTCCCTCCATTCGAGACAGCACGACGAATCCTCTACAAACTCGCTATTGTCCAAGCCTCAAGTGTGGAGTCTAGAGGAACTGAAGGCCGAGGTGGATTTCTGGACCCGGACGCTTCCTCTTATGAAGAATAGAGCCATGATCGTCATTGGGAGGGATTCCCTTAATCTCCTCATCTCTGCGTCCTCCATGCTCATCAACACTTCCCCATCCCTCATCACCGAGAATTGTCAAGATGGAACGAGTGATAGAGAAAGTACTGAAGGATAAATTTATCCGACAGTTGGCAGAGCCAGAATCCAGTTGGGAGCC
>Ga0206101_1000187_pt1 | contig 14106 bp, 6 predicted proteins | sample 1B0metagenome_FD_148613 | JGI IMG/M metagenome (GOLD analysis project Ga0206101, IMG submission 148613) | Enriched microbial communities from leaf-cutter ant dump, University of Wisconsin, Madison, United States - 1B0 | ecosystem: Environmental > Terrestrial > Nest > Insects nest > Nest dump... | reverse complement strand
ATCCGGCGCGTCCGGCATCAGCGCAGCAGGACGTGCACGCCGGAGGTATGCGGCGATGCAATGATCCGCCCGGCTACCCGACCAGCACCTTATCCATTTCCTCGTACACGGAGTTCTTGCTGATGTATTCGGGCATCAGCTCCTTCATGAGCCTTACGGTCTCCTCTTCGCGGTGATTGCAGGCGGCGGTGATAAGTGCACGGATCTTGGGCGCGATCTGGCTGAACTCGTATTTCCGCGACATGGCGATCATTATTTTCGCGTTGTGCGTCGGCAGGGTATGCTCCGCCTCGTCCAGCAGCTCCTCGTAGAGCTTCTCGCCCGGCCGCAGCCCCGTATAGCATAGCGGGACGGGCTTCTTCCGGTCGCCGGCGGACAGGGCGATCATCTTCCTGGCCAGGTCCACGATCTTGACCGGCCTGCCCATGTCGAACACGAATATTTCGCCGCCTTTGCCCATGCTTCCGGCTTCGATCACCAGGCTGCAGGCTTCGGCAATGGTCATGAAGTAGCGGGTCACATCGGGGTGCGTGACCGTCAGCGGCCCGCCTTTCCGGAGCTGCTGCCGGAACCGGTTGACCACGGAGCCGTTGGAGCCCAGCACATTACCGAAGCGGGTGGTGATGAACCGCGTCGGCGGCCTGCCGGCTGCTGTGGTGTAGCAGCGCTCCCGGATGTGCTCATAGTAGCTCTGCACGAAGATCTCGCCGATACGCTTGGAAGCCCCCATAATATTGGTAGGATTTACGGCCTTGTCCGTGGAGATCATGATAAACTGCGTCACGCCGGATGCCACCGACAGCTCCGCCAGTATTTTGGTGCCGTGAATGTTGTTGATGACCGCGAGCGAGGGATTTTCCTCCATGAGCGGCACGTGCTTGTAGGCGGCGGCATGGAAGACGACCGACGGGCTGTATTTTTCAAACAGCTGCCGCATGCGCGGGTAGTCGCAGATATTGCCCATAAAGCTTTTCACCGGCACGCCGGCGCATTCGTCCTGCATGCGCAGCACCAGCTCGTGCAGCGGCGTCTCCGCATTATCGCAGAGCACGATCAGCTCCGGGCCGCAGGCGGCCAACTGCCGCACCAGCTCGCTCCCTATGGAACCCGCGGCGCCGGTGACCAGCACCACCTTGCCCGCAAACGCCCGGTCTGCAACGCAGATCCGGATCGGCTCCCTGTCGAGCAGGCGCTCCATGTCCGTGTCGCACGACTTCAGCCCGGGCATCGTCAGCCAGTCCTCCAGCGGCGGTATCCGCTCTATATGGATCTCTTCATTCAGGGAAAGATTGATCAGCCGCTCCAGCTGATCCTCCGCCATATGCCCGGGGTGCACCAGGATGGTCTTTACCCCCAGCTGCTTTATCTTTCTGATCCCCTCCCCATCCAGGCGGAATACCGGCATATTGCCTGCCGCCACCCGGTGCTCCTGCACATCATCGTTCATCAGCGCCACGATTTTCCATACGCCGCGCTGCATGCTGTTAAATAATTTCCCTACCCACAACGCTTCTTCCGAGACGCCGTATATCACGGCCTTTGTCCTGCCCTGCTGGGCTTTTGCCCTGCTTCCGGACACCGCCAGGACAATCCGCCGCGCCACCAGGCGGTACCCGATCAGCAGGAAATTGACCATCAGATAGTTAATGCTTATGAACGGGAACAGAACGGCGCCATACCCTGTTTCCAGGGTAATATTCAACAACAGGTACAGCAGTGAGATAAATATGTTTACAACCAGGAAACGGCTGATATTTTCCAGGCTGGTGTACCGGACCATGCCCGTATAGGTGCGGAAAAGGTAAAACATCGGCAGGTTGACCGCCAGCACCAGGCCCAGCAGCACCGGCAGGTGCATCCCTGCGAACGCCCCGGGATCAAAATTGACCAGGAGGCCCGAGGAAGCCAGCATTGCCGCCAGCACACACCCCAGATCCGCTATCAGGATCAGCCAGCGGGGTAAAAATTTTATCCTGTGTGCCATTTCAGGTAACGAATTTTAAAAAGCCGGAATTTGAAAGGAAAAAATGATAAAAATGACACTATACACATGTGTATATTAAAATATAATTCTCTCATTTAAATCATTCAGGAAAAAATAAGGATAATAAAAACCCAGGGGTTACTCTCTCCGTGAAGGAGAGAGTAACCGGAACTGGGCTTTTAAACACCCCTGCTGTGAAACCACTCTCAGCAGAGCTCTTATTTACGGACGAACTGCCGGTAAACGGCGTTCTGATCCGTAATAATACCAACTGTATAATTGCCGGGGGCGAGGCCGGATACGTCCAGCCTGTGTGTCTGCTGCCCGGTGGCCGTGACTTCCGTCTGTTGTACGGTGCGGCCGTAGATATCCAGGATCACCAGCTGCGCGTGCCCGTTCAGGGTCATATCCACGTTCAGGATGCTGCTGGCGGGGTTCGGATAGATGGTCACGTCTGCTGCATCTTCCACAGACCCGATGCCGGCGGGCTTGAATGAGCCTGAGTACGGGATGATCACGCAGGAGCTGCCGAAGTCAGTGAACACGCCGCCGATCCTGGCTCTTACCCGCACGTCATAGGCGATACCGTTGTGCAGGAAAGCCAGCGCGCCGCCGGTGTTCCTTATGCTGCCCTGCAGCGGCACCGTATTGCCGGAACGGAGGACGGCAACGGGCGCGCCCAGGTCGCCGCCGGAGAACTCGAACTCATACTGTGTCGCACCCGTGACCGGCGATGCCTCGATGGGCTGCGTCGGGGGATAGAACGTGTTGCAGCCGGAGATCACCGACGTAGTGGGGTTGTAGAAGCCGAAGAGGCAGGTATCCCCGTAGGCGTTCCAGACATTGGTATAGGCGCGTACGGCGACACGCAGCTGATCGCCGGGGGCGGCATTCTTGACCTGGACGGGCAGGCTGCCGAGCCCCAGCAGCAGGGTTTCGCCCGCGCCGTTGTTGTAGGAACGGATGACGGAGCCCAGGACATTGTCCGAGAGATCAAGGAACTCATATTCATAGGAGACAGCGTCCGGTACCGGGATGATATGCAACGCATCTGTCTTCAGGAAGTCCGTCCTGCCGCAGTCTTCGGCGACCAGCCGGGTAGTCGGGTTGGCAATGCCGACCAGGCAGGCGTCTCCGTAGGCGGACCAGACTCCGGTGATGTACGACCGCACGCTGACGAGGAACCTGGTGCCCGGATCCAGCGAACCGCCGAAGAGGTTACGAACACTGCTGATAGCCAGCTGTATCGTGTTGGTGCTGCGCACAACCGAACCCAATGCAGTGCCGCCTTCTGTCTGGAACAGGTATTCGTACTGTGTGGCGTCGTCTACCGGTATGGCCGTAAGCGTCTCCGTGTTCTGCAGCGTTATCACACCGCAGGAGGCAGCATCCAGCTTGGTCAGCGGGTTCTCGAAGCCGAACAGGCAGGTATCGCCGTATGCCGTCCATGCGCCGGCAGCCAATGCCCTTACCGTTACTTTGAACTGGTCGCCCAGCTGCGCATTCCTTACCGCCGCAGGCACCTGGCTGATCAGGAAACGGACACTGTTCTGGTTGCGTATCACCGTCGGCGTAATGGGGGTGCCATCTGCCTGGAGGAACTGGAACTCATACTGGGTAGCGCCTGCAAGCGGGATAGCCGTCAGGGAGTCTGTCTTCTTCATGCTGACGTTTCCGCAGTCTGCCGACTGCAGCTTCGTGTACAGGTCGGCGATACCTATAAAGCAGGCAATACCGGTGTCAGACCATTGTGTGTTGACCTTTGCCCGTACCCGTACTTTTACCGTCTCGCCGTATGACAGCGTATATCCGCTGAAATTCGAGCTTAAAGCCACATAGTTCACCGTACGGGAAGCATACCCGAGCGGTACGTCGGCAGCATCGTACAGGTAGAACTCGTAGCCGGACGCGCCGGTGACCGCTGTTGCCGTAATAATATCCGTACGCGCGAAGTCGGTCCTGCCGCAGTCTTCAGCAACCAGCTTTGGCGCCTGGGGCAGCGGGATGCAGAGGCCTGCGGGCTGGAAGCCGGCGGCAGACAGGTCGGCATCCGTGCCGTTGATCAGCCCCTGCGCAGGCATGACATCGCCGGCATGCACACCCACCACGTTACCGAGCGCAGGTACCGCACCCGGCGCCGTACCGCCGAACTGCGACGGCTGCTGGCCCGCATAGCCGGGCTCGGTGGTGCTGCCCACATAGGTTACGGGGAATACCGTACCAAACCAGTTACAGTCGCCGTCATAGCCGCTCAGATCGGCCGGGTTGACGGTGACGCCGGTATTGTTCTGGTAATTGATATCGGAATACCAGTTGCCGGAGAAGCTGTTGTTGTTCACCTGCACATCCGTGATGACAACAGCCGCGCCAAAGTCCGCATTGAACAGCAGGCCGTGGGTGAAGTTGTTGCGGATGAAATTATTCTTCACCACACTGCCGGTAATATCCCGTCCGAAATGGATACCGGTGCGGTTGTCTTCGATCACGGAGTTGGTGATGGTCGTGTTGGGGATGATCTGTCCGTAGATGCCGTTCCTGTTGCCGGTGACGATCACCTGGTCAATGACGGTGCCGCTGATGGTCTGGTTGATCGTAATGCCCTGGTTCTTGGGGCTGGCATACCAGTCGGCTTCGGTGGTGCCATAGTCCCTGGTAACGGTGAGCTTGCGTACCGTCGTATTGCTCTTGGCGATCTGGAGCGTATGCGCGGAGCCGGCATACAGTCCTTTCAGGATGGTCGTGGCCGCATCTTCACCTTCGAGGGTGACGGACTTGCCGAGCACCACGTCTTCATTATAGGTGCCTGCGCCTGCGAAGATCTTGTCCCCGTCGGCCGACACGTCGGCAGCGGCCTGGATGTTGGAGAAGATAGCCTCGTTGGAAACGAAGGTATAGCTGCCCTCGGTGTAGGAATAGTCCTTGTTATTCCCGCCGCCGTCCTGGAGCAGCACATATTTCCCGAAGGTATTGGCTGCCCTGATCCCGTCGAAATCAATCGCACTGGCAACGGCGCCGCGGCGGCGTACATAAGTGCCGCTGGCATTGCTGCCTGCAAAGCTGTTGCCGGTGATCGTAGCGCCGCCCACGGGGATGGCATACCATTCATAACCGCCGGTTGACTTCGTCTCGCCGTTGAAGTCAATACGGGAGCTGACCATCGTGTTGTTGGCGATGATCCTGCCGGCGTTATCCCCCGTGCGGCCGGTGCCGCTGGAGATAGAGATGGAGGCATTGGTGAAGCGGTTGTCCGAAATGTCGTAGGTAACGAGTTCCGGGCCTGCCGTTTCGCTGGCCTTGTTCAGGTACAGGGAGCCGCCGTTGCCGTTGGCATCCGTAGCCGGGTCGAGGTTGAAGTGCACATAACGCGCCGCAAACCCGTCCGCGATCACCTCGATGGTCTTGTCGTTGGAAGGCAGGTTATTGCCGATCTCCACGCCCTGGATGGTGAAGTTGTTCCCTTCAACAAAGATACCGCTGTAGCCAAAGGTATTGGTCGCGTTGGTGGTGATCTTCACACCTGTCGCAGCGGCATCGGTAACCGGGCTGCCGGAAGCGTCCACACCGCGGACGGTAATATCTGTCTTTGTAAGACCGACATGCAGCCCGAACTGGTGTGTGGAACCGTTGTAAATAGTCTGTCCGGGCGCAGTCTCGCTGTAATTACCCGGGTAAATATTCACGGTACCGCCGGGCAGTATCCGGTCAATACCGCGCTGGATCGTCTTGTACGGCGTAGCGGGCAGACCGTTGTTGTTATCATTACCCGTAGTCTTGACATTCGACTCAGCCGCACCCGAGATAAAGGGCGTATGCCGCTGATCTTCGATGAAGGCGTTGTGGTTGGCGGCAGACAGCCCGACAAGGTCGGTGTACAACGCAGGCGCCACGCCGCTCAGCAGGGCGATGTCCACGGCATTGCCGGTAAACGTGTTGTTATCAAACAGCAGATCTCCGGCAGCAACGACGAATCCCCTGCCGTTGTTAACGGTATTGCCGGTAATGGCACCGCTCGCTTCCAGGTATGCGGGCTGGCGGAGACCGTTGACGGTGTTGTTCGTAAAGGTGAAATTGTTGGCACCCGGGGACTGTACGGCAGCACGACTGACATCATTGTCGCCCGGCACATACTGACCGTTGAACTTACAATTGTTTACAGTAACATTGCTCACCTGCGCGCCGATGATATTCTGCGGGCCGGCTTTATCCGTTTTGGTAAAGGTAATGTTGCTGATCTCCGTATTGGGCGCGGTGATGGTGATAAAGTTACCGCCGAGCGCCGCATCTCCTTTCAGCGTAACGGCACTGCCGCTCCTGCCACGGATCTTCAGCTGCTTGCTGATCGTTATGGCGGTAGGCAGCGTATGGGTAACCCCGCTGTTGATCAAAATGGAATCATCGGCATTTGCATATGCAACAAGGGCCGGCAACCCGACAGATGCTGCCGTCGTTGACGTCATGATCAGCTGGCCGGGAAGCCATTTAATATATCCTTTGTTGTCACTGTTGTTGATCTTTCCGTCAAATGATATTTTATCGTTCTCGCTTGCCGGGTGACCAGTAAAGGTGCTGCCGGAAGCATCTATACGCAAAGGAGCAGTGGCATACTTATTATTAAAGTAAGTGCCGCCACTTCCAAATTCATTATTCGGCATTACCACTGAAGCCGAGCCGAGGACAGTCAAATGTGTGCCGTTGTTGTTAAATGTATTACCGTCAACTTCGTCTGCAGCGGATATACCATCGAAATTGACAGCAGTCCGGCACTTTTCAAACACGTTATCCGTGATCTTGTTGGCGCCGGCACCTGTAGGATTGCAATAAATACCCACCTGCCATACACGGTTGTTGGCCGGATTAGATACGGACAGCGAGCTGGTAAACTTGTTGTTGTTCACAACCATTGTACCGCCGTTTGAAGAGCGTTCAATCCCCCGGTAACCATCATCGCCTGATACCGATGATGCCTGACGGGAGAATATGTTATTTACAATGCTGAACGTTCCCGTAGACTGTGCCATAATCGCACTGTGACCGCCACTGGTAACCGTACTGGCAAATGTAAATCCGTCAATAGTAAGATTGGTATTACCTGTAACCGTCCACTTGCTGTTGCTGATCACCGCTTCCGCGCTGCGCGTGCCTGTGCCCGCCACGCCTGCATTGGGACCTTCGAGGGTAATGCCTTTGTTCAGCGTCATGTTTTCCGTATAGGTACCGGCGTGCACTACTATCTTTTCTCCTGCGACAGATTTGTTAACTGCGGCGAGCAGGTATACGCCGGGCGCTACTTCCCAGTTGCCCGTGGTGATATTTTTCAGTACGGACACCGTATTGACAAACCCGGGCGTGGCATTCAGCGTCTGCCCCAACCCTGCCGCAGCGGTGATGTCTTTGGCAAAATAGGTGTAGTCTGCCGCTCCTGCGCGGAAAGCGCTGTTAAACACATTGTAGTTCCACCCGGTTACGGTAATGTCGCTGTTCTGCAATCCGGATTCATTCTGCGCATATACGGCGCCGTTGATGTCCAGCGCGTCGCCGTTCACGGTAATATGGGAAGACCCCCGGTTCGCACTGGCGGGACCGGATGTGTAGAACGCCACGGAACCCCAGGCGTTATCCTGGGCATGCAGGCCGTCCAGCGTTGCGCCGTCCACGCCGGTGAACTGAACCGCGTTGCCGGCAACGGTATTGCTGGCGGTCAGGTTGACCAGCGTTACGTTATCCGCGCCGTGGATGTCGAACGGTGTCCTGTGGGCGCCGCCCACGGTGATGTTTTCCAGCCGGATGTTGCTTACGGTGCCGGGGATCGGGAAATCGGGGCCTACATGGAATGTATATCCCGGAGTTGCGGAGCCGGACTTGACCGGCGGCACTACCGTCCAGTTACGCACGGTAATATCGCTCCCTTTCAGGAATACCGGCCAGGCGCCGGACGCGACGGCCGTCACATCTACCGTAACGCCTGCCTCCGATTCGCCCTGGAGCACTACGCTTTTATTCACCAGCAGCTGGCTGGCAAGGGTATAATTGCCGTTGGCGATGGAGATGGAGTCGCCCGCAGTTGCTGCGTTGACCGCATCCTGGATGGAAGTATGCCAGGTGCCGGCAGTATTGTTGTAGATGCCGGAAACGCCGCCCACGCTATCCCAGTAGATATCGTAAGTAGCGGTGGCTTCATCCAGGTCCTGCTCTGCGGGGGCAAGGGCGGCATCGGCAAAGTTGTAGCCCTGCAGGATCAGGTTGCCGAAATAGGCAGTGCCGCCCGCGGGTGCGGTGGCGATATGCGCATCGTCTATGTAATAAGCGATCTGGTCGCCTTCCAGCTTCATCGTGAACTTATACCATTTGTCATAGGTAATGCCCGATGTGATGTTTACCCAGTCGCCGCTGCCGCCGTTGGCCAGCTCATCCCAGTACCGCAGCACCGCGTTGCTCCCGCTCGTGTTGGCAAACCCGATGATCGGGTAGGTGACAACCGTGCCTGAGGCATTATACCCCGTTCCCCAGATATCCGCACGACGATGGTGCGTCGCCCAGTCTTCCGGGATGAACAGCTCGCCGGTGATCACCGTGATACCTTGTCCGAGATTGTATTTGCGTCCCTGGGTATTGTAGAAGGTGCTCTGCTGCCCGCCGGGCCGCGCCGCAGCACGATCGTCCCAGTGGATCTGGTGGCGCAGCACACTCCGGCCGTTCAGTAAACCGCCCACAAATTCCCCGGGCAGATACCGGTCCTGGTACCAGCCCCCGTCGCCGGGAGCGGATAAGACCGTAATGGGACTGGAAAAGTCTTCTATTTCCAGCTTCTGGGCATCTGCCGTATTTAGCCCGACCGCCAGCAGTACCGCGGCGGCAAGAGCGGACTTCACCCACAGTCGCCGCGTTCGTAGAGTTGTTTGCACACGCATAATCTCTGATTTTTAGTTAAAAGAATAATAAGGATTTAAATATCTCCATGTCAATAGAGAAAATGAAACATGTAATTGAAGCTATCTTGATAACCGGTGATAGTATCCGGCCTGTGTGAAGATGATAATCTGAATATCGCACCATAAGCTGCATTAATTTAATTTTATAGCATTACTTCCATCCCTATTAGTAACTTGCTGAATTTCCTTAAAAAATAAGTGGATGAACAGTTTAGTTAAAATGTATGCAAATGTATCTTCCGCTTCAGGCAGGCAGGTAATTTTTTGACCGATACTTTATCATGCTATACGATATTTTATTCGATTTACATCATTATTGATGATATATAAATTGTGTCAAAAAAGAATAAAAGAGTATAACTATAGCATATATCATTATTTATATTTAGAGCATTTTCAATGTCAAGCAGGAGCTAATGATAGCTGCACACGTTGCATACATCAATAATATTTAAGAAAGTCAAAATGCAAAGAATCCCTATAAGTGACTCAGATACAGCACAGATAAGCGATCAGGTATATTTGTTTCACTTTCAAAAGAAAATATTTTTGTGAGATCGCATCCGTATGACAAGGGTGTATAAGCGCAACCATAATGTACTGTAAACCAGCATATCTGATAATTTATCGTCAATACGCTGTGTTAAAATATAAGAAATTACAGTGTGAAACGGTTTATTTATTAATAAATTGATTTAATAAATGGACACACTTGGAAAAAGAATAGCCTTGTACCGGCATATGCGGCAATGGACGCAGGAGCGTCTTGCAAGTGAAGTCAATGTTACGCAGAGCACATTGTCGGACATTGAGAACGACAAATCCTCTCCTACATGGAAGCTGATCGCCGACATTGCCCATGCGCTGGATGTGCCTGTGCTCAGCCTGCTGCCCGAGAGCGACGACAGTCATGGCAGGACCAATCCTTTGGGGGCGGACGCGGCCGTATCCGGGAATCCTGAACGGGAATTTGCGGCGCTCAACCAGCTGATCCAGACAAAGGACGAGCTGATCCGCGCCAAAGACGAGCTGATCCGCGAGCTGCGGGGTAAGACCAGACGAAAAGACCCCTCGATTTAACCTTCCTGTCCGGGATCCGGAAATGAATGAAGCTGCTGCGCGCCGGACTACTGCCCAAACTGTCCCAATACCTCCTGAAAGACCTGCCTGATCTGCTCAAGGCATAAATTGCCCATGCTGCCCTCATGGGTATGGCTGCTGCTGTCAAATCCCTCGTAAGCAAAGTACCCCTGCGCTACCTCGTTGCCGACCTGCCGGTAGGCATCGCGGAAAGGAACACCCTTTTTCACCAGGTCGTTGACGGCTTCTACCGTAAAGAGATAACGGTAACGCCCGTCCTGCAGGATGTCGGTGCGGACCGTCATCTGCGGCAGCGCGTGGATCAGTATGTCGAGGCACTGCCGGAGCGAGGTGATGGCCGGGAACAGTATTTCTTTTGTCAGCTGCACATCCCTGTGGTAGCCAGATGGCAGGTTGTGCGTCAGCAGGGTCAGCTCGTTCGGGAGCGACTGGATGCGGCTGCAGCGGCCCCTGACGAGCTCGAAGATGTCGGGATTTTTCTTGTGCGGCATGATGCTGCTGCCGGTGGTGAGCGCGCCGGGGAAGGTGATGAAGCCGAAGTTCTGGCTCATGTACAGGCAGATGTCCATCGCCATCCGTCCCAGCGTGGCGGCCAGCGCGCTGCAGGCCACGGCTGCCGTTTTTTCCGTTTTGCCGCGGCTCATCTGCGCGTACACGACGTTGTAGTGCATTGCATGAAAGCCAAGCAGGGCAGTCGTTTGCGAGCGGTCGAGCGGAAAGGAGGACCCGTAGCCCGCGCCGCTGCCGAGCGGGTTTTTGTCGGCCATGCGCCAGGCGGCAGCCAGCAGGTCGGTATCGTCGGAAAGGCTTTCGGCATACGCGCCGAGCCAGAGGCCGAAGGAAGAAGGCATGGCCACCTGAAGGTGCGTGTAGCCGGGGAGCAGCACGTCTTTGTATTTTTCGCTGAGGCCGAGCAGGATGTCAAACAGCGCGGCTACCTGCGCTTTGATCTGCAGCAGCTCATCGCGCAGGAACAGCTTGATGTCTACGGCAACCTGGTCGTTGCGGCTGCGGCCGGTGTGTATCTTCTTCCCGGCGTCGCCGATGCGGCGGGTGAGCATCAGCTCGACCTGGGAATGGATGTCCTCGACGCCCGCTTCGATGACGAATTTGCCTGCGCGGATCTCTTCCTCTATTTCTTCCAGCCCTTCCCTGATCCTGTCGTAGTCTGCTGCTGACAGCAGCCCTGCATCCCGCAGCATATGCGCGTGCGCCAGCGTGCCCTGCACATCATACGGGGCCAGCAGCAGGTCGAAGTCGCGGTCGTTGCCTACTGTGAATGCTTCCGTCAGGTTGGAAAGCACCGTGTCGTCCTTTTGCCAGAGTTTCATAGTGTGCTGTTTGTGATCATTATTCAGCGGGACAGCAGCGTGTCCAGCAATGAGATATAGGTGGCAATGCCTGTTTTTATTTCTTCAAGGTAAATGAATTCATCTGCCGTATGGCTTCTTGCCGAATCCCCCGGGCCGATCTTCAGCGCCGGGAACGGCATGAGCGCCTTGTCTGACAAGGTCGCGGAGCCGAAGCTGCTCAGCCCGATGGCGGCGCCCGCCTGCACCAGCGGGTGCTCCGGCGCGATGGACGTGGCGCGGAGCCGCATGCTCCTCGGCGCGACCTCGCAGGATACATGACTGCGTACGATGTCGAGGATCGCCTCGTGGGTGTAGTGCTCGTTGACGCGGATGTCTGCCGTAAAATTGCATACCGCGGGCACAATGTTATGCTGGATGCCGGCGCTGATCATCGTCACGGTCATCTTGACCGGGCCGAGCAGATCAGATACTTCCGGGAATTGATAGCTGCTGAACCATTGTATGTCCTGCATGGCTTTGTAAATGGCGTTGTCGCCTTCGTTCCGTGCAGCGTGACCGGCTTTTCCGGCGACCGTGCAATCCAGCACCAGCAGGCCTTTTTCGGCGACGGCCATGTTCATGAGGGTCGGCTCGCCGACGATGGCGCAGTCCACCGGTCCTAATGCGGAGATGAGCAACTCCATGCCATTGGCGCCGGAAATTTCTTCTTCTGCGCCGGCGGCGAAGACGATATTATACTTCAGGTCTTCCCGCTCATAGAAATGCAGGAATGCCGCCAGCAGGGCCACGAGGCTGCCGCCGGCGTCGTTGCTGCCGAGGCCGTAGAGCCTGCCGTCCTGCACGACAGGGTGAAAGGGATCGAGGGTGTACAGCCGGTCGGGGCGGACGGTGTCGTGGTGCGAGTTGAGCAGCAGCGCAGGCTTCGACGGGTCGGCGTGCCTGTTCTTCGCCCAGACGTTGTTGACCAGCCGCGACGCCGGTATGCCCCGTCCCTGGAGGAAAGTCTGGATGGCCTGTGCTGTGCCCTGCTCTTCCCTGCTGAAGGAGGGAATGGCGATCAGTTGTTGCAGCAGCTCGACGGCTTCGGTGTACAGCTTTTCTGTTGACATGGGCATTATAAAATTTTGGTGCCTGCCTGCCCGGAGATCAGTCCGTGCAGGTCTTCGGCCTGTCCGATGATCACTTCTTTCACGCCGGCGCGGATGGCGGAGAAGGCATTGTCGAGCTTGGGGATCATGCCGCTGTGGATGGTACCCTCGGCTTTCAGCCGTTCAAAATCCTGCATCCTGATCTCGCGGATCACCGACGCCCCGTCTTCCGGGTCGTGCAGCACGCCTTTTTTCTCGAAGCAGTACACCAGCCGCACTGCGTAGATATCAGCAAGCGCACGGGCAACTTCCTGCGCGATCGTGTCGGCATTGGTGTTCAGCATGCCGCCTTTGCCGTCGTGCGTGAGCGGCGCCAGCACCGGCACGAGCCCCTGGCCGAGCAGCAGCTGCAGCAGACCTGTATGCACACCCGCGCTGATCACATCGCCGACATGCCCATAGTCCACCTCCTTCACGGGCCGCCTGTCCGCGGCGATCACATTGCCGTCGGCGCCGGTAAGCCCGATCGCGTTGCAGCCTGCTGCCTGCAGCCGAGCGACGATGTCCTTGTTGATCAGCCCGCCGTACACCATGACGACCAGCTGCAGCGTCTCATCGTCCGTCACCCGCCGGCCGTCAATATATTTTGATTTCAAACCGAGCCTGTCGCCGATGTCTGTAGCGATCTTGCCGCCGCCGTGCACCAGCATACGGCTTCCCTGCAGCCTGCTGAAATCCTGCAGGAACGCTGCGAGTCGCCCGGGGTCGTCAATGATCCCACCGCCGATCTTTACAAGGAGCAGGTCGTTCATGGCCTTCCTTCTTTTATGATCTCCGACAATACCGCCTGCGCCGCCCATACCCGGTTCGCCGCCTGCTGCGTCACCAGGCTGTGCGGACTGTCCAGCACTTCGTCGCTCAGCTCTATGTTCCGGCGCACCGGGAGGCAGTGCATGACCTTCGCGTTGCCGGTAAGCGCCAGGTGCGCTTCCGTCAGCATCCATTCCGGCGCGGTTGTCAGCACCTGCCCGTAATCTTCGTACGCGCTCCAGTTTTTCACGTACACAAAATCTGCGTCCTGCAATGCAGCCTTCTGATCAGTGGTGATCTCCGCATTGCCGGTGTACTGCGGCGCGAGCCCATACCCTTCCGGATGTGTGATCACGAAGTCGGCCTGTCCCCAGGCGTTGACCCATTGCGCAAAAGAGTTGGCCACACACTGGGGGATGGGCTTGACATGCGGCGCCCAGGTCAGCACCACTTTTGGCCTGCGCGCCGCCGGCATATGCTCCGTTATCGTGACGATATCCGCCAGGCTTTGCAAGGGATGGAGCGTAGCGCTTTCGAGGCTGACGACGGGAATGCCGGCATATTTCACCAGCTGCGTGATCATGGTCTCGCTGTAGTCTGCCTCGCGGCTGGCCAGCGCGGGGAATGTCCGCACGCACAGGATGTCGAAATAAGCGCCCAGCACGGGCGCCGCGTCCTTCACATGCTCGGCGGTCGTGCCGTTCATCACCGCGCCTTCCTGCATTTCGAGGCTCCAGCCTTCCTGGGAGAGGTTGAAGACGATCGCCTCCATGCCGAGGTTCCTTGCGGCGATCTGCGTGCTCAGGCGGGTGCGCAGGGAGGGGTTGAGGAACAGCATGCCGATACGCTTGTCGCTGCCGAGCGCGCTGTCCTTCAGCGGA
>Ga0206101_1000185_pt1 | contig 14172 bp, 8 predicted proteins | sample 1B0metagenome_FD_148613 | JGI IMG/M metagenome (GOLD analysis project Ga0206101, IMG submission 148613) | Enriched microbial communities from leaf-cutter ant dump, University of Wisconsin, Madison, United States - 1B0 | ecosystem: Environmental > Terrestrial > Nest > Insects nest > Nest dump... | reverse complement strand
GGAAGCCGGGCGGATGACAATTGAAGCTGCAAAGAACATGGTCTCAAGAGGGTGGCATATCAGGGTCGGCTGGTCCGAGTATAAGGATGGAAAATGGGCACCCGGGAAAACCGGGAACGATGTGATGCAAATGTATCCATGGCGGGTCATACTGAATGAAAAGGCACAAAACAGCCTCTCATCGTCAGGTGATGCATCAGACAGGAGGGAAACCAAATTCGCGGTATTGACCGAGATGCTGAGGAAGGGCAGGGACCTGAGCGTAAACGAACTGTTCAAGAACAGGTTATATCTCTATCCGAAAATAACGGACAGCAACGAACTGGTACTTAGCGTTATGTCCCCCTACGCCTTCAATGAGCTGATCATAGGGCTGCACGCATTTATCATACCCTATTCGGGAGCAGAGCCCAGGATTGTAAGGGATACAGGCTACGGGTTCAAAATGATGTCGCCCAGTAATACGGTGCTTAATAAGATGAAGTTCCTGAAAACATCTTATGCTCCCGCAGACTGGCTTTCCGTCGACCGGTATAGCCGGCAGACCGGGCAGGACTTTTTTATTTATCCCACGCATTCAATAACGGCGCGTAACTATGCCGACCATGAGCGTTCCAGTAGCCAATTCATCCTGCGGCAGACACCTTTCGGCCAATACAAAATAACCGCGAAAGCCAACCCGGAGCCTTCTGAAAATGTAGAAACCAACATAACGCGCAATCATTTCTTCTTTGATGATGACCGGCATTTGTTTTTTGTAAGACGCAAAGATGCCTCGCCTTCTTTACTTACTGCAGGGCTGATCAGGGACGCCCAGCAGGTCAGCATTGCCACAACTGCCGTCAGCTATCAGCAGAACTATGTCGTACCTGCCATGCAAACGCAGGGAACAACTACCATACCTGCTACGTTTTCCATCAATAATTCCCTGACGGTGTCCTTCCAGGATAATAACCCCGTTTATTATTTCCAGACTTTTTACCATCCGCAGGTCAACAATTTTATAAAGGCCCTGAACAAAGATGGTCTTGACGGGCTGCTGCGGCTGGATGTGCAGGTGAAAACGGATACAATGAATTTCGAACAGCATTACGATCCGAGCGCTATCGTATACAGGAGCCCCGGCACTTATCCATATCCTACCGATATCGTGGATTTCGCTTATGACGAGGCCTATTCCATATACAACTGGGAATTGTTCTATCATATTCCCATGATCATAGCCCAGCGCCTGAGCGACAATCAGCAGTTCGAGGCTGCCCAGAAGTGGTTTCATTACATCTTCAACCCCACAAGCAACACCAACGATCTCAACCAGGTAAGCCCGTCCAAGCAGCGTTTCTGGAAATGCCGTCCCTTCTACGAAGAAGCAGGCAAGCAGATACTGACACTGCGGGATCTGATGAATGACATTAACAAGTACAGCGAGCAGGTGACCGTCTGGGAGAAGAAGCCGTTTAATCCGCATGTAATTGCCAGGATGCGCATCCTGGCGTATATGAAAAGTACGGTAATGAAATACCTGGATAACCTGATCGCCTGGGGCGATCAGCTGTTCCGCAGGGATACGGTAGAGTCCCTTAACGAAGCTACCCAGCTCTATATCCTGGCATCCAATATCCTGGGTCAGCGGCCACCATCCGTACCGGCCCGGGGGATTGCAGACATCTATTCGTTCAGCCAGCTGAGCTCGCAAGGGCTCGACCGCTTTTCCAATGCGAAGGTCAAGATCGAAAGCTTCGTGGATCCGAATGCATTCCCGCAGGGCCGCGGAAACGGTGAGCCGCCGCGTATGCTGTATTTCTGCCTGCCGCAGAATGACAAGCTGATGGGGTATTGGGATACGGTGGCCGACCGGCTCTTCAAGATCCGCAACTGCATGAACATCGAGGGTGTGGTGCGGCAGCTGCCTCTCTTTGACCCGCCCATAGATCCGGCTATGCTTGTGCGTGCCGCGGCTTCGGGTGTTGATATCAACAGTGTGCTCAACGAAGTGGCCGGTATCGGGATGCCATACTACCGGTTCAGCTACACTTTGCAACGCGCCAACGAGATCTGCGGTGATATCAAGGCATTGGGCGGCGCTTTGCTGTCTGCCCTGGAGAAAAAAGATGCCGAAACGCTTGCGCTGATCCGTGCCGGGCATGAGACCCGTGTGCTGGAAGGCATGAAAACCATCCGGCAGGCGCAGATAACAGAAGCAGAACAGGCGATCACTGCCCTGAAGAAAACCCGCGAAGTGACCGAAGTACGGCTGCAGTACTACAGCTCAAGGCCTTTTATGATCGGAGGTGAACAGAAGCACCTGGAGGCATTGCAGACTGCAATGATTATGCAGGCAATACAGGTAGGAATGGGGGGCACGGCAGCTATACTGGCCATTATCCCCAACGCTCACCTGCAGGCTGTCGCCAGCGGTATGAGCATCGGCGGCAACAACTTCGCCAAAGCCATGACCGCAGCCAGTTCCGCGCTTGGCGTAGGCGCGCTCATCAACAATACCAAGGCTACAATGGCCGTTACCAAGGCAGGATACGAACGCCGGCGCGACGACTGGAACTTCCAGGCCGACAGCGCCCGCAAGGAGCTTGAGCAGATAGACCAGCAGATACTGGGAGCCGAGATACGGCTGGACATTGCACAGAAGGAGCTGGCGAATGTAGAGCTGCAGATCGAAAACAGCAAGGAAGTGGACGCCTATATGCGTTCCAAATACACCAATGAAGAATTGTACTCCTGGATGATCAGCCAGATATCCTCCGTATACTTCCAGAGCTATCAGCTTGCCTTTGACGTAGCTAAAAAAGCTGAAATGTGCCTCCGCAAGGAGCTGCCTTTCGCGCTCGGCAAAATGCCTGCCGAAGGTTTTATCAAGTTCGGCTACTGGGATAGCCTGCGTAAAGGATTGCTAAGCGGTGAAAAGATGCAGTATGACCTGAGAAAGATGGAGACCTTCTACATGAGTGAAAACAAACGCGAGCTGGAGCTCACCAAGCATATTTCACTGGCCTTTCTAGACCCGGAAAAGCTGCTGCAGCTGAAAACTACCGGCGTTTGTTCTGATCTGAAAATTCTCGAAGAGTTGTTTGATCTTGATTACCCCGGTCAGCACCTGCGTCGTATCAAGTCGGTAAGTATTTCCATCCCGTGTGTAGCCGGTCCGTATACGACAGTCAGCTGTAAGCTTTCCCAGATCAGCAGTAAATACCGTAAGCTAACAACCTTACTTAGCGGCAAATATGAGGAAGATGGTAATAATGATCCGCGCTTTGAATATCTTACCGGAGTCGGGGATTCTATAGCCACAAGTACTGCACAGAACGACAGCGGCGTCTTCGAACTGAATTTCCGGGACGAGCGATATCTTCCTTTCGAAGGTTCGGGAGCCATCAGCTCCTGGACGCTGACTATGTCGGACAGGCATCACTTGTTTGATTATGATACTATACAGGATGTTATCCTGCACATCAAGTATACCGCACAGGACAGCGGCAGCCTGGCGGTGCCGGCCAAAGACCACCTGGATGACTTATTTAACTCGGCAGAGAATTTCCCAAGGCTGTTCAGCCTCAAGTATGAGTTTCCCGATGCCTGGGCTGCAGCGTTTGAACAGGAGGTAGCAGTACCAGGACCGCCTCCGGGACAGGCAAGGCCTCTTGTGATACCACTCAGCAGGATCCTTTATCCGGAATACGCCCGGCATAAGAAAATTGATATTTCACAGCTCGACTTTATCCTCCGGCCTGGATTTGCCGTGTCTTCCCAGGTGCATTTTTACGTGCGCATCAACGGTACGGGAGAGCATGTGGAATTAGCTCCGGCAAATTATACCAACAGCAGAACCGTGTCGATTACCCTGCCGGATGACATGGATGCACAGGACATCAATCTGGCGTTTTACAAGAGGCCGCAGGATTCACCGGTGACTTTTGTGCCGGTAGAACTGTCGGACGTAGAAGACCTGTTTATGATCACAAGCTATAAGCTGTCGCCGCTGTAAACCATGATGCCATGAACCGGGAGCCTTTAAAGACAGATGGCAGGCATACGAAGCCTGATCAGCAGGCAGGGCACACTGCCCATCCGCTGGACAGATACAGTGTGCAGCCGCCGGCTCAGGGGAATAGTGGGGACGACAGCCCCTTTTACAAATCCCAGGCGCCTTCTATCACCCTCCCGAAGGGCGGGGGAGCGCTGAAGGGGATTGACGAGAAGTTCACCGTGAATGCAGTGAACGGCACGGCAGCGCTGGAGATACCCCTGCCGCTGACGCCGGGAAGGAACGGGTTTACGCCTTCCCTGTCGCTGCAGTATAACTCCGGCGGCGGCAACAGCGCGTTCGGGCTGGGATGGTCGCTGTCGCTGCCGTCCATACAGCGGCGGACAGACAAGCAGCTGCCGCAGTACCGCGACAGCGAGGAGAGCGATGTGTTCCTCCTGGCCGGCGCGGAAGACCTGGTGCCGGAGCAGGAGGAGGTGAACGGCAAATGGGTGGTGAAGCGGACGGAGGTCACGCTGGACGGCATCACCTGCCAGGTGACCCGCTACCGGCCGCGGATCGAAGGGCTGTTCGCGCGGATCGAGTATATCCGCAAGCCCGGCGAGGCGGGCGGCTGGTGGCGGGTGACGACCAAAGAGAACATCACAACATATTACGGGCTGACGGCCCAGGCGCGGATCACCGATCCCCGGTATGCGCACCGTATCTTCAAATGGCTGCCGGAGCTGGTATGCGACGATAAAGGGAATGTGCAGCAATATACCTACGCAGCGGAAGACGCCGCCAACGTGCCGGCCAAAATATATGAGCGCAACCGGGTGCAGGACGGGCAGCTGCAGGCAGTCAACGCCTACCTCAAAAGTGTCCGCTATGCCAATCTTACGCCGTACCAGCCGGTGGTGGAGCACGTCAGCACCGCCTACGAGCCGGCTGCGCCATCGGGCGACTTTCTGCTGGAGCTGGTGCTGGACTACGGCGAGCATGATCCTGATTACCCGGAGCCGTCGCCCGCCCCGGGGGTACAATGGCCCTGCCGCTACGATCCGTTCTCGGACTACCGGCCCGGCTTCGAGATCCGCACCTACCGCCGTTGCAAGCGGGCGCTGATGTTCCACCGGTTCACGGAGCTGAACGACGGCGAGCCGACGCTGGTGCGCTCGCTCGACCTGACCTGGGCGCATGAGGGACTGGCGCCGGGATCGCTGGTGGAGGCAGACTATATCACGGAGATCACGCAGGCGGGCTACAAGCTGGTGAGCGCCGGCAACCTGTCCGACCCGGATGAGATGATGTACTTCCGCAAGGCATTACCGGCGATGAGCTTCGGTTATGAGCCGCTGGCATGGGATACTTCCCTGAAAAACGTATCCCCGGAAGACGCTGCCAATGCGCCCCAGGGGTTAACGGGGCCCTACCAGTGGACAGACTTTTACGGGGAAGGGATATCGGGGATACTGACGGAGCAGGGTACAGGCTGGTACTACAAGCGCAACCTGGGCGATGCGCACTTCACGCCGGCGCAGCAGATCGCGCCGAAGCCTTCGTTCACAGGCCTGGGCGGCGGCGGGCTGCAATGGCAGGACCTGGACGCAGACGGACGGCGGCAGGTAGTGGCCAGCGCCGGCGCGGTAAAGGGGTACTGGGAGCTGGACGACGACGATCAATGGCAGCGCTTCCGCGCATTTGAGAAAAATATCAACATAGACTGGAGCAGTCCCTACACGCTGACGCTCGACCTGGACGGGGACGGGCGCGCAGACGCGCTGCTGACGGAAGACCGCGTCTGGACGTGGTACCGCAACAAAGGGACGAAGGGCTACGACGAAGGCGGCCAGGCATCGGTATTCCGTGACGAAGAGCAGGGACCGGTGCTGGTGCTCAACGATGCCATACAGCGGATCTTCCTCGCAGACATGAGCGGCGACGGGCTGTCCGACCTGGTGCGGATCCGCAACGGGGAGGTCTGCTACTGGCCGAACAAAGGCTATGGCAGGTTCGGGTCAAAAGTGACGATGAGCGGATCGCCGCGTTTCGACCGGCCGGATCAGTACGATCCGAAGTTCCTCACGCTGGCGGATATCAGCGGGACGGGGGCATCGGACCTGATCTATATCGGGAAAGGAAAATGCACGGCCTGGATCAACCGCTGCGGGAACGGATGGAGCGAAGGCGTAGATATCAGCTACCTGCCGTCGGCGGATGCATACAGCAGGATCGCGGTGCTGGACTTCCTGGGCAACGGTACGGGATGTATCGTGTGGAGCAGCCCGCTGCCGCAGCATGCGTCGGCGCCGCTGCGGTATATAGACCTGATGGGCGGAAAGAAGCCGTACCTGATGAAGACGTACGGCAACGGGATGGGCAAGACGGTAGCATTGACCTATAAAAGCTCCACGCAGTGCTACCTGGAAGACCGGCGGGAAGGACTGCACTGGGCGACGAAGCTGCCGTTCCCGGTACATTGCCTGGAGCGGGTGGAGACGGCGGATGCGGTGAGCCAGACGAGCTACACGCAGTCGTACCGCTACCACCACGGTTACTACGACCATCCGGAACGGGAGTTCCGCGGCTTCGGCCGGGTAGACACACTGGATATTGAAACCGCCGATACCGGCCCCGGGGAGCTGGACCAGGCGCCGGTGCTGACGAAGACCTGGTACCATACGGGAGCATGGACAAGGGAAAAGAAGCTGGAAGAACGTTATCAGGAAGAATATTTCCCGGTCACTGACTGGGATGATGAAACCACGATCATCACCCTGCCTGCCGGCCTGAGCCCGCAGGAGCTGCGGGAGGCGCACCGTGCGCTGAAGACCCTGCCGCTGCGGCAGGAGGTATATGCGCAGGACGGGAGCGGGGAAGAAAAATTCCCTTATACGGTAACGGCATTCGCCTACCAGGTAGTATTGAAGCAACCGCTGCATACGAACCGTTATGCATCCTTTTATCCTTACCAGGAGCAAAGCATCGCTTTCCATGCGGAAAGGATCGTGGAAGAAGTGCCGGAGCACAGCGGCAACTGGGAGATCAGCGATCCGCGGGTCGTGCATGAGCTGACGCTGGAGATTGACGATTACGGCAATATCAGGAAAAGTGCGCAGGTGGTATATCCGCGAAAGCACATCCCGGGGGCACTGCCGGACAAAGTATCGGAGGCACAGGACAAGATGCATGTGCTCTGTACGGAAACCGGCTACACGAATGATGCCATTGATGAGGCGGGATATACCTATTACCGGCTCTGCCGGCCATATGAAGAGCGGCGTTATGAGGTAAACCTGTCGGAACCTGCCGGGCTCTGGACGCCGGGACTGCTGCTGCTCAGGGTGATAACTGCCGTACCTGTAGATTACTGGTGGCCGCCGCAGGCAGGAGAAAAGCGGCTGCTGGAGCACAGCCTGATCTGTTACCGTGCCGATGACGGCGTAACGGCCCTGGGATTCGGCGAACTGGACAGCCGCGCGATCGAAGATGAACGTTACCGGCTGGCGTTTACCAGCACACTGCTGCAGCAGCTCTACTATAACCGGGACGAATTCGGGAACCTGACGGATGTGGGTCGTGTTACGGATGCGCTGCTGGCGGGTGCGGGATATACAGACGCGCTGTCGGACGGGCGGTGGTGGCTGCCGTCGGGGACGGCGGATTACCAGGTGGTCACGGACCCGGAGCTTTCTTTTTTTACGCCTGACCTGTACACCGATCCGTGGGATAACGAGACAAAGATCAGCTACTGGGGCAGCTACTACCTGCTGCCGCAGCAGGTGGAAGATGCGAAGGGGAACGTCACGGAAGTGACGGGCTACGACTGGCGTATCCTGCAGCCGGTATCGGTAAAAGACCCGAACGACAATGTCTCGCTGATGCTGTACGATGCGCTGGGTCTGCCGGCGGCGATGGCGCTGTCAGGGAAGCCGGATCCGCATCCGGCCGAAGGGGACAGCCTGGAAGATATAGACCCGGAGAGCAGCGGGGATCTGACGACCCAGTCGGCATTCTGGACAGACCCGGAAGGCTCCGGCGCTCCCGCAGTCACACTGCTGCACAAGGCTACGTGGCGCTGTGTGTACGACTTCTCTGCGCAGCCTGCGGCCGTAGGCATGATCGCGCGTGAGCGGCACAATGCGGACGACCCCGCCAGCCCGGTGCTGATCCGCCTGACGTACACAGATGGCCTGGGCCGCGTGCTGATGCAGAAGGCGCAGTGCGCGGCTACGACGGAGAGCGGTAACAAGGGCTGGATCGGGAGCGGCCGTACGATCTACAACAACAAGGGGAAAGCGGTGATGCAGTACGAGCCGTACTTCAGCGCCACGCACGGCTGCGATACGGCAGAGCAGGCGGCCCTGGACGGTGTGAGCGAGAAGCTGCACTATGATCCACTGGGCCGTGTACAACGTACGGACTACCCGGACGGGACATTCGAGACGACGGTATGGACGCCATGGGAGCAAACGCTGTACGACCGCAACGACAATGTAGCGGGGAGCGCCTGGTATGCGGCGTGGAGCACGGGGACATGGGAGCAGCAGGATGCGGCAGCCAAAGCGCTGGCGCATAACAATACACCGACGGTACAATACCTGGACACGTTAGCACGCCCGTTCTATACCCGGCAATACCTGGAAGACGCCGGCACTGCCACGGACCCGGGCGCCGGGTTTATAGATAATTATGCGCGCCTGGACGTGGATGGGAACCGGCTGGAGGTGGGGACATATTACTGGGAGGAAGAGACGCCTGGGAACTGGGTACGTCATTATAAGCAGGCGCTGACGTACTACTACAACATGCTGCGGTCGGTGTGCTGGCAGCAAAGCGCGGACAGTGGGTTGGGGCGTATGCTGGTGGATGTGTCCGGTCAGCCGTTCTGCGGCTGGGATGCGGACGACCGGCAGTTCCGCTACAGCTATGACGCGCTTCGTCGCCCTGTGGCCAAAGATCTGTGGCTGTATGAAGAGGTTGATCCCGGACCTCCGTCGGTGAGGGAATGGCAACTGGTGCAGGGTCTGGAGCGGATGGCGTATGGGGAAGGGGAGACGGATGACAAGGATCATAACCTGCGGGGACAATTGTATCAGTCCAAGGATGGTGCAGGTGTGGTAACGATCCCTGATTACGATTTCAAGGGTAACCCGCTGAGCAGTGTACGCCGTTATACGGTGGATGCGACAACACATCCGGACTGGACGGGTAGTGTCGCCCTGGAAGCAGACGGGAGCAGCAACCCGTTGGAGTACACGACGGCGACGATGTATGATGCGTTGAATCGTCCGGTAACACTGACGACACCGGACGGCGGGGAGACGTTATACACTTACAACAAGACGGGGTTACTGTACACGGTGGATATTGACGATGTGCACACGTTGTCGGACGAGATTGTACGAGGGCTTGTATATGATGCGAAGGGCCAGCGCCTGAAGATCCAGTATGGTAACGACACGACGACGACGTATGCCTACGATCCGTACACATTCCGTGTGACACAGATCCGGACGACGCGTCCCGGTAGCCCGGATGTGCTGCTGCAGGATCTGCGTTACTGGTATGACCCTGTGGGGAACGTCACGCTTCAAAAGGACAAGAGCTGGGATTACGATACGGGAGAACAATTGCCGTATTTCGGCAGTCATGCTGTGGTGAAGCCGCACAACAATTATACGTATGATGCGCTATGCCGTCTGATAGAAGTGCGAGGGCGAGAGCATGAGGGCAGCAATACGGCTCCGGATCACCAGGACAGCGGGAGGACGGGTTTTTATCCGATACCGGTTGCTTCGACGGATACGGAGAAGATGCGGCGCTACACGCAGTACTACGAGTATGATGCGGTTGGGAACATGCTGCAGCTGCGTCATACGGTAACAGGTGGCGCAGGTAACTGGACGCGTTACTTTACGATGGAAAGTGACAGCAACCGCCTGCACCAGAGTGTGATCGGCGCAGGGACACCGGAGACGTATACTTACGACAATCGTGGTAACCTGACGGGCGGCATGAGCCATTTGTCGGGTATGGTGTACAATGCGGAGAACCGTTTGGAGGTAGTGACGGATATTGATACGGACATTGTAACGTATTGCCAGTACGACAGCAATGGACAGCGTGTGCGAAAGACGACGGTGAACAGTGATGCAAACATAACGGGAGTGCGCAAGTATGTTGGCGGGTGGGAAGTGTACCAGAAGAAAGACGGTCTTGGAGCAGTAGTGCTGGAACGGGAGACGCTGCACATCAGCGACGACAGCGGTCGCATTGCTCTTGTGGACACGCCGACGGTACAACCGTCGCCTGTAACGGAGTATCAGTTACTGCGTTACCAGTACAGCAATCATCTGGGGAGTGCGATGCTGGAGTTGGATGATGCTGGTGGAGTGATTTCTTATGAGGAATACTATCCGTATGGGAGTACGAGTTTTCAGGCGGGAAGGTCAGTGGCTGAGGTTTCACTGAAGCGCTATCGTTGGACTGGCAAAATCAGAGACGAAGAAACAGGACTTTATTATCATGGTGCGAGGTACTACATCCCATGGCTCGCGCGATGGGCAAGCTCCGACCCTCTGCAGTCTGAAATGCCTGAGTGGTCGTCGTACAACTATGGATACTGCAACCCGATAATTTGGACAGACCCGACGGGCATGCAGCCGGGAAGCGGTGATGATCCTAACTGGCATGCACCAATGAGTGCGCCTGAAGGTGGATTTAGTAATGGCGTGGGCTCCTCTTGGAATCCCATCCAGCTACCGGAGGTAACAGTTACTGCACAAGCGAAACAACCAGCAGGAGAAGCGTCAGGAGTTTTTAGCTGGGGCGGCAATCTGGAAGGTGGCCGGTGGCTTGATGTAAGAGGTGCTCAATACCGTTTTGAATACTCGGAAGCGGGTTTTGGGGACTGGATGAACTATGTGAAGTTTGTAGATAATGCGGCATTGTCTGTATGGAATGCAGCGGTAGGAGCGATAGACGTGCTGGTTAACAATGTAAATCTTGCAGACGAAGCCGGGGCGTATATTAAAGGCACTTACGATTACATTACAACAACGCCTGCATCCCAACAGTTAGCTGATCTTAAATCGGATGCGATAGGGCTGGCAACTAATATTCAGACTTATGAAAATTTAGGAGGAGCGCTTTTATTTAAAGTTGGTCTGCATAGTTCGTCAAAAGCTCCATCCGTTCCTGTGAGTAGAGTTGCGGGAGGAGTAAGTGAAACTACTACATTGTCTACTGGTTCTTTCTATTCTGTAGCTTTTGAGGTAAAACTTCCAAGTAATTTGTATCCAGGGAAAGGTTATTATAGCCATTTTAAAGCTGCTAATGTATCTCTTAGTGAGGCAATGGCATCAGATGCATCTTTTGGAAGTTCAATCTCTAAGTTGGGAATAGATATACCACGTTCATCTACGGGAAGTATATTAGGTAAATCACCAACTGGTTGGGTCTGGCATCATAATATGGAAGCTGGGGTTATGCAATTAGTTCCCAAAATCCAGCACTCTACAGGCAGTATGTTTTGGAATACAATGCATCCTGGAGGCGTTGGAGGGATGTCAATCTGGGGCCGATAAAAATAGCAACATATGAAACTAGTTGATTTAATAGAGTATTTGGTTAACCCTGACCAGTTAGTAAGCCTATATCAGCGAGAGGGCTTAAATGCTGAATCTGAGGCCGTCTTAATCTATATGAAAGACGTTTTAGCGTTAGAAGCTGAGATTGCTTTTTTTGAAATAGAGGAAACCGAAGATGATTTGATATTTGAAAAAAACGGAGTTCGATATTTTCAACTTTTTCCGATAGACTATGCAGTAGAACTTATTGACTCTGACCTGTCTTTAAAAGACAAAGGATATTCCAATTTAGAGATAGCACAGAGATTATTGGAATATAGATTAAAGGATGCTTAATCCAAAGAGCTATTCAGCTGTCTCCGGGTCGAGTATTTTTAGGCCTTTAATGTTGCTGAAGTCTTTGAAAAGCTTTCGCAAATGACAGCAGTGGAGCAGCTGGGATACGTAGAGAAGTACTTTATGCCATTCAAAGGGAAGGTAGAAACTTTAGAAGATGCATACATGGCAGTTTTGTATCCTAAGGCAGTAGGTAAAGACCTCGGTTATGTACTGTTTGAGAAAGGGTCTAAAGTATATGAGCAAAACAGGGGGGGATACTGATCGTGACAAGAGAATTACCAAGCAAGAAATCAGCGCAATAATCAGGGCTAAATATTTACAAGGTGCGAAACTTAAAAATTAATAAAGTATGCTTAAGCAATTAGCGAGTAATATCCTTGCTGTTTTTGTTATTTGTTTCCTTGGGTGCGGGGATACGGCTTCAGTAAATAAAGAGGAATCAATTATAAAATCGGATACCCTTTCAGGGAACTTTAAGCCTAATGACAGCGATGTAGAATACTATTTATTAGTTGATACTTTGTCGAAGAATGAGAAGGGCTTTTTGAGCATCTTAGGAAAAGAAAACCCTGCTGTATTTTTTGTGCATAGGGTAAATAGATTTTATGCTACGAAAGATAGCACATTGTTGTTTAGCCGTCTTGACATTCCTAACGATGTTTTAATCGATAAGGGATACGTATCGTATAATTTGTCTTACTGGGGAGAAATATCTGATAATGCGGATGTTCATGTATTATACGACTATAATCAAGGTCAGGCAGACTATGGCTTTGGAAGTGTATATGGCCCTTCAGTAAAAGATTACTTTCATTCTTTTACTGGATATGGCTTAAGCGCTAAAGTGATTACGGTGTATAATAATGGCACCCAATTATATTCTCAAACAATAGAACTAACACAGTAATCCGTTAGAATGTGTGGTTAGTATAGTTGCTGAGGAAAGTAACGAGTATTATGGTATCGTTATTGACGGAGTAAATGAGGGAAGTTTGTTTGGAAAGGACGTATTTTCTGTAAGGGAGGATCTGTGAGGGTTTACCGATGAAGGGTGTTTTTGTGAGGTTGTCCAGGAGTTCGTTTACCCTGTTCTGGAAGTTGATGACTTCACGCTGCGTCCATTGCTCATAGAGGTAGTCTATGATGCTCAGATAGGAGCTGAGTGCAGTATCCGACCAGATGATGTTCACGGATGTTTTTGTTGCATGTGTTTGTTGATGCGGCTGATGGCCTCCTCATGGGTAAAAGTACGCCCCTGTGCAACATCCTGTTCTCCTTTTTTTATCTGTGCGATATCTTTATCGGAGAGGTGATGATACCAGTCGTCGCCGGTGGACTTGAACTTGAGGAAGTCGAGGAAAGCGAGTACATCAGCGGCCATGTTTTCGGGGATGGCCTTGAGCTTGTCGTGGATGAGATTGAGTGTTGCGGTGTTCATGGTGCAGCGATTTTATAAAGAATAAAAAATACCTGGTTTATAGGTGACTAACAAAGTTAGGTGCATGATAAGTATTTTCAAAACGCTTGCCGGAAGCGTTGCATGACTTGTACGCCGGGCAGTAAGCTACCGGTCAATATGCAAACGGCTGATCACTTTCCGGTGCTCATCCTGCAGCCATACCAGGTATATGCCGTTGGCAATTGTTCCGGGCAGGTGTACCTGGTGTGAGTGACGTCCCGGAATCGACTTCCGTTTGCCGGCAATACGGTAGTAAAAATGAAATTCATTCTTAATTTTTCAATAAAAATAAATTATTTTTACACTAAGTGTATTTGCTGCACAGGCAAGGTACAAAAGACATACTAAAACATACGGCTATGACCATAACAGAAATCATCAACAGCATCATCGCCGGCGGGCTGCTCGGTATGCTGGGACAGGGCGTGCGGATCGTGGTGGGACTTAAAAAGATGAACGACGGCAACGCCGTCCGCGCGGCGGGCGGGGAAACGCCGCAGCCGTTCGACAGTTCCCGGCTGATCATCAGCATCTTCATCGGCTTCGTGGCCGGTGCCGTCGGCATGCTGGTAAAAGGCAACACGATCGCCGGTGCAGGCGGGCAATACAGCACCGAAGCCATCGTGACGATCATCGCCATCGGGTATTCGGGAGCGGACTTCATCGAGGGCATCTTCAAGACGTACGTGGACAAATTCACGCCCGGCGGCGGTAAGCAGGCGGCGCAGCAGTCGCCCGAGCCGCCGCTCACAGTGCCGGATGAGGCGTCGGGATCACAGATGGTTTCACAAGGCTAAAAC